>ERZ1645192.609-NODE-609-length-29916-cov-31.615016_pt1 | contig 29916 bp, 28 predicted proteins | sample MGYA00575354_ERZ1645192 | MGnify/ENA primary metagenome ERZ1645192 (study PRJEB40844, sample SAMN11349763) | freshwater sediment metagenome | isolation source: river sediment | host: Sediment | place: India: Faizupur Khadar , New Delhi | collected 2017-02-21 ... | reverse complement strand
CGAAGCCCTCGTCCAGGAGCACCAGCATCAGCACGTCCCAGTCCTGTCCGGACTTCACCTGCCCCAGACGCTGGCCCGGCTTCCCTTCGTCGAAGATGGCTCGGCCCTTGACCTGGACCCGGAGGCCTTCCCACCGGCCCCGACCCAGGGCGTCGTAACCGACTCCCTCCTGCACGGGAACGAGCTCCAGGCCCAGTAGCCTCGCGGCATCGTAGCGGGCGATCTCGCTCGCCAGGCCGAGGGACTTGCCGGTCGCCCGGCGGTACTCCGCGGCGAGCCGGCGGGCCTCGGTGATGAGCTTTTCGAGGGAGTAGACCTCCATGGACGCTCCCGCACGGTAATCAGGACAGAATGGGCCCGCCCAGTCTACTCCGTCCTGTCTGCACGGACATCGGATGATTGGCCTAAGCGCCCCGCGTCCGGCCGCAGGCTGAGCCGAACGCGTAACCGGCGGTGGGTGTCCGCGTCGAGCGCGTCGGGGGCGATCGGGAGGGACCAGCGCCGACCCCCTGTCCTCTCCCTGAGGTGCAGCACCACCAGCCAGGGGTGTGCCAGGCTCCCGGGGAGTTGATCGACGGTGACCCTACGACCGTCCGCGAGCGCGAGCGTCCAGTCCCCCGCGGAGCCCGCCGCTACGCCCACCACGGCGCGCGACCCCCGGCGCAGGACATGACGGCGCAGGTGACGGCCCAGGTTTACGGCCAGGACGAGGAGGCCGGCCCAACGCACCCCGCCCGGCAGCGACGCCAGGCACACACACGCGGCGGCCCCCCCGTGCAGTGCGACGAGGAACAGGGCAAGCCCGCGAGAGGCACGCAGAGGCAGGTGCAGGGGGTCGTCGGGTCCCGGGCGACGCATCGGCGAGGTCCTTCTCGTCGGGGGCAAGCGCCCTCGAAGCAAGCATAGCCGAGTCGGGTGATACCATTCCCGCAACCGCCGGGCGCTGGCGTCCGGTCCCCATGACCCGGAGCCGGTGAGCGTGAGCGAGTCGCATCCCAGTCCCGAACTCCCGCCCGCCCCTCTTGGGACGGCCCGGCCCACCCGCCGGCGCCTGCCCGCCGAGTGGGAGCCCCAGGACGGGGTACTGCTCACCTGGCCGCACCCGGCGACGGACTGGGCGCCCCGGCTGGCGGAGGTCGAGGAGGCCTACGTGGCCCTGGCGGCCTCCATCGCCGCATGGGAGCCCGTCGTCATCGCCTGCGCCGACGAGCGGCTCGCCGGGCACGTCGCCGGACGCCTCTCCCGGGCCGGCGTCGCCCGGGAGCGAGTCCGTCTACCGGTCGTCCCCAGCAACGACACCTGGGTGCGCGATTACGGGCCGATCACGGTCTTCGAGGCCGGCAGGCCCCTCCTCCTCGACTTCACCTTCGACGGGTGGGGCGGGAAGTACGCCTCGCGCCTGGACGATTCCCTCACCCGCCGCCTGCACGCCGAAGGGGTCTTCGGCGAGAGCCCGCTCCTGACCCCGTCCATCGTCCTGGAGGGCGGCAGCATCGACTCCGACGGCGCCGGGACCGTGCTCACCACGCGGCGCTGCCTGCTCGCCCGGGCCGCACCGGGCGCCACCGAGGCAACGGTCGGGGCCGAGCTGCTACCGCTGCTCGGGGCGGAGCGCATGCTCTGGCTCGACCACGGCGGTCTCGAAGGGGACGACACCGACGGCCACGTCGATACCCTGGCGCGCTTCTGCAGCCCGGACACCATCGCCTACGTCCGCTGCCCGGACCCCGGTGACTCTCACTTCACGGAGCTCTCCGCCATGGAGGCCGAGCTGCGCGCGCTGCGCCGGGGGGACGGGCAGCCCTACCGCCTCGTGCCGCTGCCCTGGCCTGCGGCCCGCCACGACCCCGAGGGCGCGCGGCTGCCGGTGACCTACGCCAATTTCCTGATCGTGAACGGGGCCGTGCTCGTACCGACCTACGACGACCCTGCCGATCGCGAGGCCGTCGAGCGGCTGGCACGCTGCTTCCCGGACCGTGTGGCGGTGGGCGTGCCCTGCCTGCCGTTGGTCCTCCAACACGGCAGCCTGCACTGTGCCACCATGCAGATCCCACGAGGAGTCTGGCCTTCATGAACCGCACGTTGACGCTGGGCCTGGTGCAGCACGCCTGCGGCGAGGATCCTGCCGAGAACTTCGAGCGGTGTCGGGAAGGCGTGCGGGAGGCCACCCGGCTCGGGGCGCGGCTGGTCCTGACCCAGGAGCTCTTCCGCACCCGGTATTTCTGCCAGCAGGAAGACCCCACCGCCTTCGACCTCGCCGAGCCAGTACCCGGCCCCGGGACCGCGGCCCTCGCGCTCCTCGCCGCGGAGCTCGACGTGGTCATCGTGGCCTCGCTCTTCGAGCGTCGCGCAGCGGGGCTATTCCACAACACCGCGGTGGTGCTGGACCGCGACAGGGGTCTGGTGGGGCGCTACCGCAAGATGCACATCCCGGACGACCCGGGCTATTACGAAAAGTATTACTTCACGCCCGGCGACCTCGGCTTCGCCCCGGTGGACACCTCGCTCGGACGGCTGGGAGTGCTCGTCTGCTGGGACCAGTGGTTCCCGGAGGCGGCCCGGTTGATGGCGCTTGCCGGCGCCGAGATCCTCCTCTACCCGACGGCCATCGGCTGGGACCCGGCGGACGAGCCCGAGGAACAGGCCCGCCAGACCGACGCCTGGCGCACGGTGCAGCGGGCCCACGCCATCGCGAACGGCCTCCCGCTCGCGGCCTGCAACCGCGTGGGCCTGGAGCCCGACCCGGGGGCACCCGGACAGGGACAGCGTTTCTGGGGCGGGAGCTTCGCGTGCGGGCCCCAGGGAGAGGTGCTCGCCGGGGCCCCGGCCGACCGGCCCGCGGTGTTGGTGGTACCGGTCGACCTCTCGCGCACCGAGCGGGTCCGGCGCGCTTGGCCGTTCCTGCGGGACCGCCGTATCGACGGATACGGGGGACTCACGAGCCGGTACCTGGACCTGCGGCCGGGCCCGGATCCATGATCGAGGCACCCCCGCATCCCGACGGGACCAAACCGTTCCGCCCGGCGTGGTGGTTGCCTTCGCCCCATCTGCAGACCCTGTGGCCCGCCGTGGCCCGGAGGCTTCCCCGGGTCCCGCTGGTCCGGGAGCGCCAGGAACTGCCGGACGGTGACTTCCTCGACCTGGACTGGGCGGGGCCAGAGGGGGGGACAGGGCGCGCGGAGGAAGGCTCCCCGCTCGTGCTGGTTCTGCACGGCCTCGAGGGGTCGTCGAGCTCGCACTATGCCCGGGGACTCCTGGCCCGTGTGCACGCGCAGGGCTGGACGGGGGTGCTCATGCACTTCCGGGGCTGCAGCGGGGAGCCCAACCGGTTGCCCCGGGGTTACCACTCCGGAGACACGGGGGACCTGGCCCACGTGGTATCCCTCCTCCGTGCCAGGCACCCCGGCCAGCCCCTGGCGGTCGTGGGCTACTCCCTGGGCGGCAACGTCCTGCTCAAATGGCTCGGCGAGACGGGGCAGTCCGCCCCCGTCGACTGCGCCGTCGCGGTCTCGGTGCCCTTCGACCTGGCCGCTGCCGCACGCCGTCTGGAGCGAGGGTTCTCGCGCTTCTACCAGTGGTGGTTGATGCGCAGCCTGACCCGCCGGGTGCGTGAGAAGGTTGCGCGCGGCATCTTACCCACGGCCTTTGCCGCGCACGCCCGGGCGCCCGATTTCCGCACCTTCGACGACCTCGTCACCGCGCCCCTGCACGGCTTCGCCAGCGCCGACGACTACTACGCGCGCTCGAGCAGCCGCCGCTACCTGACCGGGATCCGTGTGCCCACGCTGATCCTGCACGCGGTGGACGACCCGTTCCTGACCCCCGCGGCCGTGCCCGGCCGCGACGAGGTCCCCTCCGCGGTGACGCTCGAGGTCTATCGGGACGGGGGGCACGTGGGCTTCGTCGGCGGCCCGTGGCCGTGGCAGGCGGAGTGGTGGCTCGAGGAACGGGTCACCGCGTCCATCGCGGCGCGCCTCACCCGACCGGGGTCTTCTCCGCTGTGAGCCCCCGCGCCCGATCGCGGCGCACCCAGTGCGCCGCCAGGCTCGCACCCGAGAGGTTGTGCCAGACGCTGAAGACCGCGCCGGGGAGAGCGGCGGCCGCGGTGAAATACTTCATCGCGAGCGTGGCGGCGAGGCCCGAGTTCTGCATCCCCACCTCGATGGCGAGCGTGCGGCACTGCGCCTCCCCGTAGCCGAGCCAGCGCGTGGCCCAGTAACCGGCGGCGAGCCCCACCAGGTTGTGCAGGACGACGACCGCCACCGCGGCCGCCGCCAGCTGCCCGATCTCCTCGCGGTTCGTCGCCACGACGATGGCGATGATGAGACAGATCGCGCTGACCGAGAACGCGGGGAACACGGCCCTCACCGTGTCCAGGCGCCGGCCGAGCCAGCGGTTCAGGAGCACCCCGAGGGCGACGGGCGCGAGCACCACCTGGACGACGCCGAGGAGCATCTCGGCGGTCGGCACCGGTACGGTGCGCCCCACGTAGAGCCAGGTGAGGGCCGGCGTGAGGACGACAGACAGCAGGGTCGAGGACGCCGTCAGGGTCACCGAGAGGGCGACGTCCCCGCGCGCCAGGTAGGTGATGACGTTCGAGGCGGTGCCCCCCGGTGCCGCACCGACCAGCACGACGCCGGCCACGAGCTGCGGCGGCAACCCGAACAGCAGGGCCAGGAGCCAGCCCGCCAGGGGCATCACCAGGAACTGCAGCCCCACCCCCAGGGCGACCAGCGCCGGCCGCCGGGCCACCGCGGCGAAGCTCTCCGCACTCAGGGTGAGCCCCATACCGAGCATGACGACCCCCAGGAGGGGGACGACGGCCTCCCGCCAGGGCAGGAACAGGTCGGGGTCCGTCACGGCCACGGCCGCCAACACGGCGGCGAGGTACGGGAAGGCGCGGGTCAGGAGGTCGGGATGCATATCAGAAAGAAGGGGCCACGGGGGCCCCTCTCTTCCGCAGTCAGTGGCCGGGCCGGTATCAGCCTTCGGCCTCCTGCTCGACCGCCTTCATGCTGAGGCGGATACGGCCCTGCTTGTCGACCTCGAGGACCTTCACGCGGACGATGTCGCCCTCGCTCAAGCGGTCGCTCACGTTCTGGACGCGCTCGTGGGAGATCTGGGAGATGTGCAGCAGCCCGTCCTTGCCGGGAAGGATCGTCACGAAGGCCCCGAAATCCATGAGCTTGACGACCCGACCTTCGTAGATCACCCCCACCTCGACGTCCGCGGCGATCTGCTCGATGCGCCTGCGCGCCTCGGCGCTTGCCGCGCTGTCCACGGACGCGATGCGCACGGTCCCGTCGTCGCTGATGTCGATGGTGGTGCCGGTCTCCTCGGTGAGGGCCCGGATCGTCGACCCCCCCTTCCCGATCACGTCGCGGATCTTCTCCGGGTTGATCTTCAGGGTGATGATGCGCGGGGCGTAGTCGGACATCTCCTGCCGCGGCTCACGGATCACTTCCTCCATCTTGTCGAGGATGTGCAGTCGGCCATCACGCGCCTGGCCGAGCGCCGTGTCCATGATCTCGCGGGTGATCCCGTCGATCTTGATGTCCATCTGCAGCGCCGTGACGCCCTTGCGCGTCCCGGCCACCTTGAAGTCCATGTCCCCCAGGTGGTCCTCGTCGCCCATGATGTCCGAGAGGACCGTGAAACGTTCGCCCTCCTTGACCAACCCCATGGCGATGCCGGCGACGCCCGCCCCGATGGGCACCCCGGCGTCCATCAAGGACAGGCTGGTGCCGCACACGGTCGCCATCGAGCTCGACCCGTTCGATTCGGTGACCTCGGAGACCACCCGCACGACGTACGGGTACTCTTCCATGTTCGGCATGACCGCCTGCAAACCGCGCTTGGCGAGCCGCCCGTGACCGATCTCGCGGCGCTTCGGGGCACCGACCCGCCCGATCTCACCGACGCTGTAGGGCGGGAAGTTGTAGTGCAGCATGAAGGGCTCGCGCCGCTCGCCCTCGATGGCGTCGACGATCTGGGCGTCCCGCCCCGTGCCGAGCGTGGTGATGACCAGGGCCTGGGTTTCCCCCCGCGTGAAGAGGGCCGACCCGTGGGTGCGCGGCAGCACACCGACCCGGATGCTGATGGGACGAACGGTCTTGCGGTCGCGCCCATCGATCCGAGGCTCGCCCGCGAGGATACGCCCGCGCACGGTCTCCCGCTCCAGCTTGCCCAGCGCCGCCGCCACCTGTTGGGTGGTCCACGCAGGCGCATCGCCCTCGCTGAGGGCCTTCACCACATCGGAGCGCAGCGCGTCCAACCGCCCATAGCGGTCCATCTTCTCCGCGATGCGGTAGGCTTCCCGCAGCGCCGCACCCGCCCGGCCTTCCACGGCCTGCATCAGTGCGTCGGTGTGAGCGGCCGGCGGCTGCCAACCCCAGGGCTTGGGGGCGACCTCCGCGGCGAGCTCCCGGATCAGCCGGACCACCTTCTGGGACTGCTCGTGCCCGAACATCACGGCGTCCAGCATGACCGCTTCGGGCAGTTCGTGCGCCTCGGACTCGACCATCAGCACCGCGCTGTCGGTGCCCGCCACGACCAGGTCCAGCTGGGAGGTCTTGAGCTCGCTGAACGTCGGATTGAGCAGGAGCTGCCCGTCCTTGTATCCGACCCGGGCCGCGCCGAGGGGGCCGTTGAACGGAATTCCGGCCAGCGCGACCGCCGCGGAGGCCCCGATCATGGCCGGGATCTCCGGATCGACCTCGGGCTCGAGGGACATCACCGTCGCGATGATCTGGACCTCGTGCGTGAACCCCTTGGGGAACAGCGGCCGCATCGGCCGGTCAATCAGGCGGGAGGTGAGGATCTCCTTTTCGCTCGGCCGCCCCTCACGACGGAAGAAGCTGCCGGGGATCCGCCCCGCGGCGTAGGTGCGCTCCTGGTAGTCGACCGTGAGCGGCAGGAAGTCCCGTTCAGGCGACGGCTCCTTGGAGCAGACCACCGTGACGAGCACCGAGGTATCCCCCAGCGCGGCCATGACGGCACCACTGGCCTGTCGGGCGATCTCGCCGGTCTCGAGCGTGAGTGTGCGTGAGCCGTATTGAACGGACTTCTTGATCACGGGCATGGTTTTTCCTGGCCTGAATGGGGTCGTCGGGGCGACGTGCTAGCGACGAAGACCGAGGCGGCCAATCAGGTCCCGATACCGCTCCACGTCCGTGCGTCGCAGGTAATCGAGAAGCTGACGGCGCCGGCTGACCTTCCTCAGCAGACCCTGCCGCGAGTGGTGGTCCTGCAGGTGCACCTTGAAGTGCTCGGACAACTCGTTGATCTCCGCGGAGAGGAGCGCCACCTGCACCTCGGGCGAGCCCGTGTCCGCCGGTCCACGCTGGTACTGGGTGACAATCTCCGCCTTGCGCTGCGCTGTGAGGGGCATCGAATTCCTACTCCCGGGTCGTCGTTCTGGCGAGCGGGCTATTCTAGCCGCGCCCCCGTGGTGTCACAAGGCCGAAGGCTCCCCACGGCCTTGTGGAAACAGGTGATTTCCTGGTCCTGGGGCCTCACGCCGGCGGGTGGAAGAGCCGCCGTGGCGCGATACGCCCATCGTCGAGCACCTCCCCCAGACCCAGCAGGCGGGCGTCCCCCCCGTAGAGGCGAACCCAGCCCCGCGTGGGAGCGCGCGGCACCAGGACCGCCTGCCCCTGGCGCAGGTAGTAGGCCATGTCCTCGGGCACGCGGATGCCCGGCCAGTCCTCGAGCGCCGACTCCACGGGCAGGATGACCTCGTCGAGCGCAGCGGTCCCCTCGGCGGCCAGGGCCTCGAGCCGCTCGAGGGTCACCATCGCAGGCGACTGGTAGGGGCCGGACCCGAGCCGCCGCAGCGCCGCCACGTAGGCCCCGCAGCCGAGCGCCTCGCCGACGTCCTCGGCCAGAGTGCGCACATAGGTCCCCTTGGAACAGCGAACCGAGACCTCCGCATCGCGGCCGTCGAAGCCCAGCAGGTCGAGGGCGTGGATGACCACCGACCGCGGCTGGCGCTCGATCTCGATGCCCTGATGGGCCAGTTTGTACAGGGGCTTGCCCTGGTACTTGATGGCGGAGTGCATCGGGGGCACCTGCTCGATCGGACCGATGAAGCGCGCGAGGGCCGCCTCCACCGATTGCCGGGTCACCCCCTCGAGGGGGCGCTGCTCCAGCACCTCGCCCTCGGCGTCCCCGGTCGTCGTACGCTCTCCGAGCCGGAAGGTCGCGAGGTAGTGCTTGTCGGCGTTCAGCAGGACCCCGGAGATCTTCGTGGCTTCCCCGAGGCAGATGGGCAGCAGTCCGCTGGCGAGCCGGTCCAGGCTCCCCGTGTGCCCTGCCTTGCGCGCGCCGAACAACCGCTTCGCGCGCTGCAGGGCGTCGTTCGAGCTGAGGCCGACCGGCTTGTCCAGCAGGACGATGCCATCCAGGTCCCTACCCTTCGCCCGCTGCCTCGTCATCTCCCTCTCTCTCGTCTGCCTCTTCGCGGGCGGCAGCCTGCTCGATCAGCGCGGCCACGCGATTGCCCTCCGCCAGGGAGGTATCCGGAGCGAAATGCAGCTCCGGGACCATGCGCATCATCAACCGCCGGGCGACGCCCCGGCGCAAGAACCCGGCGGCCCGGCGCAGCGCCCGCAGGGCCTCCCGCGCCGCGGCCTCGTCGTCGGGCAGGACGACAAAGACTTTGGCGTTCGCGAGGTCCCGGGACACACGCACGCGCGACACCGTCAGGTGGCTGATGCGAGGATCATCCACCTCCTGCAGCAACAACTCGGCGACGACCCGGTGGATCGCCTCCTCCACCCGGTCGACGCGGCTGAATTCCCTAGCCAATCAGGGACACCTTCCGATGCGGGACAGACTCATCTCGCCCCCGTGGGGGCCCCGAGCGATACCGGACCTGCCGCCATGCCTCAGCCGAGCGTGCGCATCACCTCGACGCGCTCGAAGACCTCGATGTGGTCGCCCACACGCACGTCGTTGTAGTTCTTCACGCCGATACCGCACTCGGTGCCGGCCTTCACCTCCGACACGTCTTCCTTGAAGCGCCTGAGCGACTCGAGGCTGCCTTCGTAGATCACCACGTTGTCCCGCAGGACACGGATGGGGTTGTTGCGCTTGACCACACCCTCGATCACCATGCAGCCGGCGATGGCGCCGAACTTCGGCGAACGGAACACGTCCCGGACCTCCGCGGTCCCGATGATCTGCTCCCTCACCTCCGGGGCCAGCATCCCCGTCATCGCTTTCTTGACGTCGTCGATGATGTCGTAGATGACGCTGTAGTAGCGCACGTCCACACCGCCCGACTCGATGACCCTGCGGGCCGCCCCGTCCGGGCGCACGTTGAAGGCAAGCATGATCGCGCGCGAGGCGATCGCGAGATTCACGTCGGTCTCGCTGATCCCACCCACGCCCGTGGCCAGGATCCGCACCTTGACCTCGTCCGTGGAGAGTTTCTCCAGTGCGTCACGCAGGGCCTCCGAGGAACCCTGGACGTCCGCCTTCACGATGAGATTCAGGGTGTGAACCTGCCCCTCCTCCATCTGGGAGAAGACGTCCTCGAGCTTCACCGCCTGCTGCTTGGCCAGTCGAACCTCGCGGAACTTGCCCTGCCGGAACAGGGCGATCTCGCGGGCCTTGCGCTCGTCGGGAACGACCACCGCCTCGTCGCCCGCGTTGGGCATCGCGGAGAGCCCCAGCACCTCGACGGGGATGGAGGGACCCGCCTCCGCCACCTCCCCGCCGCTCTCGTTGAACATGGTGCGGACGCGGCCGAACTCCTGGCCGGACAGCAGAATGTCGCCGCGGCGCAGGGTGCCCCTCTGGACCAGCATGGTCGCCACGGGGCCGCGCCCCTTGTCGAGCCGCGATTCGATGATGACGCCCGCGGCCGGTCCCTCCGCCGGGGCGGTCAGCTCGAGCACCTCGGCCTGCAGCAGGATGGCCTCGAGCAGTTGATCCACACCCGCCCCGGTCTTCGCCGAAACGTGCACGAACATCGCGTCGCCGCCCCACTCCTCGGGCATCACCCCGTGGTTTGCGAGGTCGTGCCTCACCCGGTCCGGATCCGCCTCGGGCTTGTCGATCTTGTTGACGGCGACCACGATGGGCACACCGGCGGCGCGCGCGTGCTGGATGGCCTCCACGGTCTGCGGCATCACGCCGTCGTCCGCCGCGACCACCAGGACCACGATGTCCGTCGCCTTCGCGCCGCGGGCGCGCATGGCCGTGAACGCTGCGTGGCCGGGCGTGTCCAGGAAGGTCACGGTGCCCTTCGGCGTCTTCACGCAGTACGCCCCGATGTGCTGGGTGATGCCACCCGCCTCCCCGGCGGCGACCCGGGTTCGCCGCACGTAGTCGAGGAGCGAGGTCTTGCCGTGGTCCACGTGCCCCATGATGGTCACGACCGGCGGCCGCGGCAGCATGTCGCGGTCCTCCTCGGCCGCGCCGAGCACCTCTTCCTCGAGCGCGTTCTCCTTCAACAGCTTCGCCCGGTGTCCCATCTCCTCGACCACCACTGCCGCGGTCTCCTGGTCGATCACCTGGTTGATGGTCACCATGCTGCCCAGGCGCATCATCGCCTTGATCACCTCGGTCGCCTTGACCGACATGCGCTGGGCGAGCTCGGCCACGGTGATGGTCTCGGGGATGTTCACCTCCCGCACGATCGGGGCCGTCGGCCGGGCGAACCCGTGCCGAGGCGCCGCGGGCGTGACGACCCCGCCCCGCGGACGGGTCTTCTTCTTCGGGCGGCGGCCACTCTTGTCGCTCGCCACGTGCAGCTCACTGCGGGCCGCCGGGACTTCCTGAAGGTCCTCGACCGCCACCTCGAGCACGCGCTGCTCGCGCGTCGGGCGCGCGCTGCGCTCCCGGTGGCGCTCCTCAGCCGCCTCGCGTGCCCGCACCTCCTCCTCGGCCTTGCGCCGCGCCTCTTCCTCAGCCTTGCGCCGGGCTTCCTCTTCCGCAGCCCGCTGAGCCTCTTCCAGCTGCCGCGCCTCGTCCTCCCGGCGGCGCCGTGCCTCCTCCTCCATCTCGACCCGCCGGCGCGCCTCCGCCTCGCGGCGCTCGACCTCTTCGACGCGCAGCTTCTCGCCGACCTCCTCGTGGCGGCGCCGCGCCTCTTCCAGCAGGGCCTGTTTCGCCACGTCCATCTGGCGACGCATGTCCTCGTCGTTCAGGCCGCGCTCGAGGCTCTCGATGGTGGGCGACTCCGTCCACCGGCCGGGGGCACGCTTGGTGCGGACCTCCACCGTCACGGTCTTACGCGTGGGCGGCGCAAACGTGCCACGCGCCTTCTTTTCCGCGCTGACGGAGATCTCGCTGACGGTCTTGCGCTTGAGCGTGATGGGATGCGCAGCGGGCTCTTCGGTCGAAGCAGGCTTGCCGCGGCGACCCCGCAGGTGGTCGAGGAGCTGAACCTTCTCTTCCTCGCTGATGCGGTCCTCGCCCTCCTTGTGCGCCAGGCCCGCTTCCCGCAGCTGCCCGAGCAGCCGCTCCACCGGGACCTTCAGCACCTCGGCAAACTGTCTTACCGTCACACTCGCCATAATCCTGAACCTCGACTGCCTAACTCTCCTGCGCCGCCTGTTCTTCGGCGAACCAGCTCGCTCGTGCAGCCATGATGAGCTTGCCCGCCTCTTCGGGGTCCATCCCGACCAGCTCCACCAGCTCGTCCACCGACTGCTCCGCCAGGTCGTCCCGCGTCGCCACGCCGCGCGAGGCGAGCGAGCGCGCCAGGTCGACCGTCATCCCTTCCACGGCCAGCAACGTCTCGTCCAGGTCCGCGGCCGTCTCCTCGCTCGCGATCGCTCGAGTCAGGAGCACGTCACGGGCACGCGACTGCAGCTCCCTGGCGATGTCGCCGTCGAATTCCTCGACCTTCAGCATCTCGTCCAGCGGGACGTAGGCGACCTCGTCGACGGTGGTGAAGCCCTCCTGCACCAGGATGGCCGCGACCTCCTCGTCGACGTCGAGCTGATCCATGAACGAGCGCTGCAGCGCCTGGGCCTCGGCCTCGCTCTTCTCGTCGGCCTCGCCCTCGGTCATCACGTTCAGCGTCCAGCCGGTGAGTTCGCTGGCGAGCCGAACGTTCTGGCCGTTCCTGCCGATCGCGAGCGCAAGCTGGTTCTCCGCGACCGCAACGTCCATGCTGTGCGCCTCCTCGTCGACCACGATCGAGGAGACTTCCGCGGGCGCCATCGCGTTGACCACGAATTTCGCAGGGTTCTCGTCCCACAACACGATGTCCACGCGCTCGCCGGCGAGCTCGTTCGACACGGCCTGAACCCGCGAGCCCCGCATGCCGACGCACGCCCCGATGGGATCGATGCGCTGCTCGCGAGTGCGCACCGCGATCTTCGCGCGCGCGCCCGGATCGCGTGCCGCAGCCTTCAGGTCGATCAGCCCGTCCGCGATCTCCGGAACCTCCAGGCGAAAGAGCTCGATCAGCAACTGTGGCGCCGTGCGGCTCACGAACAACTGGGGACCACGGGGCTCCGAGCGCACCTCCCTCAGGTACCCGCGCAGCCGGTCGCCGGGGCGAATCGCCTCGCGCGGGATCAACTCCTCCTTGAGGACCACGGCCTCGGCATTTCCCCCCAGGTCGATCAGCACGTTACCCCGATCGAGTCGCTTCACCACCCCCGTCACGAGCTCGCCCTGGCGCTCACGGTACTGCTCGACGACCTGGGCCCTCTCCGCCTCACGGACCTTCTGGACGATCACCTGCTTGGCCGTCTGCGCCGCGATCCGACCGAACGCGACGGACTCCATCGGCTCCTCGATGAAATCGCCCGCATGAACGCCCGGCTTGCGCAGCACCGCTTCACTCAGCCGGACCTGCCGCTCGGGGACGAAAGGCGTCTCCTCCGTGACCGGGGCGTCGTCGGCGACCACCTCCCAGCGGCGAAAGGTGTCGTACGCGCCGGTTTCCCGATTGATCGACACGCGCACGTCGATCTCGCCGCCGTGCTTCTTGCGCGTCGCGCTCGAGAGCGCCGCCTCGATCGCCTCGAAGATGACCTCCTTGCCAACGCCCTTCTCGTTGGAAACGGCGTCCACGACCATGAGGATCTCTTTGCTCATCGCCACGCCCCCATCAGCGCTTTCCGAAGACCGGCTCGGGCGCGAGGTGCGCCCGCCGGATCGCATCGAGCGGCAATACCTTTTCCACCCCATCCTCCAACACGACCACGCAACCCTCCCGCATCCCGCGCAGGACACCGGTGACGCTTCGCCGCCCCTCCACCGGAACGTCGAGCTTCACCTTGATCCGCTCGCCCACGAAACGCTCGAAATGCGCCGGCGTGAACAGCGGGCGTTCGAGTCCCGGCGAGGACACCTCCAGCGTGTAGGCTCCGCGGATCGGGTCCTCCACGTCCAGCAGGCCGCTCACCTGGCGACTCACTCGCTCGCAGTCGTCGAGCGTCACGCCTTCGGGCCGGTCGATGTACAGCCGCAGGAGCGAGCGCAGCCCCTGCCCCTGGAGCTCGATGCCCACGAGCTCGCACCCCAGACCCACCACGCTTGGCTCGAGAAGGCGGCGTAGCCGCTCCGCCTCATTGCGCATTTCCGGCCTCAGAAACAAAAAGTGGGCGCGAGGCCCACTTGTTCACGTCCGCACTGGCGACCTCGCCGGCCCGGGACTGCCTGGCCGGCCGTAAAGAAAAGCCCCGACGTCGGGGCCTCTCTTGGAACTTGGTAGCGGGGGCAGGATTTGAACCTGCGACCTTCGGGTTATGAGCCCGACGAGCTGCCAGACTGCTCCACCCCGCACCCGAACCCGCGTAGTGTAGTGGCAGGCGTGACCAGGTTCAAGCAGCAAAGCAGACCCAGTGAAGCAGACCCGATGCGTCGAATGTCCCCCGGCGGGTGACAGCGCAGGTCGGGCCTGTTACATTTTCAGGCCAGCGCACGCGCCGCAACGGCGGACGGCCCTCGCGGCTTCACCGTCCCCGGGGTGGGGATGGGGGGGCGGGGTCGTTGCGCGGTCCCTGCAACGGCCAGGTAGAGGTCATGTTCGAAAACGAGCAAGCGCTGGGCACCGTCCCTCGGGTCACTGAAGACGACCTGGAACGCAACATCGACGATCTGCAGTCACGCATGGATACGCTTCTGGCGCAGGACGGCGAGGAAGACCAGGGACAGGCGAAGGTCCTCGCCGTGCTGCTGCGCAACCGCAGGAACATCATCGAGCTCCTGCGCAGCGGCCGGTTCGTCTGAGGGGCGCCCCACCGCCGCCCCCTCTCGCGCGACCGCCCGGGGTCACCCGAAAGGCGTCGACCCCTTTCTCGGCGCGTCCGCGGAAGGACCCTCCCCCTCGCCCCCCAGGCCCTCTGCCCCCCCCAGAAGCCCCCTCTCGGGCAGTTCCAGGGCCGGCGCCGGACTCTCGGCACTGCAAAGCGAGCGCACCCCTCCCGCCATGTGCTCGTAGATGGCCCGGTAGGAGGAGGTGAGCCCCTGGAACAGGTCCGAGGTCCGCCGGAAGTGCTGATAGACCTGTTCCCGGTAGGCCTTCAATTCCGCGTTGAGCCGGTCGATCTCCGCCTGGAGCCGGCGCCGCTGCAGGTGGTCCGGAAGCAGCAGCAGGTAGACGGTGAAGGCACCGATGGCGAACCCCGCCAGAAACGGCACCACCGCCACCGTCCACTCCTCACCGGTCCACAGCCCGCCCATGTGCTCCCTCTCCCGTGTCGTTCGTCCGCGCCTTCCGCCCGGGCCGGCCGCCGCAATCGGCGACCCCGGGCCTCGCCCCGGAGTGTACCAGGGTCCCGGCGGAATTCGGGGGGCTCGCGCCGTCGCGCAGGACGGCACCGCGCGGCGCAGGCTCGAGTCCTCAGGCAGAGTGGGAGGCGAGGCGAACCGGTTGCCGGCGGCCACCCCACTGGCCGGGCCGGGCCTCGAACACACCCGCACAGGCGGTCCCGCAACGGTCGCAGCGCCCGTCGGCCGTCAGGTGCCAGGTCGACAGGACGTACCCATCACGCCCGACCAGGACCTGCCCGCACTGATGGCAGTACGTGCTCTCCCCCTGCGGGTCGTGGACGTTCCCGACGTAGGCGTAGCGCACACCGTTCTCCATCGCGATGCGGCGGGCGCGCGTGAGCGTCGCGTGGGGGGTCGGCGGGGTCTCCATCATCTTCCATGCAGGGTGGAAGGCCGTGAAGTGCATGGGCACTTCCGGGCCGAGCTCCTTGACCACCCAGCGCGTCATGGCCTCGATCTCCTCGCTCGAGTCGTTCTCTCCCGGGATCAACAGGGTGGTGAGCTCCAGCCAGACCCGGGTCTCGTGCTTCAGGTACACCAGGGTGTCGAGCACCGGCTGCAGGTGCCCACCGCAGAGCCGTTGATAGAAGTCGTCGCTGAACCCCTTCAGGTCCACGTTGGCCGCGTCCATCCACTGGAAGAGCTCTCGCCGCGGCTCGGCGGTCACGTAGCCTGCCGTCACCGCCACCGACCGGATGCCCCGGGGCCGACAGACCTTCGCCGTCTCGACCGCGTACTCCAGGAAGATCACCGGGTCGTTGTAGGTGTACGCCACACTGCGGCAGCCCAGGCGCTCCGCGGCCCGCGCCAGAGTCTCGGGGTCCGCCGCGTCCATCAGCGTGTCCATCTCCCGGGATTTGCTCATGTCCCAGTTCTGGCAGAACTTGCAGGCGAGGTTGCAGCCGGCCGTCCCGAACGAGAGCACCGGAGTCCCCGGCAGGAAATGGTTGAGGGGCTTCTTTTCGATGGGGTCGACACAGAAACCGCTCGAGCGACCGAAGGTGGTCGACACGATCTGGTTCTCGACCCGCGCCCGCACGAAGCACAGACCCCGCTGCCCCTCGTGGAGCTTGCAGAACCGGGGACACACGTCGCATTGCACGCGCCCGTCCTCGAGCCGGTGCCAGTAGCGGGTCGGCACCACCCCGGGGTCCCGCAACGAAACGCCCTGCGCCTCGAAGGTCACGACCGGCCCTCCCACTCGCGCCGTACTTTCCTATACTCGTCGTAGTAGGCCTCGTTGCGAGGAAAATCAAGCATGAGCGTCGTGCGCAGGCCCGCCGTGGCGGGGATGTTCTACCCGGACGACCCGGAGGAGCTTCGCGAGACGGTCGAGGCGCTCCTTGCCGACGCCTCCGACCCCGCCGACACCGCCCGGGACGGCTCGCCCCCCAAGGCCCTCGTCGCGCCCCACGCCGGTTACGTCTATTCGGGCCCGGTCGCGGCCACCGCCTACGCCCGCCTCGGCCGGGCACGCGAGACCGTTCGCCGGGTCGTCCTGCTGGGCCCCAGCCACCACGTGGCCTTCCGAGGTCTCGCGGCCTCCCGCGCCGAGTTCTTCGAGACTCCGCTCGGCAGGATCGCTGTGGACACCAGGGCGCTCGCCGAGCTCGCCGACCTGCCGCAGGTGCAGGTCCTCGACGCGGCCCACGCCCGCGAGCACAGCCTGGAGGTGCACCTGCCCTTCCTGCAGGTCGCACTGAGGGACTTCCAGCTCGTCCCCCTCGTGGTGGGCGACGCCACGGCGGCGGAGGTCGCCCAGGTCCTCGAGCGGCTCTGGGGAGGGCCGGAGACCCTGATCGTGGTGAGCTCGGACCTGAGCCACTATCACGACTACGCGACTGCCCGCCGCCTGGACCGGGAGACCTCGCGGTTCATCCAGGACCTGTCTCCGGTCCCGTTGCACGGGGAGCAGGCCTGCGGCTGCCGCCCCGTCAGCGGGCTGCTGCAGGCCGCCCGCGACCACGGATTGCAGGCCCGGCTCCTCGACCTGCGGAGCTCGGGGGACACCGCGGGGCCGCGCGATCGCGTGGTGGGTTACGGGGCATACGCCTTTGCCTGAGAGGCTGACCCCAGGGCAGCGGCGCACTCTGCTCGAGGTCGCCCGCGCCTCCATCGCCCACGGACTCGCCCACGGAGCCCCTCTGCCCGCTCGGGCGGAGGACTACGAGCCGGCGTTGCGCCCCCAGCGGGCAACCTTCGTCACCCTCGAGTCGGGGGGCGCGCTGCGCGGATGCATCGGCAGCCTGGAGGCATACCAACCGCTCGTGGAAGACGTCGCCCAGCACGCGTTCGACGCCGCCTTCGAGGACCCCCGGTTCCCACCGGTCACGCGGGAAGAGGCACCCCGCCTGGCCGTGCACGTCTCGGTGCTGTCGCCTCGCGAGCCGCTGGACATCCGCGACGAGGAGGAACTCCTCCGGTTGCTGCGCCCCGGGGTGGACGGGCTCGTCATCGCGCAGGGCCATCGGCGCGCGACGTTCCTGCCGTCGGTGTGGGACAGCCTCCCCGAGCCTGCCGAGTTCCTCGCCCACCTCAAACGCAAGGCCGGCATCCCGTCAGGGCCCTCCCGGGAGGCACTGCAGGCCTGGCGCTACACCACGGAAAGCTTCGGCGATGCCGGAAGCGGCGACGCGCCCGGCTGCGGCACCACCTGAGCGGACCCGGCCACCCCCACCCCCTCACTCCCGGGCGCAGGACCCGACCGACTGCGGGGCGCAGAGGCGCCCGTCCACCCAAACGGCCCGCCCCAGCGCGGCACCTTCGAGCCGGGCACCCTGGAGCCGCGCCCGGGTGAGGTCCGCATATCGGAGGTCCGCACCGGAGAGGTCCGCCGCGCTGAGGTCCGCGCCGGAAAGATTCGTCCCGACCAGCGAGGCACCGGAGAGGTCCGCCGCCGCCAGGTTGGCCCGGGCGAGGTCCGCATAGGCAAGGTCGGCCCTGGGGAGCCGCGTCTGGGTCATGCGGGCCTCCCGGGCCTTGGCGTTGCGCAGGAGGGCGCCGGACAGGTCGAGACCGGCCACGTCGAGCCCTTCGAGCCGGCAGTCGTGCCAGTCCACCCCGGGGGCAGGGTCAGCGTTGCAGTGCGGGCCGGAAGGTGGTTGAGGTTTCGTCGTGAGCACCGCGACCATGGTCACCAGCGCCAGCGCCGCCGCGACGCCCAGCCACGCCCAGCCCCGTCGGCTCGGGGCGGACCGGCGCACGTCGCGCAGGAAGTCCTGGCGTTTGCGGCGGGCACGTACGAGCGCCTCGGGCTCGGGACGGCGCCGCTCCTTGCCCGAGCGCCGCTCCGCGATCTCAGGGGAGGGCACCTGACCGGCGCGACGATCGACACCGCTGCGCTCGTCCTCCCGCAGACGCAGTCGCCACAGCGTGTCCTCGTTGGAGAGCTCCTCCAGCCCCGCTGGCAAGAGCTCACTGCGCGACCCGAGGGGTACCCACGCGGTCCCGTCGCGGCTCACCTCGTCGCCCAGACGCACCCGGCCGAGGACGATGTAGCGTGCGACCTGAGCGGCCGCGAAGGGTCCCCGGACCTCGCCTGCGCGCCGGACGTACCAGGCGCCCCGTTCCATTCCCGCTTCAGTGTCCGACACGGATGCCGATAGTCCTCTTCACGGGCAAACTCCGCCGAACCCATGGCCCGGCCCTTGGACATCCCGCGCATCGCACTCGGCCCGGCCACCGGGCCCTCCAGCACCGACGCTCCTGCCCTCGAGAGCTGGCGGGTCGGGCAGATCCTCTCGATCCGCGTGGTCGAGGCCCCGGCTCCGGGACGCGCGGTCCTGATGATGGCAGGCCAGCGCATCGAAGCCCAGACCGAGGTCCCCCTCACTCCGGGGCAACGGTTGACGGCGCGCGTGGAGACGACCGAGCCGCCCCAGGTGCTGCGAATCCTGACCCCGGCAGACCCCGGCAGCACCAGCCACAACGGTGTGCGCGCGGCTCAGCCGCTGGCGCCGGCCGGCCATGAGGCCCCGGACACCGTTCTGCGCGAAGCCCTCCGCTCCGTTCTGCCCTCCGCCGGCTCCCTGAAGGGAGTGCTGGAGTCCCTACCGGCCCTGCCCCAGGCGTCGGGGGCGGCCGGCAGGCTTCTCGCTACCCTGCCCACGGTCACGCAGGTTTCGCAGGGGCCGGGGCTTCGCGCCGCGGTAGAGGACAGCGGTACCTTTCTCGAGGCCCGTCTCGCCACCATGGCGCCAGGGCAGCCGCCGCTCAACGATCTGAAGGCCCGGTTGCTCCGGCTGGCGGCCCTGCTCCCGAGGGCGGCCACCCAGCAGGAACCTTTAGCCCACCCGTCGCGGGCGGCGGGAGCGCAGAACCCCCCTCGTCCCTCGGGCCAAATCCCGGACGACCCGAGCGTCCTGCCGGCAGGGGCGTCGGGCGAGGCCCTGCGGGCGAGGTCCGAGATTGAAGCGGCCGTCGCCCGGATCGAGCTGAATCAACTCCGGGCGGTGCCCCACAGCGAAGGGCCCCACCCCGGGTGGCTCGTCGAGGTCCCGGTGCGCTCGGCCGATCACCTCGACGTGCTCAGCCTCCACATCGAGCCTGAGGCCGACTCCGGCCTCGCCGGGGGTCCCGGCGCCTGGACCGTCTCCCTCGCGCTCGACCTCGAACCGCTGGGCCCGGTCCAGGCGCGGGTCGTCTGGCAAGCAGGGAGTGTCGCCACGACGATCTGGGCGGAGGACCCCGCTACGCTCGACCTGCTGCGCCAGAGAAGTGAGGACCTCACCGCCGCCCTGCGCGGCGCGGGACTGGAGCCGCGAGGCGTCCGCTGTCTGCCGGGCCCGGGGCCCGGATTCCGCGCACCCCGCCTGCCCGATGCCCTGCTCGACCTGCGCGCGTGAGCAGCGAGCCCGTCACCGCCACTGCGGTCGCCCTGCGCTACGACGGGACCGGCGCGCCTCGCGTCACCGCGCGGGGACGGGGCGAGGTGGCCGAGCGAATCCTGGCGATTGCCCGCGAGCACCAGGTCCCCGTCCGCGAGGACCGCAACCTGGTCCAACTGCTGGCCCTCGTGGAGTTGGGCGACGAGGTTCCCGCCGAGCTCTATCGGGCAGTCGCCGAGGTCATCGCCTTCGCCTACCGGCTGTCTGGCAAGGGCCCCCCGGGCACCCCCCCCGGGCCGCACGCGTAGTCGGCCGTCGGGCGACAGGCCCCCCGCCCTACAGTCCCCCGAGGGCCCGGGCCCGGGCCGCCGCCGCGCTCGCCTGCTCGGCGTCCCCGGTGCGTTCCCTCGCCTGGGCGACCACCCGCCAGTTCCGGGCCTGCAGGGCGGCGTCCGCGGTCAGGGAATTGCTGCGCGCGGCCAGCTGAGCGGCCTGCTCGTCCTGGTGTTGAAAGAGGCGGACCAGGGAGAGCTGGTGCCACAGCCAGGGGTTGTCGGGCTCGATCCGCAACGCACGCTCCAGCGTCGCCGACGCCTGTTCCAGGTCGCCCGAGCGGGTCTGCTGATTGGCCTGCGTGGTGAGCGCGGCCACCACCTTGCTCTGGGAGGCCGAGGCCCGCGGAAGCCCTGCCTCCCGAACGGCAGGCGCCGCGGATGCGACCGTCAAACCCTCGGCGCCGACCGAGCCCGAAGGCCGCGCCTCCACTTCTGCCGGGGGCTGGGGCGACGGCAGCGGCGTCGCCACCACGGCGACGGGCTCAGGAGCCGGCAGCGGGGATGCCACGGGGGGCGTCGGGAGCGATGCGACCTCCGTTGGCCGCGGCACCTGCGCCCGCGGCTCCGAACGGGAGGCGGTGGTGAGGGGACGGTCCTCGACTGAGACCACGGAGCCCCGATCCCCGGCCACCAGGGCGCACCCGCCGAGCAGTACGACCCCGGGCCACAGCCAGAAGACACGCACGACCGTCACCGTTCAACCCTCCCCGAAGAGCCCGTCCAGGGGGCTCGTGTCACCACCGCAACTCCCTGCAGGGAGGGACGTCCCCTTCAGGAACGGAAGACGCACCGCGCCCGGGCAATCCTGCTCGAGCCGCTGTCCCACTGTCTTGTCCACCCATTGCCACTCGACCCCCGCCGGCACCGGTGGGTCCCACGGCGCAGGCGCGAGCCCACCCATCAGGTCGACCCACACCTCGAGGGCGCCGTCGGCGCCGGTGAGCCCCGTCGGCTTGTTGTCGTCCCGCCCCACCCAGGCGACGGCCAGCCGGTCACCCCCGAATCCCGCGAACCAGCTGTCGCGGAGCTCGTCGGTGGTGCCCGTCTTGCCCGCCAGCCGCGGGGAGCCCGCAAGCCGGCGATAGGGACGCTGTCCCGTCCCCTCCCTCAGCACCCCCATCATCAGCGTGTCGAGCAGATACACCGGGGCAGGGTCGAAGGCCTGCTCCACGGACAGCCCGTAACGCTTGAGGGGCTTGTGGTCGGGACCCGTCACCTCCCGGATCGCCCGCAGCGGGATCCGGAAGCCGAGTCCGGCCATCGTCTGGTACATCTGGGCGGTCTCGAACGGGGACAGTTCCAGCGCCCCCAGCAGGACCGATGGATACGGAGGGATGTCGGCCGTCACCCCAAGCCCCGTCAGGGTCCGCGCCACCTTGCGCAGGCCGACCTGCAAGCCGAGTTGCACGGTCGCGAGGTTGTAGGAGCGGACCAGGGCCGTCTGCACCGTCACTTCACCGTGGCTGCGGCGGTCGAAGTTCTGGGGCGCCCACACCTGCCCCGGCGCCGACTTGACGCGCACCGGCTGGTCCTGCAGGAGACTCACGGGAGAGAATCCCTCCCCGGGCAGCAGCGCCGACAGATACACCGCCGGCTTGACCAGGGACCCGATGGGCCGCCGGGCGTCGAGCGCCCGATTGAAGCCCGGGGCCTGCGGGTCACGTCCTCCCACGAGCGCCAGGACCTCGCCGGTCTTGGGGTCCGCGACCACCACCGCCCCCTCCAGGGTCCCCTGGGGGACCCGCCGGGCGCTCTCGATGGCGGCCAGGCGCCGGGCGAGGACCCGTTCGGCCTGAGCCTGGGCGGGCGGCGCGAGGGTGGTGAATATCTGCAGCCCTTCGCTGCGCAGGTCCTCCTCGCGGTAATCCCGCACGAGCTGCCGGCGCACCAGGTCCATGAACCCCGGAAACGGAGAATTCGCGAAGCCCGCGTCGGGACGCACTCCGAGGGGCGCGGCGCGCGCAGCCCGCGCCTCCTGTTCGCCCACGTACCCCTGGGCCAGCATCTGATCGATGACCAGATTACGCCGCTCCAGGGCCCGCGCGGCCGAGCGCCGCGGGTTGTACTGGTTCGGTCCCCGCGCCAGCCCCACGAGGACCGCGATCTCCTGCAGGCGCAGTTCCCGCAGGGGACGCCCAAAGTAGAATTCGGACGCAAGCCCGAATCCATGCACGGCCCGGGGACCCTGCTGCCCCAGGTACACCTCGTTCAGGTAGGCCTCGAGGATCTCGTCCTTGCTGTACCGGCGCTCCAGCAGGAGCGCCATCAGGGCTTCGTTGACCTTGCGCACGAGGGTGCGCTCGCGCGTCAGGAAGTAGTTCTTCACGAGCTGCTGGGTGAGCGTACTGCCACCCTGCACGACGCCGCGGGCCCTGAGGTTCGCCCACAGTGCCCGGCCGATACCCCGCGGGTCGAGCCCCCAGTGCTCGTAGAACCCCCGGTCTTCGACCGCCAGGAGACCCTGGACGAGCGCGGGAGGCACCTCGGAGAGCCGCACGAGGACACGGTCCTCGTGATGGGTGGGGTAGATCCTGCCGATCTCCAGCGGCTCGAGGCGCAACAGGGGGGCCTCCCCCCCACCCTCTGCGCTCACCCGCTGGAGCCGATCACCGGAAAACGCGAGGCGGACCTTGCGCGTGGGCTCCGAGCCGTCCCAGAAGCGGAACCCCCGGACGTAGACCTCCACCGTGGCGGAGTCCTTACGGTTGAAGCTCCCGGGGCGCTCGAGCCGCGCGGTCTTCTGGTAGCCGAGGCGCTCGAGCTCCTGCACCAGCTCCGCGGGGGAGAGCCGCAAGTCGGGGTAGAGCTCGAGAGGCCGCGCATAGATCCGCGCTGGCAACGCCCAGCGCTTGCCCTCGAACTGGGTCCGGATCACCCGGTCGAGCCAGACCCCGTAGCCCAGCAGGGCCACCAGGAGGACCAGGCCGAAGACCAGCAGACCCGCCGCAACGCGTCCGCCCCGGCGGGGAGACTTCTTCGTTCGCTTTCGTCGAGCACTCATTGCCCCCGGATTCTACCAGGGGCTCGGTGGGGCCGCGGGGTGGACTGTGGGTCAGCCGGTACCGGTCGCGGCCGAGCGCGGGGTCTCGGGCGGGCGGGCCCGGGCGCTGCGATGGAGGATCTGGACCAGCTCGGCCTCGCCTCTCGGCAGCCCGCAGGTCGTCACCAACTCCTCGACGCTGGCCCCACGGCTCGCCAGCCGTATCGCCTGGTGGTAAACACCCTGGTCCGGCTCACGCAGGGCGAGCTCGTCCTGGCGCTCGGTCAGGCGGCGCAGCCGGTCCTCGAGGAGCACCACCGCCTCGCCCATGCCCCGGGCCCCGACACAGACCGCCTGCATATCCCGCTCCAGGCCTCGCACGAGACCCTCCTGACGCTCCAACTCCGCGCGCAGTCTGCGGACGTAGACCACCGCCCCGGCTGCACCCGTGAACAGGAACGACAGACTCGCGAGAAAGGGCCACGTCATATCCATCGCTGTTCGCCTCGAGCGTGCTCGCCTCCCCAGGGCTCTCGCCGGACCCACCGTCTGCGGCAACCCGCTGCCGTCAAGGATCCGGCGCTCTCACCCCTCCGCCGGGGGGTGCTGCACGAGTCGTGCCACAAGCCCCGCAGCCGGCGTCGGGGGGCCGCGAGTCAGGGCACGGCCGGCCGCAGTGGCGCGATGGGCCCCACCGGCGAAGGCACCGGCGATTGTGGCACCGGCGATTGTGGCAGCGGCGTGCCCGGCGTCAGCCCGAGCGTGGCCGCCCCCGCGTCCTCCGCGCGCCCCCGTGCCCGCGGGGATGCCGCGATCACGACCACCACCCTGCGGTTCCGGCTCCGCCCCTCGGGAGTGGCGTTCTCGGCGACCGGCCGATGCTCACCGTAGCCGATGGCCACCAGGCGCTCGGGCCTCACACCGTTGCGCGTGAAGACGTGCACCACGCTCGCCGCACGCCCCGCGGACAATTCCCAGTTGGAGGGAAAGACCTCGGTGTTGATCGGGACGTTGTCGGTGAAGCCCTCGACCTGCACGGCGTTGGGAAAGGTCTTCAGGATGGCCGAGAGGTCGCGCAGCACGGGCAAGGCGCCGTCCACCAGCCGCGCGCTCCCGCTCGGGAAGAGCAGGCTCGTCTTGATCTCGACTTCGACACCGAATTCCGTGGTGCGCACGTCCACCAGCCCCCGGGCCAGCAAGCCCTCGAGCGCCAGCTCGATCTGGCGTGCCACGCTCTCCCGGTGTGCGGCCGGTGCGCCGGACTCCTGGCCCCCCGGGCCCACGTTCGCCTCGGGCCCGGCCCCACCCGGCTCGTCTTCCGTCCCGCGGCCACTCTTTTCCCCGTCCAACTCCTCCACCAACTGGACGGGAATCGGGATCGGCCGTGGGGTGGTCACCGGAAGCTGCTGACGGACCGGTGGTGCGCGCACCAGCTGGCCCACCTGGATCGGCTCGAGGCTGCGGGTCGAGCTGCGAAAGGCCGAGACCATCGCGTCGGAGAGGACACGATACTTGCCCTCGTTCACGGAGGACACGGCGTACATGACGACGAAAAACGCGAACAGCAGCGTCAGGAAGTCCGCGTAGGAGACGAGCCAACGCTCGTGGTTTTCGTGCTCTTCGTGCCGGCGGCGGGGGGCCACTACTCGAGGTACCCGCGCAGCCGGAGCTCGATGTTCATCGGGTTCTCACCCTCGGCGATCCCCAGGATCCCCTGCAAGAGCATCTCGCGGTACTGGGTCTGGGCGTGGATGACGCCCTTCAGCTTGTTGCCGATCGGTAGCAAGACCAGGTTCGCGAGACCCACGCCGTAGACGGTGGCCACGAACGCGGTGGCGATACCGGGCCCCAGCTTGCTCGGGTCCGCCAGGTTCCCCATCACGTGGATCAGCCCGAGCACGGCACCGATGATGCCGATGGTCGGAGAGTACCCCCCCATCGCCTCGAAGACCTTCGCGGAGGCCATGTCCCGCTGCTCCCGGGCGCTGAGTTCCACCTCCAGCGTGTTGCGGATGGTCTCGGGCTCGTTGCCATCGACCAGGAGCTGCAGCCCCTTGCGGGCGAACATGTCGGGCTCGGTCTCGGTCAGACCCTCGAGCCCGAGCAGGCCCTCGCGGCGGGCCACCTGGCTCCAGCTGACGACCTTCTGGATGGTCGCCGTGAGGTCATGGGCCGGCGGCCTGGCGACCCAGCCCACGATCTTCAACGCCCGCAGGAACGCCGGCACCGACGACTGCAGCAGGGTGGCCCCGAGCGAGCCGCCGACCACGATGATGAGCGCCGGCCCGTTGAGCAGCGAGCCCAGGTGCCCGCCCTCGAGCACGTTGCCGCCGAGGATGGCACCCAGTCCGATGAGGAGACCGGCGACGCTGAGGACGTCCATCGCTCAGCGGGCCCGCGGGTGTCGCGAGGTCAGCCGCATCGAGCCGACCTCAGGCCCCATTCCAGAGGCAGACGTCCACCTCCACCACCAGGATGCGCATGTCCGTGTACACCGCGGCCTCCCGGCGCCCTGGCGGGCAGATCAGTCGTTGCGCCAATCGGCCATCCGCGACTTCAGCCGCATCATGGCCTGTCCGTGAATCTGGCAAACCCGCGACTCGCTCACTCCGAGAACCGCGCCGATCTCGCGCAGGTTCAGTTCCTCGTCGTAGTAGAGCGACATCACCAGCCGCTCGCGCTCGGGAAGCGTGCCCACCGCGTCCGCCAGGGCCTCGCGGAACTTGTCCATCTCGACCGATTCGAGCGGGCCCTTGATCGGGCCGGAGAGCCCCTCCGACACGGAGTCCTCCCCGATGGGGAGGTCCTCCAGGCTGAACACCTTGTGACCCGAAGCGTCCTGGAGGATCTGGTGATAGTCATCGAGGGAAATCCCCAGGCGCTCGGCCACCTCGACGTCGCGCGCGTCGCGCCCCGCCGAGCTCTCGATGGTCCGGATCGCCTCCGTCACCTGGCGCACCTTGCGGTGCAGGGAGCGCGGGGTCCAGTCGCTCTTGCGGATCTCGTCGAGCATCGCGCCGCGGATGCGGATGCCCGCGTAGGTCTCGAAGCTCGCCCCCTGACTGGCGTCGTAGTTCCGGGACGCCTCGATCAACCCGATCATCCCCGCCTGAATCAGGTCGTCGGCCTGCACGCTCGGGGGCAGGCGCGTCATCAGGTGGTACGCGATGCGCTTCACCAGGGGCGCGTATCGCATCACGACCTCGTCCTGGGTCCCGACCTGCGTCTCGACGTACATCGCCAGCCCGTTCATGGGTATGCCTCCGCTCCCCTCTGCCCGGCCTGGATGAGCCGCTCTACGAAGAACTCCAGGTGTCCGCGTGCGCGGTCCGGCACGGGCCATTTATCGGTATGAGTCGCCAGTTTCTTGAACGCGAGCGCGGCGCTGCTCGTCGGGTACGCCTCGAGCACCGCCGACTGCCGCTGCACCGCCTTGCGCACGTGCTCGTCGTAGGGGACCACCCCCATCAGGTCCAGGGAGACGTCCAGGAAGCGATCGCAAACCCTGGCCAGCTTCCGGAACATCGCCTCCCCCTCGCGCTCGCTGCGCGTCATGTTCGACAGGATGTGGAACCGCTGCTGTCCGTAGTCCCGATGCAGCAGCTTGATGAGGGCGTACGCGTCGGTGATGGAGGTCGGCTCGTCGCAGACCACGACCACGATCTCCTGGGCCGCGAGGGCGAAGAGCACGACGCTGTCGGACACGCCCGCGGCGGTGTCCACCACCATCACGTCGAGGTCGAGGGACAGTTGCCCGAAGGCGTGAATGAGCCCTGCGTGCTGCTGCGGGGTCAGACTCGCCATGCGCTGGAGCCCCGAGGCCGCTGGCACGATCTTGATGTCCGAGGGCCCGGTGACGATCGCCTCCTCGAGCGAGCAGCGTCCGTCGATCACGTGTGCCAGATTCGGGCCCGTCGGCAGACCGAGCAGGACATCGATGTTGGCGAGCCCCAGGTCGGCGTCCATCAACATCACCGACTTGCCGGCCTGGGCCAGGGCGATGGCGAGATTCACCGAAACGTTGGTCTTGCCGACCCCGCCCTTACCGCTGGTGACGGCGATGACCTGGACGGGCCGCATCTGGCGCATGCGCCGCAGACCGCTCGCCTGGCTGGCGAGGACTCTAGAGTTGGCCGGCTGCACCGAGCGCACCGAAAGTGAGTTCAAGGGATTCATCGTCGCAGGTCTGTCCCTGGCGCTGGACTGCGCTCACCGCTCTTGTCAGGAGGTGGTGGGCTCGCGCCGGGCGCAGGTCCTCCGGCACCCGCTGCCCGTCACTCACGTACGCCACCCGCAATTGCTGCTCCACCACGACCGACAGAACGCCGCCCAGGCCGGTCGCCTCGTCCAGCTTGGTGACGATGCAGCCCTCGAGGGGCGCGCCCCGGAACGCCGTGACCACTTCCTCCAGGGCCGAGCGCTGGGCCGTGGCCGACAGGACGAGATAGGCGCGCACCATGGGAGAACCGCCCTGCAGCAGCGCGAGCTGCTCCGAGAGACGGATGTCACGCTGGCTCATTCCGGCGGTGTCGATGAGCACCAGTCGTCGGCCCGCGAGGTCCTCGATCGCGGAGCGCAACTCCTCCTTCGCGCCCACGACCCGCACCGGCATGCCCATCAGTCGGGCGTAGGTGCGCAGCTGCTCGACCGCGCCGACGCGCAAACTGTCCGTCGTCAACAGAGCCACCTGCTCGGCCCCGTGGCGCATCGCAAAGCGCGCGGCGATCTTGGCCACGGTGGTGGTCTTGCCCACCCCGGTCGACCCGAGGAGCGCCACGACCCCGCCGTTGTCCAGCAGGTCCCCGTCGCCGACCGGCAGCCAGTGCGCGAGCAGGCCCATGGCCTGGCGCCAGGCGGTCTCCACGTCGGTCGTGGCCGGGACCTGGGCCACCAGCTCCCGCACCAGCCGCGGGTGGATCTCGAGCTCGGCCAGGCGCCGGATCAGGGCGGCCCTCTGGGGCTGGCGGCGTCCCAACTCGCCCCACGCGAGCCCGGAGAGCTGCCGCTCGAGAAGGCCGCGGATCGAGCGCACCTCCTCGCGCAAGGCACTCACGAGAGGCTCCCCCCCGACCGCGCCCGCGCCCGCGTCCGCGTCCGGCGACGCGTGCCCCGTCCTGGCGCCGGGCGCCCGGCCCTCCGCCACCCCGGGACGGGGACGGACCGGGGGAACGGGCGAGAGCTCGACACCGGCCCGCGCCTCGGCCTCGTCATAATCGATGGCGGCCACCACCTCGACCCCGCCGTCGACCTTGCGGGAGGAGAGGATCACCGCGTCCGGTCCCTGCGCGTCGCGGACGGTCCGCAGCGCCTGGCGCATGTCGGTCGCGACGTAGCGCTTGATCTTCACTGCAGGTACCTCTCGGTCTTTCGCGGAAGATCCGTACTGCCGATCCGCCGCGCCTCAATCTGCCCCGCCCACCGTCGCCACGATGCGGACCTCCTTGTCGTCCGGCACCTCGTTCCAGGCCAGCACCCGTAGCGTCGGGGTCACTTGCCGGGCGAATCGCGAGAGGAGGCTGCGCAGGGCCTGGGACACCAGCAGCACCGCAGGGCGGTTCACCGCCTCCTGGCGCTGCGCGGACTGGCGGATCCCTCGCTGCAGGGATTCCGCGAGACCCGGCTCCAGACCCAATCCCCCCTCGTTCCCGGCCTGCGCAGACTGAAGCAACAACTGTTCCAACTTTGGAGAGAGCGTGATGACCTGCAGGTCTTTTTCCAACCCATTGATATTCTGGATAATCATCGAGGCCAGGGCCTCGCGCACCGCGGCGGTTAGAACGGCAGGTTCTTGACTCCTCGACGCCTGGGCCGCCAGCGTTTCGGCAATCGTGCGCAGGTCGCGCAGCGGCACCTGCTCCGCCAGCAGGCTCTGCAGCACCCGCACGACGGTCCCCAGGGGCAGCTGCTTGGGGACGAGGTCCTCCACCAGCTTCGGCGCCGTCTTGGCCAGGCGGTTGAGGAGTTGCTGGACCTCGTCGTAACCGAGCAGCTCGCTCGCGTGGTCCTGCAGGACCTGGTTCAGATGGGTGGCGATGACCGTCGCCGAATCCACCACGGTGTAGCCGAAGGTCTGCGCCTGGTCGCGCTGATCCGGCGTGATCCAGACTGCCTCGAGCCCGAATACCGGGTCGCGTCCGACCGTCCCCTCGAGCCGACCGAACACCTGCCCCGGGTTGATGGCGAGGTCACGGTCCGGGAACACCTCTGCCCGGCCCACCACCACCCCGTGCAGCGTGACCCGGTAGGCGGCCGGCGCCAGGTCCAGGTTGTCGCGGATGTGCACCGAGGGGACCAGGAAGCCGAGCTCCTGGGAGAGTTTCTTGCGCACGCCCTTGATCCGGCCCATGAGCTGGCCGCCCTGGGCCTTGTCCACGAGCGGGATCAGGCGGTAGCCGATCTCGAGCCCGACCGGGTCGACCGGGGTCACGTCCTCCCAGCCGAGCTCGGCCGGCGCGGGCTCGGGCACCGCCGCGAGCGAAGCGCTCTTCTCCCGCGCCTCCCGCCGCCGGCGCTGCAGCAGCCACGCAGAGCCCCCCGCAACCGCGGCGAGGGAGAGAAACGCCAGGTTCGGCATGCCGGGCACGAGCCCCATGGCTCCCACCACGCCCGCGGTCACCGCGAGGCTCTTCGGGCGGTCGAAGAGCTGCGCGACGATCTGCTGCCCCATGTCCTGGTTGGAGGAGACCCGCGTCACCATGATGGCGGCCGCGGTCGACAGCACCAGCGCAGGGAGCTGCGCGACCAGACCGTCACCGATGGTGAGCAGCGAATACACCCTGCCGGCCTCCGTGAAGGCCATGCCGTGCTGCAGCGTGCCGACGGCGATCCCGCCGATGAGGTTGATCAGCAGCACCAGGATGCCCGCCACCGCGTCCCCGCGCACGAACTTCCCGGCGCCGTCCATCGCTCCGTAGAAGTCCGCCTCCTGAGAGACCTCCGCCCGGCGCTGCCGTGCCTCGTCCTGGGTGATGAGGCCGGCGTTCAGGTCGGCGTCGATCGCCATCTGCTTGCCGGGCATCGCGTCCAGGGTGAA
>ERZ1645192.608-NODE-608-length-29934-cov-6.952274_pt1 | contig 29934 bp, 20 predicted proteins | sample MGYA00575354_ERZ1645192 | MGnify/ENA primary metagenome ERZ1645192 (study PRJEB40844, sample SAMN11349763) | freshwater sediment metagenome | isolation source: river sediment | host: Sediment | place: India: Faizupur Khadar , New Delhi | collected 2017-02-21 ... | reverse complement strand
TGGCATTCTGAGGCAGGTTACCCTTTTTCCCATAATACCGTCATTCACTTATTCACTTAAGTTTTGAAGATGAAGCTATATTCACTCATATTGATAACAGCAGTATTGCTTCTGCTTCAGGGTTGTGAAATAGCACTCGACACTGACAAGGTCCCCCGGTTTGAGTCGAAGCTTGTTGTTACAGCCTTCCTTGAGCCTGAAAAAGATGTCAATACTTTCAGAGTATCAGTAAACCAGCCTATTTTCGGGGATCTCGGAACAGTAAATCAGTCAGGAAACATAAGAGCCTTTATTTCGGATGGAGAGAAGGAAATTGAGCTTAACAGCCAAAACGAAGTGATTTATTTCAGTTATGAGGATATGAAGATAGTACCGGGAGGGAAATACTTCCTAAGGGTAAGCAGCGACCTGGGAATGGAGGCAAAATCAGAGTGCACCGTACCCTATATTTTTGATTTAAAGGCAGTTGTCGACACCTTTACAGTTGTCACCAAAACAGATGGCATGCTGCTCAAACAGTTCAAAGGTGAATTTGCCTTCAGCGATTCATCGGGATATGAGAATTATTACCGGGTCTTTGCCCGGCTAACAACATATAAGAAATATTCATCAGGAGGTGACACTTACAAAGGAGATTCATTCCTGTCGGATGGAACACAACTGCTCACTGATAAATCAGCCGGTCCGGACGGAAGGTTGAAAATACCATTGAACATAGGCATTTATCCGGCTTTTTACGACTCTGCTTTTCTAAAGATATATGTAATGAATACAGAAAAATCATATTATCTGTATCATAAATCAATAGAAAATTATGAAGATGGCGAAAATCCTTTTGCCGAACCAACGCCAATTTATTCGAACATTGAAGGAGGACTCGGAATATTTGCCTCCTGTGTAACTGATTCTGTTATCTTTCGCCTCAGATGATCTGGCAGCAATATTGCCACCATGCTAAACCGCTCATTATAATAGCTTTACATACATTAACACAAAATTAACAAATCATTAACCATAAAGGCTGCAACATTTCTGAATTATCAACGTCTATAGTATGTAAATAAGTTCCCAAAAAATCGCCGTCCGGCGAATTCTACGATCAGGTTTAGGTAAATCACAGAAAGACACCTCCCCGGTGTCTTTCTTCATTTATATTTTTGTATTTTGTGCTATAATTGCAAAACTACCTAACCAAAATTAATATGAAACACTTTTTACTGATAGTTGCACTCACAATTATCTCAGTCACAGCTTGTAAGAACAGTGAAATGAACGAGAATCCCTTCCTGAATGAAAAATATGGCACTCCCTTTGAGGTTCCGCCATTTGAAAAGATCAAGGCAGAATATTACATGCCAGCCTATCTGAAAGGCATTGAAGAACAAAAAAAGGAGATAAGGGATATAATTACAAATAAGCAGGTACCTGATTTTGAAAATACAATCAAAGCGCTGGAATACAGTGGAGCGCTGCTGACAAAAGTAGGCAGGGTATTTGGCGCCCTTAACTCGGCAAATACAAATGACACTCTTCAGAAGATAAACAAGGAGTTGTCACCAATACTATCCAGGCACAGGGATGATATAAACCTTAATGATACACTGTTCATGAGGGTTAAGGCAGTTTATGAAAACCGTGAGAAGTACAACCTTACAGAAGAAGAAAAGAAAGTACTTGAAGATACATATAAGAGCTTTATAAGAAACGGTGCAGCTTTATCAGCGGAAGATAAGGATAAACTGCGCAGGATTAACGAAGAACTATCACTGCTCTCGGTACAGTTTGGCCAGAACCTGCTAGCAGAAACTAATGAATTTAAGCTTGTTATCGACAAGAAGGAGGACCTCTCAGGCCTGCCTGAAGGACTTATTACTACTGCTGCCCAGACAGCAAAAAACATGAAAATGGACGGGAAATGGGTATTTACTATACAGTATCCCATAATGGAACCATTCCTGAAATACTCTGACAGGAGAGAACTGAGAGAGAAGCTCTTCACTGGTTATTTCATGAAAGGCGACAATGACAACAAGTATGATAACAAAACAATAATTGCCAGGATAGCAAACCTGAGAGTTGAAAGGTCAAAATTACTCGGATACAAAAGCTATGCAGATTTTGTGCTTGAGCGTAACATGGCCAAAACACCCGAACGTGTAAAGGAATTCCTTGGTCAGGTCTGGGCAGCTGCCACTCCTGTAGCCATAGCTGAAGCAGCAGAACAACAGGAACTTATTAAGAAAGAGGGCGGTAAATTCAAACTTGAGCCCTGGGACTGGTGGTTTTATACTGAAAAAATTAAGAAGGCAAAATATGACCTTGATGATGAACTCACCAGACCATATTTTATGATTGACAATGTGATTTCAGGTATGTTTTATGTTGCTAACCAACTCTACGGACTTGAATTCTCAACAAGAAATGACATCCCAAAATATCATCCTGATGTAAAAACTTATGAAGTTAAAAGAAACGGGCAGCATGTTGGTATTCTGATGATTGACAACTATCCGCGTGCCTCAAAGAGAAACGGTGCATGGTGTGGCGCCTACAGGGGACAAAGCAGGGACAGGGATGGAAAAATGATTACTCCGCTTGTAACAATGGTTACAAATTCAACGCCTCCAACCGGTGACAAACCTTCACTCCTGACAGCTGATGAGGCTAGTACACTCTTCCACGAATTTGGTCATGCCCTGCATCAGTTACTGTCAAACTCAACTTATCCGGGAGTGTCGGGAACATCAGTGCCACGCGATTTCGTTGAACTGCCATCACAGATAATGGAACACTGGGTGCTTGAGCCTGAGGTGCTGAAAGTTTATGCAAAACATTACCAGACTGGCGAAGTTATACCGGCAGAACTTGTCGAAAAACTTGACAAGGCAAGCAAATTCAATACAGGTTTTGCAACAGTTGAATATCTTGCCGCATCACTTCTTGACATGGAATATCATTCTCTTACTGAACCTGTTGCGAACCTCGATATAAGATCCTTTGAGAAGACTGCTATGGACAAATACGGTTTGATTCCTGAAATAAAGCCTCGCTACAGGTCAACATATTTTAACCATATCTGGGCTTCAGGATATGCTGCAGGATATTATGCCTACATGTGGTCGGAAATACTTGATGCAGATGCCTTCCAGGCTTTCAAAGAAACGGGTAACATATTTAATAAGGAGATTGCAGCCAGGTTTGAAAAGGAAATACTCTCAAAAGGAGGCACAAGGGATCCTCTTCAGATGTATGTTGCATTCAGGGGAAAAGAACCGGGAATTGATGCCCTGCTCATAAACCGTGGCCTGAAATAGTTTATATGAAAAGTACGGGGAGGCTGATTATTCTTCTGCTCCTGCTGGCGATTACATATCCGGCTTCAGCGGTACCGGTTCCTGTTGCTGAAAAAGGCATCATCGATCTCAGAAAATTTAACAGCTCTGAAGATTTTATGGTAAACCTCAACGGTGAATGGGAATTTTACTGGAATAAGATGCTTCACCCCCGTGATTTTGAAAACTATACAATAAAGCCTTCTTATTACGGGAAGGTTCCGTCCTACTGGACTGACTACAGCAAAGAGGTGCCTGCAGAGAAGTTCGGCTATGCAACTTACAGGCTTACAGTACTTTTACCTCAGGGACTGGACAAATCACTCGGCATTGACCTGCCTGTTTTTGATTCATCGTACGACATTTACATCAATGGAGAATACTATGGCGGCAATGGTGTTCCGGGGAAATCAGCTGATGAAACGGTACCTGAATACAAAAGGAATTTTTACCGTCTCCGGACAACAGCCGACACACTGACAGTAATAATTAATGTTTCCAATTTTGACCATCGCCGTGGAGGTTTCTGGCTGCCGGCAAGGCTTGGCACTTTTTCACTTGTGCAGAGAAAGCTTGCCAGCAGCTGGGCATGGCAATGGGCAGTTATGAGTGTGCTGCTTGCTTTTTCTTTATTTTTTCTTTTCTTTTATCTTATCTCAAGAAGGGAGAAAGAAACCCTGTTTCTCAGTATTGCAACAATATGCCTGGCGGTAAGGCCGCTGTTCACTACCCATATACTTATAAATAATATCATAGCTATGCCATGGGAGTGGATAGTCCGGTTTGAATACCTGGGTCTGTTTACATTAATAATATCCTGGGTATGGTTCCTTAATTGCATATATCCTTCAAGGCATTTAAGAATTACAGGTAAACTGCTCAATGTCATCTTCGGGCTGGCTGCAATATTTACTCTTTTTGCCCCTGTCAGAATATTCAGCTATACAATATTTCTGTATTACCCCTCAATGTTCCTTCTTATAGGATATCCGCTGATAATGAGCTTCAGCGGGCTCCTTAAAAGAAAGTTGTTTGACATTCTTTATTTCAGCGCCTTCGTTCTTCTGTTTTTCGGAGGAATACATGACATACAGGTTGCAAGCGGAAAAATTCAGAGCTCCACAGGCTATATACTTACTTATTTCATCCTGCTTTTTGTTTTTATACAAGCAGGTCTTCTGTTGTATAAATGGGTCATTTCATTCAGGGAGAATGAAAGGCTGAGGAATGATCTTGAATTCATGAACAGAAACCTTGAAAAGATCGTTGAAGAGAGAACGCAGGAGATAATAATAAGGAATCAGGAGAGCGAGAAGCAGAATGCCATGATCGCCCTTCAGAATAAGAAATTATCAGAAACGATACAGATGAAGAACAGGATTTTCTCCCTTATAGCACACGATCTGAGAAGTCCTGTTGTAAACATCCTCTACCGGCTTAACCTGCTCAAGGAAAAGGAATACCGCGAAGAATATGAATCATTCTGCAATTCCTCAATTGAGTATGCCCAGATGGTTATAAACCTGCTCGAAAATATGCTTGTCTGGGGAAGAGAACAGGAGGACAAAATAAAATATACTCCTGAAAGACAGGATCTTGCAAACCTCATCCTTACAAACCTCAGTATATTCAAGGAAACAGCCGATAAAAAGGATATAGCAGTTAATTTCACTCAGGTTGGCAGTCCTGTTGCATATTTTGACAAGGATCTTCTTGACATTATCATCCGTAACATACTATCAAATGCTGTTAAATATACCTACCGCGGCGGAAGGATAAGTATTCTTCTTAAGGACAAGAGTTCGACAAATGAGGGCATCATGCTGAAGATATGTGACAATGGAGTGGGAATACCTCAGGACAAGCAGAAAAAACTCTTTACAACTGAGGATATTGAAAGCACCTGCGGAACAGAAAATGAAAAAGGTACAGGGCTTGGTCTGAAGCTGTGCCACGACCTGATAAGGATAAATAAGGGGACAATAAGCATTGAAAGTGATCCTGGTGAGGGAACCTGCTTCCTGATCACCCTGCCTTCATAAGCTCATCCTAATCATCAATAAGGTCTGAGAGCTTTTTCCTGTTTAAAATTTTAATATGCTTGCCGCTTGCCTCAATAATTCCCTCCTCTTCCATATCGCCAAGCGCCCTGGCAATTGAAGGGCGTGCAACACCAAAATAATCAGCAAGTTCACTCTGTGTCATTCCAAATGTTACAGAATTACCTGAAGACCCGGCACTCTGAAGAATATAATGTGCAAGCTTGCCTTTTATTGTTTTGAAATTCAGGAATTTAATCTTCTCCGACAAAAACTGTGACCTGTTTGATATAAGGTCGAGGAAATTTGTCAGAGTCCTGTCATTCCGCATAAGAAGTGAGAGAAAGGCACTTTTCTCTATGACAAGCAATTCACCGTCAGATTGTGCAATAACATTCACAGGAAATCTGTTCCTGTTCCCGAAAATAAAGGCCGAAGCAAGGGCTCCTGATGCAGGTATATCCTCAATCTTAATCACCCTGCCCGCAAAATCGACCATTTCCCCCTTTACAAGACCACTCATGACAATTATTAAGGAATTTACCTGATCACCCTGCTGGGCAATAAGGCTGCCTGCCCTGAATTTTCTGACCTTATAGGAAACATTTCCCAGTATGGTTTCTACTTCATCAGTAGTGAGCCCTTTAAAAACCTGGGCTTGTTGAAGCTTGTCATAATCCATCACGACTTGTTTTACAGATTTGTTTTCAAATTTAATTACATTTGATTCCTTAAAAAAATACAGATGAGAAAATATACCCTGATAATCGGCCTGCTGATAATTATTTCTGCAATAAACCTCAATGCGCAGGATGACAATGAGAAACAATTACTTAAGCAATTTCATTCAATCACAAGCGAAGAAATGTCGGGATGGCTTGAGAAACTATGCTCGCCTGAATTCAACGGAAGGCTTTCAGGCACACCTGAATTCGTGGCAAGCGCTGAATGGGTGGCATCAAAACTTAAGGAATGGAACATAAAACCTGCCGGAGACAACAATTCATATTTTCAATGGTTTAAATGGCCATATACTATTGTTAATGAGACTGGCAGTCTGACACTTAACCTCAGGCTCAGTGACGGATCAGTAATCAGGAAGAATTACCAGTATCCGGATGATTTCTATCCGGGGATGAACTCCGGGTCAGGTGAAATTACTGCCGAAGTTGTTTTTGTGGGATTCGGAGTTACTGCACCTGAACTGAATTATGATGATTACAAAGGAATTGATGTAAAAGGTAAAATAGTCCTTATGAACAGGGATGTTCCGCATACCGATCCAAGGAATCCCGAATATAAAAAATGGGTTGCCTATTGCTATCACCAGTACAAGCTTGAAAATGCAGTAAGGCATGGCGCAGCCGGAATGCTCTATATTGACGGAGCCAGCGCCAATCCCAATATTACTTATGATCCTTCAATAATTGTATGCGGTATAGGCCCTCAGCCAATTGAGGATATCTTTGCCGGGATTAAAACCACAAATAAGGCATTAATAGAAAAGATACGGGCTTCATTCAAACCTTCCTCATTCAATACAGGCAAGGTTATGACAATTAAAGCAAACACAACAAGGGTAAATGAAGGCCGTGCCTGCAACGTTATCGGTTATATCGAAGGCACTGATCCGGTGCTTAAGAACGAAGTAATACTTATTGGCGGACATCTTGATGCAGTTGGTAACGCCGGAAGAGTAGTAAACGGCGCTCTTGACAATGGAAGCGGTGTTGTGGATATCATGGGAGCTGCTAAAGCGCTTTCACAATCAGGAATTAAAACTAAAAGATCAATAGCCTTCATTTTTATCGGAGGAGAGGAAGTTGGACTGATAGGGAGTAAAGTTTATACTGCAAATCCCTCATTCCCGGTCGGGAAAAGCGTAGTCTTCATTAATCTCGATATGGTCGGAAACGGAACCGGCTTCTATGTCAGTGCAGGCAGCTCATACAAGGAATATCTGAAGTACTTCGAACAGGCTAATGCAAAGTACATACACAGGCCTATGAGAACTGCTGCCCCGGAAGCAGGCGAATATTATGGCAGGCCACGAAGCGATGAAGTCGTTTTCAGGACAGCAGGATTCAGAACAATGGCAATGTGGACAACAGAAGCCACAAAAAAGGTATACTACCATCTTCCGGGCGATGATCCTGATGCTGTAACAATAGACATTATGGAAGATGTTGCGAAAATGATTTATCTGGCCCTTACTGAAATGGCTAATGATCCGGAAATTAAATTCTGAAAAAATATAAAATTGTAACATTTGTTACATTTTATTTTTACTGCCCCCTTCATCTTTGCAGCAGAAACTTAAAAAAACAATTATGCTGCGTGATATTATTAAAATAGATGAAAGCCTGTGCAACGGATGTGGTATCTGTGTTCCGAACTGTCATGAAGGAGCTCTTCAGGTAATTGACGGAAAAGTAAGACTTGTAAGCGAACTGATGTGCGATGGCCTTGGCGCCTGCATAGGGCATTGTCCTGAAGGCGCGATCACTATTGAGAAAAGGGAAGCTGAACCATATAACGAAACAAAGGTCATTGAACAAATGGCTGCAATGGGTGTGAACACAATTACGGCCCATCTTATCCATCTGAAGGAGCATGGTGAGACTGGTTTCCTGAAAGAAGGAGTGAGCTGGCTCAAAGCCAACAGGGATAAACTGAACTTCAATCCCGATGAGATTTTCAGCAAGGTTCATAATCATGGCCAGAATAACGCTGCTTTTGCGGCACCTGTGACTATTGCCGCTGCCGGATCACATCATCACGGACAACAGCATGGGAATAATCATGGTGGAGGCTGCCCCGGTTCAAGGGAAATGGTTATTGAGAAAACCAAGGCTGACCAGGGCAGCAGAACGGTTACAGAACAAGCGTCTGAGTTAAGGCAATGGCCTGTGCAGATGCACCTGCTCAATCCTAATGCACCATACTTCCGTGGAGCAGACCTCATGCTCGCAGCTGACTGCGTTGCATTTTCTCTGGGTAACTTCCATTCAGGATGGCTTAAGGGAAAATCACTTGCTATCGCCTGTCCTAAACTCGATCATGGAACTGAAAGCTATGTTGAAAAACTGACAGCAATGATCGATATTGCCAGGGTAAATACAATATCTGTAATGATGATGGAAGTGCCATGCTGCGGGGGACTGATGCAGATGGTTAAGGCAGCGCTTTCAAAATCATCACGAAAGGTGCCTGTGAAGCAGATCATCGTCGGCATAAACGGAACTATACTGCAGGAAGAGTGGGTGTGATTTCAGGCGACAGAAGTGGCAGTATAATTATTCTATGCCAGGGAAAAACCCAGTCTGATTAGTTTTTCATTCAATTCCCTGCTGCAGTTACCTGTTACAATCCTGTATGATTGAAATTCCCTTCGTATTCCGTAATCTCCCCTTTGCTTTTCAAAGGTGTCAGGAGATTGCCTGAGCATAAAGTGATCTGACGCAATATCATAAGTCACTTTTACTGCCTCACCTATTATCTCCTCATCACTTTTTCCTGAACAATCAATCTCTATTACCTTATTGCCCGGATGAGGAATATTTTCAGGATACCAGTCTGTAAGAGGAAGCTTAAAAAATCTGCACAAGGAATTTACCACCATTGAAGTGCCTTTTGCCTTACCGTCAGTTGAATACCCTGCAATATGAGGAGTGGAAATGTGCGTTGCCGATAATAATTCCCTGTCGATATCCGGTTCATTCTCCCACACATCAAGAATTGCACCGGCGAGAAATCCATTCTTCAGAGCTGATTTAATCGATTCTGTATCAACAACTTCACCTCTGGAGGAATTAATAAGCCATGCTTTCTTACCCATGCTCCTGAATACATCTCCTGAGATAAGGTGATATGTTCTGTCATCGCCTGATCTGTTGAGGGGTACATGAAGTGTGATAATATCAGACTCCCTGAGAATAGTTTCAAAGGACACAAATTTATCGCGGCCCTCTTTTCTTTCACGCGGAGGATCATTAAGGAGTACTTTCATACCAAGTATTCCGGCGATTTTTTCAACTTTTGAACCGACATTCCCCACGCCAACAATTCCGAGTGTCTTGTTTTTCAGCCTAAAACCCTCATCAACTGATAGTTTCAACAATGCAGCTGCGATATACTGCTGTACTGATGACGAATTGCACCCCGGTGCATTTATCCATTTTATGTTCCGGGCATCGCAATAGTCAGTATCAATGTGATCATATCCTATTGTGGCTGTTCCTATGAATTTAACAGAAGTACCGTGAAGGAGAGCTTCATTGCACTTTGTACGTGTTCTAATGAGCAAACCGTCAGTGTCAGTCAGATCAGCCCTGGATATTTTACTGCCGGGCATATAAACAACATCTGCAAAGGGCTCCAGCACACCCCTGAGAAAAGGGATCTTATCGTCTGCTATAATTTTCAAAATTCACTAATTTAAAACGGAAAGATATGTAATTTTAAGCTTACTGATCCGTGTAAATTAAAAACCGATTAAACAATACTACCATAGCGTTGTTAAGTATTCTGAGAATATTATGCCATGACACGACAAAACCCCGAAACCGTTGATGAATATCTTGAAAATTATCCGCCCGAAATAAGGAAACGACTTCAGCAGATAAGAACAATTGTCAGAAAAGCGGCTCCTGATGCGGCAGAAAAGATAAGTTACGGAATGCCTGCCTTTACACTTTCAGGGATACTGCTTTATTATGCTGCACATACAAAACATGTAGGCCTTTATCCGTTTACGACAGCAATAGAAGCTTTCAGGGAAGAGCTCAAACCCTATAAGTCTGCAAAAGGATCAATTCAATTCCAAAATGATCAGCCATTACCTGTAAAACTGATCAGACAGATAGTTGAATTCAGGGTGAGTGAAAACAGGTTCAAAGCCTTACAAAAGAGCCATGCCGGTAAAAAGAAATAACAGATGGGTACTGTTAAGAAATTTTAATTAAATTGCATCCTGTCTAAGTGTTTGCAATTTTTTTCATAGTTCAGGGCATGGATAAAGGAATCATACTCGGATTAATACAGAATACAGCTATATTGCTGGCATTCAGCATGCTTTATGACTATTTCTGGTTACCAAAGAAGGATACAAAGACAATTGCCGGTAAAATATTATCCGGACTTATAATCGGCTCTGCAGGGATCGTACTTATGCTGACTCCCTGGAGACAGGTACCCGGACTTGTTTTTGATACACGATCGGTTCTGCTGGCACTTTCAGGCTTATTCTTCGGTTTAATCCCTACTGCAGTCGCTGCAATTACCATGGTCATATACCGGATATTCCTTGGAGGAATGGGTATCTGGATGGGGATTGCAGTTATAATTCTTTCATCAGTCACCGGAATACTCTATAAAAAAATAAGACCGGCATGGAACAGCAGGAATTACATAAGAGAACTTGCTTTTCTTGGATTCCTGGTCCATATAATAATGCTGGCCTGCACCATCCTTCTCCCTGAAGCTTCTATCCTGCCAACCCTCAAAAACATAATACTTCCCATAATTACAATCTACCCGGCAGGTACAGTGCTCCTTGGCATACTTATGGTGCACCAGCTTAAAAATCAGGAAAATCAGAATGCCGCCGAAAAACTTGTCGAATCAGAAAGGCGGTTCATTGACCTTCTTACAAATTTTAATTATTTCTCCCTTATCCTCGACAGAACTGGAAAAATCCTGTTTTGCAATTCAAAGGTCCTTGAGACATCAGGATATAAAATTGATCAGCTCACAGGAAAAAATGCCTTTGAAATGCTTCTTCCACAGAGCACCATTGCAGCTGTGCAGGATGCCTTTGATTATATCCTGAGGGGGAAAACAGTTTTTTACAATTACGAAACCGAATTCAAAAGGGCTGATGGTGAAATACTTAATATAGAATGGAATGCTACTGTTCTGAGGGATGCAAATAAAGTAATTTCAAGTATAGCAACAATCGGACAGGATGTAACCAACAGAAAAAAGGCTGAAGCGGAACTGATTAAGGCAAAATCGAAGGCAGAGGAAAGCGATAACCTCAAATCAATTTTCCTTTCAAATATGAGCCATGAGATCCGTACTCCCATGAATGCGATTATGGGATTTTCATCAATGCTTGGCATGGACGATATCACTGATATCGAGAAGAAGCAGTATATAAGCATTATTCAGGATTCAGGGGAAAGACTGCTTAAAATCATAAACGACATTATTGATATCTCAAAGCTTGAAGCCAAGCAGTTTTCAGTCAATTTATCAGAATGTTCACTTAACGAAATATTCAGGTCAAGCATTGAAACCTTCCGGAAAAGCGACCTCCTTAAAGAAAAAAGACATATAAGCCTTGAACTTGATCCTGATTCAGAACATGCTGAAATATTGCTCATTACAGACAAGCACAGGATACAGCAGGTTCTCGATAATCTCCTCAGCAATGCGATTAAGTATACAGAAAAAGGAACAATAACAACGGGATACAGGATTATAACAGAAAACGGCAAGGAACTTGTGGAGGCTTATGTCAAAGATACCGGCATTGGGATTGCTGATGGAATGAGTAAGATTATATTCGAACGCTTCAGGCAGGTTGATGAAAACAAGTACCATGAAGGCGCTGGTCTTGGACTCAGCATCACTAAGGGTATAATTGAGCTCCTGGGTGGAAATATCTGGTTCGATTCTGCTCTCAACAAGGGAACCACATTTTATTTCAGGATACCGCTCATTATTCCGCAAAATGAACCTGTTTCTTTAAAGGGTGGGGTTTCGGGCATCCCTGACCTGTCAGGAAAAACAATAATTATTGCCGAAGATGATTATAATTCATACTATTATTTAAGGCTCTTACTTAAAGGTCTTAATGCCAACGTACTACATGCAGAAAACGGAATGATTCTAATGCGTCTTGTACAGCATAAGGTTCCTGATATTATTCTGCTCGATATAAACATGCCTGTTAAATCAGGATTTGAATGCCTCGACGATATTAAAAAACTGGGAATCAGCACTATGATAATTGCACAAACAGCCTATGCAATGGCCTCAGAAAAAGAGAGATGTTTATCATCCGGATGTCACGGATATATAGCCAAACCTGTAAAAAAGACCGACCTCTACAGGGAAATATCTCAGCTCCTCACCGAAAAACTTCCGGTTTGATTTTGTAATTCCCCATCTTACGATAAATAACCTCAAAATGTCAAAGAAAATACTTATCACATACGCAACATATACAGGTTCCGCAGAGACCGTTGCCGGAATAATTTCCTCCGATCTGACTGCCAGAGGATTAACCACTGAAGTAGTACCCATGAAAGAGGTAAATGATCTTTCGAAATACGATGCAGTTGTTGCAGGCAGCGCCATTCATTCAGGACGCTGGCTGCCTGAGGCATTTGACTTCCTCAATACCCACAGGCAGGAGCTTAATTCAAGACCTTTTGCTGCCTACCTCGTATGTATGACAATGGCAATGAAAAAACGTGACAAATACCTGCAGTTCGTTTCTGACTTCATGATCCCGGTGAGAGAGATTGTCAAGCCTGTCAGCGAAGGACATTTTGCCGGAAAACTTGAAATAAGAAAGATCAAGTCATTGAGCGAAAAGATAAAATTCAGAATCAGTGTCTCCGCGGGAGTATGGAAGGAAGGCGATCATATCAATTCTTCTGAAATTGTAAAATGGAGTGAGTCTCTTTCACATATTTTATGATTTCAAAATGTCCATTGACAGATAAAATATATACTTTGGAGGCTTAAATATCACAAATGAGCCGTTACTGCATCCTTTTTCTTCTGTTTTCCCTAAGTTTTTTCAATGTTTCAGCTCAACCCTCAATAAAAGCTGTATATACTGCATCAGCTCCGGAAATTGACGGACTTATTGACGATGAAGTATGGAAATCAGCACCGGTAATAACAGATCTGTACCAGAGAGAGCCTGACTCAGGAGATCCGGCTTCACAGAAATCCGAATTTTATTTTCTGTATGATCAGCACAACATTTATGTCGGGGTAAGATGTTTTGATGAAGCAAAGGGTATTTCATCAAAGGAAATGAGCAGGGACGGCGATCTCGGAGAAGAGGACAGGATACAGGTAATATTCGATACCTACCTTGACGGCCGGAGCGGATACTGGTTCCAGATTGGCCCCAGGGGAAGCATTGGCGATGCCCTTGTAAATGAAAACGGAAAGGAATTCAACAAATCATGGGACGGGCTGTGGGACGGCCGGGCAAAAATTACCGATTACGGCTGGGAAGGTGAACTTATAATCCCGTTTAAAACAATGGGCTTCAAAAAGGGAAACGACACCTGGGGACTTAAGATAATCAGATACATAAGAAGAAGATCAGAAATATCAACCTGGCCTCAGACTTCGCTGAATGCCAACAGATTCCAGATATCTGATGGTGGAAGGATGACTGGCATTGAGAATATAACCCAGGGGATAGGACTCGATATAGTTCCTTACCTTACAGGCGGCTTCAGCAAGAAAGCCGGAAACGGTACAAAAAAGGTAATTGAAGGAGGAGGAGATATCTTTTATAACATAACGCCTGCACTCAAGGCTGCCGTTACAATTAATACCGATTTTGCACAGACAGAAGTTGATGAACGCCAGATTAACCTTACAAGATTCAATCTCTTCTTCCCCGAGAAAAGAGACTTCTTCCTTGACGGATCAAACTACTTTACCTTTGCAATAAACGGAGACAGTGAAAATCCGCAGAATACTGCAAATATCCCATTCTTTTCGAGACGTATTGGTCTTGATGCCGGAGGTAATCCGGTTCAGATAAAGTACGGAGGAAAGTTCACAGGTAAGACTGACGGATGGAACATCGGGATGCTTCATGTTAAGGATGACAATGAATGGGACAATCCGGGCTATACTGTCGCAAGGATTTCAAGGGACCTTGGCAAGCAGTCTTCTGTTGGCATAATAAGCACTAACGGCAATGCACTTTCTGATGCTGACAATTCGCTTGCCGGCATCGATATGCGTCTCGCAAGTTCCGAGCTGGCAGGTAATAAAAACATAACGTATAACCTTTACGGAATGAAATCGTTTACCAATGGCCTCAGCGGAAACGATATGTCCTTAGGTACTGAGATCAGTTATCCGAATGATTTCCTGAATTTCAGGGTGGGCTACCTGCAGATAGGAGAAAACTACAATGCCGGACTGGGTTTTGTTCCCCGTAAAAACATACGCGATTTCTATGGAGGAATCGGTCTGGGCCCCAGACCAGAAAATTCTCCGGTAATGCAGGTAAAAACAGGTGTAAAATACAATTTCATCAGCAATCTGAGTGACGGAGGACTGGAGACGGCCCAGATAGATCTCAACTATTCCGATATTATTTTTATTAGCGGAGACAAAATTTCTCTTTCATCGCAGTATATGTTTGAATCGCTTGTAAATGACTTTAATATATTCGGAAGCCACAGAATACTGGCTGATGATTATAACTTCTGGAGGCACAGCCTGCAGCTGACCTCTGCAAAAAGGAGGTTGTTGTGGCTTTCTACTAAAGTTGCTGCAGGTGGTTTTTACTCAGGTAACAGGACTGACTGGCTTATTCAGGCCGGATATAAGGTTGCTGTGCCCCTGTTCATTGGCGCAGAATCAGACAGGAAATGGGTCGATTTGCCTGATGGAAGTTTTGTTGCCCAGATTTACAGGGTCAACCTGAATTTCATGTTCAGTCCCTACCTGACATGGTTCAATTTCCTGCAGTATGAAAACCAGACTGAAACAATGGGTTTTCAGTCAAGATTCCAATGGATTATAAAACCAGGAAAGGAGCTGTTCCTTACTTTCAACTCACCGCTTATAGATCCTGCAGAGCGTTTTCAGCCCGAATCCTATGAAGCAAGGGCTAAAGTCAAGTACACCATAAGATTCTGATACTGAGTCATATTCCTTACTACAAGGCATTTACTCAACTATCTTCATCTCATTAAGAAGGTAGCCGGCACCGGCAAACTTGTCGATTATAAAGAGCACATACCTGATATCAAGGCTGATATTACGGCTCTGGTCGGGATTATAGGCCAGATCGCTTGCAACACCTTCCCAGGCCCTGTCGAAGTTTATTCCGATCAGATGGCCGTCAGCATTTATCACAGGACTACCTGAATTGCCGCCTGAGGTATGGTTATTGGCAATAAAGCATACCGGGACCTCACCGCCCTGAGTATATTTTCCAAAATCTCCTGACCGGTACAGTTTACGAAGCTTCTCCGGCACGTTATAATCGTAAATTTCCGGATTATCCTTCTCCATTATCCCTTTAAGCGTTGTATAATATGTATAATATACGGCATCTTTTGAATAATAACCCTGGACGGTGCCATAGGTCACCCTGAGTGTTGAATTTGCATCAGGGTAGAAAACCTTGTCGGAGGCATAGGCAATCTGCAGAGTCATGTAATCAGAATTCAGTTTCTGTAGCTCAAGGTTGAGCTTTGCAAGTTCCGGTCTTACCCGCTCAGCAATAAGGTCGGTCACGCTGTTTACAAGCATATAAAACGGATCTTTTGCAAGTTTTGCAGCTGAACTGCCGTTATATGAAGAAACGAAGGCCCTGAATTTAGCCTCATCCGCAAAAATAGTCTTCCTGTAAAGCTGATCTGCCAGCTTTCCAAAATCGCCCTGGCACGACTTTCTCAGCTTTACATATTCCGGAGCCAGCCAGCTCTCATCAATATTTTTCCCGTAAAGCTCCATCACTGCTGAGAAAAGCTTCCTGTCGGTATCAACATTGTAATTCCTGAAGAATGCAGAAGCAACCGACTCAAGGTTTATCTTGGCGGCGGTTATCCTGTCCTGGTCTTCTTTGTTTTTCACAAGCTCTTCCAGGGTAGAAAAATTCCTGGCAAATCCTACAGCCTCGGTCCCAGAATTAAAAAAGACCTCATTTGTAAAGCTGAAAACAAGATTATACTCTTTGAGCTTGTCATACAGCTCTTTATAAGCAGGAAGAACCTTCCCGTATTTTGAAGCAAGATCAGGATCGGAGTTTATCCAGTCCGTAAGCTTTTTCTCATATTCCTTTTTCTTTTCTATTGTACCCATCCTGTCAAGTCCCTGGTTCTCCCCTATCCATTTCTTCCACGAATTTGCAAGGCCGGATTTTTTTGCCGAATACTGGATACGTATCAGGGGATCGCTTTTCATAGCCTCTTCCATTATATCAATCTTGCGCGTCCGTATGTCGATCATTTTCGGATTGACAAAATTCTTTACCATTTCAATATGATAAGAGGGAACATATTCGGATGTGGCTCCCGGGTATCCGAAGACCATTGTAAAATCACCCTCCTTTATTCCCTTTACTGAAACCGGGAAGAAATATGCAGGCTTATACGGAACATTTTCAGCAGAATAAGCTGCCGGTTTGTTATCCCTGCCAGCATAAACCCTGAAAAGAGAGAAATCACCTGTATGACGCGGCCATACCCAGTTGTCTGTCTCACCTCCGAATTTTCCTATTGCCGAAGGAGGAGCACCTACAAGGCGCACATCCCTGAATACTTCATTAACGAACAGAAAATATTGTTTCCCCATGAAAAAAGGCCGGACAACAGCGGTATAACCATTTCCTTCAACAGCTTTGGCAATTATGGCATCAATATTTGATGAAATCCTTTTATCCCTTTCCTCCGAGCTGATTTTATCACTTACTCCTGAAAGCACAACATCAGTCACGTCCTCCATCCTCTTCAGGAAGGTAACAGTAAGACCCGGATTCGGTAACTCTTCAGCAGCCGACATTGCCCAGAAGCCATTTGTAAGATAATCATGTTCCAGTGTTGAATGTCTCTGTATCTGACCATATCCGCAATGATGATTTGTTATCAGCAGCCCATCGGGTGAGATAAGTTCTCCGGTGCACCCCCCTCCGAAATGTACAATTGCATCCTTCATGCATGCCTTGTTCACGCTGTATATATCCTCTGCAGAAAGTTTGAAACCTTTTTCCTGCATTAGTTTAATGTTGTATTTTTCTATAAGAAGTGGTATCCACATTCCTTCATCAGCAAGTACCGCCTTTTGCAGAATAAGTGTACAAAAAACACTTATTAAAATAAACTTAGTTTTCATTATCAATCAATCAATTAGCTAATCATTTTTTCAAGTTCTTCATACAATTTATGGACAGGAAGGCCCACAACATTGAAATACGATCCTTCAATCCTGCTGCAGGCTGCAAGGCCTATCCATTCCTGTATGCCATAAGCTCCGGCCTTGTCATAGGGAGCATATTTATCAACATAATAATGTATTTCCGGTTCCGACATTACCCTGAAAGTTACAAGTGTCGTATCGGTGAAAATCACATTTTTCACTGTTGACAACAATGAGACTCCGGTAATAACCTGATGAGTCTTACCCGAAATTGCCTTCAGCATACGTATTGCATCTGCCTCATATTCAGGTTTTCCAAGAACCATTCCATCACACCAGACAATAGTATCCGCTGTAATCACAATCTCGCCAGGCCTTACTGAAAGGGAAAATGCCTTTGATTTATTCACTGCTACGTGTCTGGCTATCTGTTCTCCTGCAAGACCTTCAGGAAATGATTCATCAAATTCCTTAAGTACAATCTCGAAATCGATGCCCGTCTCCCTGAGGAGCTGCTGCCGCCTGAGTGACTTAGAAGCAAGTATTATCCTGTATTTGCGGAGTTTCTCTGTAAGCATTACTCAGATCAGGTTCCAGGTGAGAAGCGCTTTTACAACAAGTGAATAGAGTATCCCTCCAAGCATGACTATCTTCATCAGCCTGCTTGCAGAATGCATCCTTTTCCTGTCGGTGCTGCGGAATACAATAAATATTACAAGGAGCAAGGGCAGTACAAGAACGGCAGAGATGTAAACAAGTGTATAATTATCATACAGGAAGAGATGCCATATAATGTAAAGAAGCGCTATTGTAATAAGGTTCAGAAAGGAAGCAATTATTTTTGCTGTTTTAATGCCCAGGACTACCGGTAATGTATTTCTGCCATAGGCCACATCACCTTCAAAATCCTCGATATCCTTAATTATTTCCCTCGTAAGTGTTGTAAGAAAGGCAAAGAATGCAAAACCGCCAATCCAGTAAAATATGAAATCAAAATCAGGAGGATTAACAGCATTAACTGAATAATACCTGTAGAGTGCGGGCCATTCATAAAAGCCTACAAGCAGGGGTACCATTCCTGTAAGAACGGCCACAACAATATTTCCCAGAAGGAACTGACGCTTATAGCTTGCTGAATAAAAATAGAGCAGGCCTGATACTACAAGGAAGAGCATACCTGCAAGGAAATATCCTGATCTCCAGGAAATATAAAAGCCCAGCGCAACTCCGGCAATATTGAAAACATTATGAAGCATCATTGCCTGCCTGCGCTCAATCCTTGTTCCGACAATCACACTGCCTTTATTGATAAGGTCAGTTCGTATGTCGAAATAATCATTAATTACATACCCTCCTGCCGTGATGAAAACAGTTGCAAGGACAAGCAGAATAAAGTTGAAAAGAGAAAACTGAAGTGTAACGGGAACTGCTGCTCCCGATCCTTCGTTAAGCGTTACTGTCAGCTTGCCCAGCACCGGTTCCAGTAATGCATACCTTATCAGAATCATTGTAAGAACAACAATCAGAAGATTCTGCCACCTTATAAGATTAAAAAAAGCTTTCATAAGTTACCAGCTGTATGCGTCTGAATCCATCCATTTATTATGAAGCCTGAGTACCTGTTCAATAACATCCCTCACGCAACCTTCGCCCCCCTTTTTATCGGAAATGTAAACAGCTGCCTGCTTAATTTCGCTGTCAGCATCAGAAGGACATACCGGAACTCCTGCTACCTGCATCACCTGCAGATCAGGGATGTCGTCACCCATGAAAAGAACCTCCGATTTATCGAGCCTGTACTTTTCAGTGAAACTGTTGAAATGTTCTATTTTTGATTTGCTGTTAAGAAAGATATCCCTGATTCCCAGCAACTTCAATCGTTTCTGATATTCTTTTGAACTGCTGCCTGATATAATTCCTATATGGTATCCTTTTTTCACTGCAAACTGCAGGGCATATCCGTCACGCAGATTCACGGTCCTGTTAGGAACACCAAATGAATTCAGACTAATTGTCTGCAACGACAACACCCCGTCGATATCAAAAACAAATGCCTTTACCTTTGCCAGGTTTTCCTTGAAATTAGTCATTTAACCTTGTGTGATAATTACATATCGATCTGGAAATATCACTGTAGATTTTCTGCAGATCAGGATCGAAAGATAATAATTCCAGATGTTTCCGGAGAGTGTTTTTGTCATTTCTGAGTGCAGGACCAGTCTGAGATGCGACAGGACCGTTCTCAATAGCCTTCATAAACACTTCTGTTACAAGAGGTTTTATCTCTTCAAATGAAAAACCTGCCTTCACAGCTAAATGGTTGCCCAGCGTGAGCATGTGATTTGTGAAATTTCCTGCAAAGACAGCTGCCAGATGAAGCATTCTGCGTTCAAGTGAATCGGAAAAACATACTTTTGCCGTTAATGATCTGGCAATATCACCCAGAACATCAGACACATCAGCGGATTTCGATTCAATAAAAACAGGCAGATTACAGAAGCTAAGCTTTCTACCGTGCGAAAATGTCTGCAAGGGATAAAACACACCTGTTCTGACAAGATCTGAAGGAAAAACATCAATACCTGTGCATCCTGAAGTATGAGCTACAATCGTCCGGGGGTGGCATTTCAGTCTTTTAAGTACCCTGCTTATGTTCCTGTCGGAAACTGCAACAAAAATTATCTGAGTCGATTCAGGAAAAACCATTTTGTTTGACCAGACTGCATTGCATGATTCTGCCAGGCCCGGTCCCCTTACTTTTGTTGATGTAACAATCTTGTCAATATTATGACCTCTCATGAAAAGTTCTCTGCAAAGTACATCAGCAAGTCTGCCTGCACCAGCAAAGGATATGTTGTAATATTTCACAGTCTGAATTTCAATAAAGATACAAATTTACTGAATAGCAAAGGTTTAAAACAAAAAGAGACTGTTTACCAGTCTCTCTTTCATAATATTGTTACAGTCTTATTTTTTCTTCCCGTACATATCAAGGTAGATCTTGGTAACCTGAATGTTATACTGTTTGTACAGGCTTGAGTTGTAGTTGTAATTGCTCTGCTGCCAAACGTAATTGCAGTCCCAGTAAACATTCCCTGAAACCATCAGTTCGTCGCCGCTTTTAAAATCCTTAACCGAGGGAAACATTTCACCCGGATTGCAGAATGTGTAACTTGAATAAACATCATTCATAACCTGGAGAGACATCAGAGTACCTTCAGTATTAAAATAAACATAGCAGGGTTCATCTGTCAGTGAAAAGAGAATGTCCTTACCACATCCGCATTTTTTCTGCTTCTTGCAATCAGTTGAGGCGAGCAGTGGAAGCATCAGAACAAGGATTACAAGTATTTTTCTCAGCAGTAAGCGCATCTGTTTATTTATTTTATTACTCTTAAATAACGTAACTGATTATAAATTATTTCATGCCTGAGCTGTCGGGCCGCCAAAATTAAGAGGTACTGCCGGTGCAGATCCCTTCACATCCTTTATTGTGCCATGAACAGCCTCATACTTCGAAATATTGTCCTCCAGCGCGGCCACAAGCCTTTTGGCATGCTCAGGGGTAAGGATAATCCTCGACTTTACCTGTGCTTTTGGAATACCGGGCATGATTCTTATGAAATCGACGACAAATTCAGAAGCTGAATGAGTAATCACAGCAAGGTTCGAATATGTTCCCTGTGCAATCTCCTCATTCAGTTCAATACTTATCTGTCCCTGGTTTTTAGGATCTGATGCAGCCATTTTGATCTATTTTTTTCCTGTTTTCACCTCTTCCTCTTCAGGAGCGGCGCTTACAAGATTCTCATATTCTTCAAGCGAACCAACTATTATGTCGTTATACTGCCTCTGGCCTGTACCTGCAGGAATAAGATGGCCTACAATGACATTTTCCTTGAGTCCTTCAAGCTTGTCTACCTTACCCAGAATAGCAGCTTCGTTGAGCACTTTTGTTGTCTCCTGGAAGGAAGCAGCTGAGAAGAAGCTCTTCGTCTGCAGTGATGCACGTGTAATACCCTGCAGAACCTGGCTTGAGGTTGCAGGAATTGCATCCCTCGATTCAACAGTTTTTAGGTCACGGCGCTTAAGGGCTGAGTTTTCATCCCTGAGCTTACGTGAAGTAACTATCATGCCAGGACGGAGTGTCTGTGAATCACCGGAATTTTCTATAACCTTTTTGCCATAGATCCAGTCATTCTCATCCATGAACTCAAGCTTGTCAACTATCTGTTTTTCAAGGAATTTAGTGTCTCCCGGGTCAACTATCTCAACCTTGCGCATCATCTGGCGCACAATGATCTCAAAATGCTTATCATTGATTTTCACACCCTGCAGACGGTAAACTTCCTGGATCTCATTAACAATATACTCCTGTACTTTTGTCGGACCCTTGATTGCTAGTATGTCTGAAGGAGTAATTGCTCCGTCAGAAAGCGGTATACCTGCCTTCACATAGTCATTTTCCTGTACAAGAATCTGTTTTGAAAGCGGAACAAGGTATTTCTTTATCTCATCGGTCTTCGACTTGATTGCTATTTCCCTGTTACCTCTCTTTATCTTTCCGAAAGTCACCTCACCATCAATCTCCGAAACAATTGCCGGATTTGAAGGGTTACGGGCTTCGAATAATTCAGTTACCCTTGGAAGACCACCGGTGATATCACCTGATTTACCTACGGCTCTTGGTATTTTTGCCAGAACTTCTCCGGCTTCCACCATCTCATTTGTATCAATTACAAGGTGAGCGCCAACGGGAAGGTTATAAAGTTTAAGCTCCTCTCCTTTCTTGTCGAGGATCTTAATTGCAGGGTTTTTGGTCTTGTCCCTGCTCTCAATAATAACTTTCTCCTTGAATCCGGTCTGTTCATCAGATTCTTCACGGAAGGTAATACCTTCAATGAGGAAATCATAGCCAATCTTACCACTTGCTTCAGCAACAATAACTGCGTTGAACGGATCCCATTCGCATATCAGCTTGCCTTTTTCTATTTCCTGGCCCGGCTTAACATAAAGCTTTGAACCATAAGGTATTGTATGTGTAGTAAGTGCAATTCCGGTCTTCTTGTCAATTATCCTGAGTTCTGCCAGACGGCCGATAACTATGTCGATATCGCCTTTTTCCGAATCACTCATTGGAACTGACCTCAGCTCTTCAATCTCAGCTATACCACCATAACGTGCAACAAGCCTTGATTCAGTAGTTATGTTTGAAGCTGTACCTCCAACGTGGAAGGTACGGAGTGTAAGCTGTGTACCTGGTTCTCCGATACTCTGTGCAGCGATAACGCCAACAGCCTCTCCTTTCTGAACCATACGTCCAGTGGCAAGGTTTCGTCCGTAACATTTAGCACAAACGCCTTTTTTCGATTCACATGTAAGCACCGAACGGATCTCAACCTGTTCAATTGGTGAATCCTCTATTTTCATTGCAAGTTCTTCAGTAAGTTCCTGGCCTGCTTCGACTATTAATTCACCTGTAAGAGGATGATAGACATCGTGAACAGCAGTACGGCCGAGAATCCTTTCGTAAAGTGATTCAACAACCTCTTCATTCTTCTTGATTGCCGTTGCAACAAGTCCCCTCAGTGTTCCGCAGTCTTCTTCATTTATAATTACGTCCTGCGAAACGTCAACAAGACGGCGGGTAAGATAACCAGCGTCAGCTGTCTTGAGGGCGGTATCAGCAAGACCTTTACGCGCACCGTGAGTTGAAATGAAGTACTCGAGAACCGACAGACCTTCCTTGAAGTTTGAGAGAATCGGGTTTTCGATGATCTCAGAACCTGTAGAACCTGACTTCTGCGGTTTTGCCATAAGACCCCTCATGCCTGAGAGCTGACGGATCTGTTCCTTCGAGCCCCTTGCACCTGAGTCAAGCATCATATATACTGAGTTGAAGCCCTGCTTGTCTGTTGACAGCTGCTTCATGAGCGACTGTGTAAGCCTTGCATTTACATGTGTCCAGATGTCAATTATCTGGTTGTAACGTTCATTATTTGTAATGAACCCCATGCTGTAGTTGTTGAGAACCTCTTCAACCTGTTCGTAACCCTCAGATACAAATTTTGTCTTTTCTTCAGGTATGATAACATCATCGAGGTTGAAGGAGAGGCCTCCCTTGAATGCTGTGTAGAAACCGAGGTTCTTTATTGCATCAAGGAAATCAGCTGTTTTAGCTGTTCCTGCAAGTTTAAGAACACGGCCGATAATATCCCTAAGGGATTTCTTTGTAAGAAGTTCATTTATATATCCTACCTCACTTGGAACAACCTGGTTGAAGATAACACGACCGACAGTTGTTTCAACAAGATGATTTACAAGTTCTCCATCCTTGCGGTCATTAACCTTAACTTTAATGAATGCATGAAGGTCAATTTTACCTTCATTGTATGCTATTGTAACCTCTTCAGGAGAATAGAATACAAGCCCTTCGCCCCTTACTTTGTCCTTTTCGGTGCTCTTTCTTCCTTTTGTTATGTAGTAAAGGCCAAGAACCATGTCCTGTGAAGGAACAGTTATAGGTGCACCGTTTGCGGGGTTCAGGATATTGTGTGAAGCAAGCATAAGCATCTGAGCTTCAAGTACTGCAGCATTGCCCAGAGGAAGATGAACAGCCATCTGGTCACCGTCGAAGTCAGCGTTGAAAGCTGTACATACTAGAGGGTGAAGCTGGATAGCCTTACCTTCAATCAGTTTAGGCTGGAATGCCTGGATACCGAGCCTGTGAAGTGTGGGAGCACGGTTAAGAAGAACAGGATGTCCTTTAAGTACGTTTTCAAGGATGTCCCATACAACAGGGTCTTTCCTGTCGACTATCTTTTTAGCTGATTTAACAGTTTTTACAATACCACGCTCAATAAGTTTCCTTATAATGAATGGCTTATAAAGTTCGGCAGCCATGTCTTTCGGCAGACCGCACTCATGAAGTCCGAGTTCAGGTCCTACAACGATTACAGAACGTGCTGAATAGTCAACCCTCTTACCAAGGAGGTTCTGACGGAACCTTCCCTGTTTACCTTTAAGGCTGTCGCTGAGCGATTTAAGAGGCCTGTTGGCATCTGTTTTTACAGCATTTGCTTTTCTTGAGTTATCGAACAATGAGTCAATAGCTTCCTGCAGCATTCGTTTCTCGTTACGGAGAATAACTTCAGGAGCCTTGATCTCAATTAGTCGCTTTAGCCTGTTGTTCCTTATTATAACCCTCCTGTAAAGGTCATTGAGGTCACTAGTTGCAAAACGTCCTCCATCGAGGGGAACAAGAGGTCTCAATTCAGGAGGAATTACAGGTACGACTTTTATTATCATCCATTCAGGCTTGTTCACATGCTTCGAATCCCTGAAAGCCTCAACAACCTGCAGCCTCTTAAGGGCCTCATTTTTACGCTGTTGTGAAGTTTCTGTACTTGCCCTGTGACGAAGTGAATATGATAATTCATCAAGATCTATACGATTGAGAAGCTTATTCAGAGCTTCTGCACCCATGTCGGCAACAAATTTATCAGGATGGTTATCCTCAAGATACTGGTTTTCCTTTGGAAGTGATTCAACTATCTCGAGGTATTCCTCTTCAGTAAGGAAATCGAGGTATTTTACACCGTCAACGGCTTTAATACCCGGATTGATAACAACATACCTTTCATAGTATATTATTGAATCGAGCTTTTTTGTAGGAAGACCAAGCAGGTAACCAATCTTGTTTGGAAGTGAACGGAAGTACCATATATGGGCAACAGGAACAACAAGTGAAATGTGCCCCATTCTTTCGCGACGCACCTTCTTTTCTGTTACTTCAACACCGCAGCGGTCGCAAACGATTCCCTTATACCTTATGCGTTTGTACTTTCCGCAATGACATTCATAGTCTTTTACCGGTCCGAAGATCCTTTCGCAGAAAAGACCGTCACGTTCCGGCTTGTATGTTCTGTAATTAATTGTTTCGGGCTTGAGCACCTCACCACTTGAACGATCAAGGATTTCTTCAGGTGATGCAAGACCTATTGAGATTTTTGAATAACTGGTCTTTGTCTTATTATCTCTTCTGAATGACATATTCTGGATAATTATAAATTCAAATAATTAATTTTCAATACTCTGTGTAAATCTCAACCTAGTCAAGTATAACACTGAGTCCGAGTCCCCTGAGTTCATGAAGAAGAACGTTGAGCGACTCAGGAATTCCTGCCTGAGGCATTGGTTCACCCTTCACGATAGATTCATAAGCTTTTGCACGGCCTACAACATCGTCTGATTTTATTGTAAGGATCTCCTGGAGTATATGAGCTGCACCGAATGCTTCGAGTGCCCAGACCTCCATTTCACCAAACCTCTGACCACCAAACTGTGCTTTACCGCCAAGAGGCTGCTGGGTAATGAGAGAATACGGACCGATTGAACGGGCATGCATCTTATCATCAACCATGTGACCAAGCTTAAGCATATAAATAACTCCGACAGTTGCAGGCTGGTCGAACCTTTCACCTGTTCCGCCGTCATGGAGGTAAGTCTTACCGAATTTCGGAATACCTGCTTTTTCGGTATTCTGATTTATCTGGTCGATTGTTGCTCCGTCGAAAATCGGAGTAGCGAATTTCATACCAAGCTCCTTGCCTGCCCAGCCAAGAACAGTTTCATAGATCTGTCCGAGGTTCATCCTTGAAGGAACACCAAGCGGGTTAAGCACTATGTCAACAGGAGTACCGTCTTCAAGAAAAGGCATGTCTTCGGCGCGGACAATCTTGGCAACAATACCCTTGTTACCATGGCGTCCTGCCATCTTGTCGCCGACCTTAACCTTACGCTTCTTGGCAATATATACTTTTGCAAGACGTACAATACCTGCAGGCAGTTCATCGCCAATAGTAATGTTGTATTTCTTGCGCTTGTAAATACCATCTATCTCCTTGTACTTTATTATATAGTTGTGAAGCAGCTGTTTGATGCTGTCATTTTTCTTTTTGTCGGTAGTCCATTTATTCGGATTGACATTAAGAAAATCAACATCCTGCATCTGCTTAAGGGTGAATTTGCTACCCTTTGGTATTACATCAACATTGAGATAGTCTTTAACACCCTGTGATGTTTTACCATTAACAAGTATGAAGAGCTTGTCAACAAGTCTTGCCTTGAGGTCTTCAATGCTTTTGTTGAATTCAGCTTCAATCTTGTCAAGAAGAGGTTTCTCAACTGCCTTAGCCTTCCTGTCCTTTATTGCTCTGGTGAACAATTTTTTATCAATAACAACACCGTCGAGTGAAGGACCTGCCTTAAGTGAGGCATCCTTTACATCTCCAGCCTTGTCGCCGAAAATTGCCCTCAGCAGTTTCTCCTCGGGTGAAGGATCAGATTCTCCCTTGGGAGTAATCTTTCCTATCAGAATATCACCCGGTCTGATGTGAGCGCCAATCCTTATGAGACCGTTCTCATCGAGGTTCTTTGTTGCTTCCTCGCTGACGTTAGGAATATCTGAGGTAAGTTCCTCAAGACCGCGTTTTGTATCGCGTACTTCTAGCTGATATTCATCAATATGCACAGAGGTGAAGTAATCTTCCTGAACAACCTTTTCAGAGATCACTATAGCATCCTCGAAGTTATATCCTTTCCAGGGCATGAAAGCCACCTTAAGGTTTCTCCCAAGTGCAAGTTCTCCACCTTTTGTTCCGTAACCTTCTGTAAGCACCTGGCCTTTTTTAACCTTTTCACCCTTTTTCACAACAGGGAGAAGGTTGATGCAGGTATTCTGGTTTGTTTTGCGGTACTTTGGAAGAGTATAGCGCTTGATGTCATCATCAAAGCTTACGAATTTCTCTTCATCGGTACGTGAATATCTGATAACTATTTCATTTGAATCAACAAATTCCACAACGCCATCACCTTCAGCCATATACAGAATACGACTATCCCTGATCACCTGTCCTTCAAGACCGGTTCCGACTATCGGGGCCTCAGGGTTGATAAGCGGTACTGCCTGGCGCATCATGTTCGATCCCATGAGAGCCCTGTTGGCATCATCGTGCTCCAGGAAGGGAATGAGTGAAGCGGCTATTGAAGCAATCTGGTTTGGAGCGACATCCATTAGGTCGACTTTTGTAACTTCCTCAAAAGGATAGTCAGCCTCGTAACGGCATTTTGCCCTCTGATTTTCAAAATGACCATCCTTTGTAAGAAGTGCGTTAGCCTGGGCGATCATTTTATTTTCCTCTTCTTCAGCGCTGAGCCATACAACACCCTCTTCATTAAGCTCAACCTTTGAGCCTTTTTTCTCATCATGGGTAACCTTCAGGTAAGGTGTTTCAATAAAGCCGAGCTCATTGATCTTTGCAAATATGCAAAGTGAAGAAATAAGACCGATGTTCGGACCTTCAGGTGTTTCAATGGGGCAAAGCCTTCCGTAGTGTGTATAGTGAACGTCCCTTACTTCGAAACCTGCTCTTTCGCGTGAAAGACCGCCGGGTCCGAAAGCCGACATACGGCGCTTGTGAGTCATCTCTGCAAGCGGGTTTGTCTGGTCCATGAACTGTGAAAGCTGGTTTGTGCCGAAGAATGAGTTGATAACTGAAGAAAGCGTCTTCGAGTTGATAAGGTCAACCGGTGTAAACACCTCATTATCCCTTACGTTCATTCGTTCTCTTATTGTTCTTGCCATACGGGCAAGGCCGACACCGAACTGTGAAAACAGCTGTTCGCCCACAGTACGCACCCTTCTGTTGCTGAGGTGGTCGATATCGTCAATATCGGTTTTTGAATTTATAAGCTCAATAAGGTAGCCGATGATTTTTATGATGTCTTCACGTGTCAGAATTTTGACATTCATATCGGTTTCAAGTCCGAGCTTTTTGTTGATCCTGTAGCGGCCTACTTCACCGAGATCATATCTCTTATCGGAGAAGAACAGTTTGTCGATAATGTCGCGTGCTGTTGCTTCATCCGGTGGTTCAGCATTACGTAACTGCCTGTAAATGTATATTACAGCCTCTTTTTCAGAGTTGCAGGGATCTTTCTGAAGTGTATTATATATAATTGCATAATCCGAGAGTGTTGTATCTTCCCTGTGCAGCAATATTGCTTTGGCCCCGGAGTCAACAATCAGGTCAACATGTTCATTTTCAATAACAGTTTCCCTGTCAAGGATTACCTCATTTCTTTCAATTGAAACTACTTCACCTGTATCTTCATCAACGAAGTCTTCAACCCATGTTTTGAGCACCCTGGCAGCCAGTTTCCGTCCGACAAGTTTCTTAATGCTTGTTTTAGAAACCTTATGTTCTTCAGCCAGGTTGAAGATTTCAAGAATCTCCTTGTCACTTTCGAATCCGATAGCACGGAGGAGGGTTGTCACAGGAAGTTTCTTTTTCCTGTCGATATAGGCGTACATCACGTTATTGATGTCGGTGGCAAACTCTATCCATGAACCTTTGAAAGGGATTATTCTTGCAGAATAGAGTTTTGTTCCGTTTGCATGAATGCTCTGTCCGAAGAATACCCCGGGAGAACGGTGGAGCTGTGAAACCACAACCCTTTCAGCGCCGTTAATTACAAAAGTGGCGCGGTCGGTCATGTACGGAACTGTACCCAGGTACACATCCTGGATAACTGTATCGAAGTCCTCATGTTCTGGGTCGGTACAGTAAAGTTTTAATTTTGCTTTAAGTGGGACGCTGAATGTAAGTCCGCGTTCGATACACTCCTCAATTGTATAGCGGGGAGGGTCGATATAATAATCAAGAAATTCAAGTACGAAATTGTTCCTTGTATCAGTTATGGGGAAATTTTCCTGGAAGACTTTGAAAAGACCTTCTCTTTTTCTGTTCTCGGGAGTAGTTCCAAGCTGAAAAAACTCACCGAATGATTTTAACTGAATCTCCAGAAAATCAGGGTAGTCGATCTGATTTTTTCTGGATGCGAAACTTATTCTTTCGGTATTTTTTGAGGACATTTTTAAAAGATTAAGTGAACTTATAATTTAAAGAACAAAAAGGCTTAGTCCCACATTAAGCGGGACTAAACCTATAACCCGGTATTCAGGTATAACTTATTTAAGTTCAACTTCAGCTCCTGCTTCTACTAATTGACCTTTAATAGCTTCTGCTTCTTCTTTTGTGACACCTTCCTTAACGGGAGCCGGAGCAGCATCAACTACTGCTTTAGCTTCTTTAAGACCGAGTCCGGTGATGTCTTTTACAAGTTTAACGATCTGTAATTTCTGTCCGCCTGCATTTTTGAGAATAACATCGAATGTTGATTTCTCTGCTGCTGCGGGAGCAGCACCACCTGCTGCGGGAGCGGCAACTGCAACAGCTGCTGCAGCGGGTTCAATACCATACTCTTCTTTAAGTATTTTCGCCAGTTCGCTTACTTCTTTTACAGATAAGTTAACCAGTTCTTCTGCAAATTTCTTAAGATCTGCCATTTTTATTGATTTTAAA
>ERZ1645192.607-NODE-607-length-29946-cov-5.968218_pt1 | contig 29946 bp, 29 predicted proteins | sample MGYA00575354_ERZ1645192 | MGnify/ENA primary metagenome ERZ1645192 (study PRJEB40844, sample SAMN11349763) | freshwater sediment metagenome | isolation source: river sediment | host: Sediment | place: India: Faizupur Khadar , New Delhi | collected 2017-02-21 ... | reverse complement strand
CCGCACCGGCCAAAGCGCCATCGACGAAACGCTCGAACACATGAACATCCGCGACCGGTTCCTCGCCTTCGCCGAAGAGATATACGGCGACCAGCAACTCCTCGCGGCGCTGGTCGAGCGACACCTCGCCTTCCGCACGGCGCTCGGCGTCAGACTCGAAGAACTGTCGGGCGGCCGTCTGCCCGCCGCGGTCCGCGACAACGCGGTGCTCGCGGTGCTCACCTTCATCGAAGGGATGGAAAGCCTCCTCCACTTCGACCGCGAGGTCGACCGCTACCGCGCCATGTGGGACATGACCGCGACGCTCCTCACCGACTATGTCGAAAAGAACATCGAACGGAGAACGCCATGAAGAAACTCGCCGCGTTCCTTTGTTTCTGCATCACGCCGCTCCTCTGCGCCGCCGAACCGACGGTGGAGGAGATCGTGAAAAAGAGCGATGAACTCTATCGCTCGGCGACCAGTTACGCCGAGATGGAGATGCAGATAGAGACGCCCGACTGGAAACGCAACATGCGGCTCAAGGCGTGGACCGAAGGGATGAAGAAGACCTTCATCACGATACTGGAGCCGAAGAAGGACGCCGGGATCGGCACGCTGCGGATGGACACCGAGATGTGGAACTACTTCCCGAAGATCAACAAGGTCATGAAGATACCGCCGTCGATGATGATGGGTTCGTGGATGGGAAGCGACTTCACCAACGACGATCTGGTGAAGGAATCGACGCTGATGGACGACTACACCTACAAACTCATCAATGGCCCCGACGCGACCAAATACTACATCGAACTGACGCCGAAGGAGAAGACCGCGACCGTCTGGGGACGCATCGTGGTGGTCGCGAACAAAAGCGATCTGTTGCCGGTGGCGCAGGAATTCTACGACGAGAAAGGGATCAAGGTGCGGCTCATGACCTTCCGCGACGTCAAGGTGATGGGCGGCAAGAAGATACCGGCGGTGATGGAACTCCAGTCGCTCACCAAGTCGGGCAACAAGACCACCATCATCTATAAGGATGTGCAGTTCGACGTGAAGCTCGACCCCGACACCTTCACGCTGCGCAACCTCCAGAAGCAGAGGTAGCCGATGTTAGTGTTCAAGATGGCCTTCCGCAATCTCCTGCGTCAGCGGCGGCGCAGTCTTTTGACCGGCATCACGATGGTGATCGGTTTCATCCTGTTCGCCCTGACGGTCGGCACGCTGGAAGGATCGTGGGGTATGATGGTCGAGATCATCACCCGTGACCACACCGGCCACGCCCAGATACACGCCAAAGGCTACCTCGACCGGCCGTCGCTCTACAAGAACTTCACCGACACCCCGGAACTCTACGCGGCGCTCGCCAAGGAGCCCGCCGTCGCCGCCGTGACGCCGCGCATCCGTTCGGCGGCGCTCGCCTTTGTCGGGATGAAGACCACCGGCGTACAACTCATCGGGATAGACCCGGAGCGCGAACGGGCGGTCACCCGGCTCGCCAACAAGGTGCGCGACGGCGCCTTCCTGCCGGCCGCCGCCTCTAAACAGGCGCTCATCGGGCGCAATGTCGCCGATGTCCTCAAAGCACCGGTGGGAAGCGAACTCACCCTCATCTCGCAGGGGGCCGACGGATCGGTCGCCAACGACCTGTTCACCGTCGCCGGCATCCTCGGCGACGCGAAGGACGCATCGGAACAGAACCGCGTCTATCTGCATATCGCCGACGCGCAGGACTATCTGACGCTGGACGGAAAGATCCACGAGATCGCCCTTCTCTACCGCGACCGCAAAAAGGTCGAACCGGCGACCGGACGGGTCGGCGCGGCGATCGCGGCGGCGGGGTTCCGCGACCTGTCGGCCGAATCGTGGATGGAGGTCGAACCCGAATTCTACCGCACCATGCAGGCCGACAAGAAGGGGGGCGACATCCAGATGCTCATCGTCCTGCTCATCGTCGCGGTGGGAGTGCTCAACACCGTGCTCATGGCGGTCTTGGAGCGGACCCGCGAATATGGCGTGATGGCGGCAATCGGCACGAGCCCCCGGCGGCTTTTTTCGCTTATCGTCATCGAAACGGGGATGCTGGCGCTCCTCTCATCGCTCCTCGGCGCGCTCCTCGCCTCATTCGCGCTCTGGTACTTCGCCGCGGTCGGCATCACCTACCCCGAACCGGTGACGGTCGCCGGTTATTCGCTGACCACCCTCACGGCCGACATCACGCCCGCCGCCTACTACAAGCCGTTCCTCATCATATTCCTGACCGCCCTTCTGGTCTCGATGATCCCCGCCCTGCGCGCCGCCCGGATCAAGCCGGTCGACGCGCTGCGGTCGCTGTAGGAGGCCGCCATGACGCTATTTCTGAAACTCGCGTGGCGCAACCTGTTCCGCAACAAACGACGGACACTCCTTGCCGGTCTCATGATCGGGCTGGGTCTCGCCGCGATGATAACGACCGACGCCATCACCATCGGCACCATCGACAACATGATAGCCTCGGCGACGCGGTCGTTCCTCGGCGAAGGCCAGATACACCGCGACGGCTTCCGCAAGACCCTTGAGGTCGAACTGACCATCGCCGACGGCCCGGCGCTTCTCGAACGGGTCAGAAAGGATCCTCTCATCCAGCAGGCATCTCCGCGCACCGCCTCTTTCGGCATGGTCACGAGCCCCGCCAATGTCCAGTCGGTGATGCTCTACGGCATCGACCCGGCTTACGAGCGCGACCTTTCCCAGATAGACGACCTGATTGTCTCGGGCGACTATCTCGCATCGGCCGACGAGCCGAAAATACTGATCGGCGACAAACTGGCCGATCTGCTGGAAGTGGGACTCGGCGATAAGGTGGTGGTGACGGTGGCGCAGGCCCACACCGGCGAACTGTCGCAGGAACTCTTCCGCGTCGGCGGCATCTTCCGCTTCGGGTCGCGCCAGATGGACGGCGGGATGGCCTTCATCCCGCTCAAACGGGCGCAGGAGATGCTGAAACTGGACGGCGGCCTGCATGAGATAGCGTTCCTGTTCCACGACAAACTCAAAAGCGAGGATACGGCCCTGCCGCTGTGGACCGAGTTGTCGGCGGGCGGCAACGAGGCGCTGTCGTGGACCGGACTGGTGTCGGAACTGGCCATGATGCGCTCGATGACCGATTTCAGCCTGTTCCTCGTGGGGATCATTCTCTTCGGACTCATCTCCTTCGGTATCATCAATGTCCTCTTCATGTCGCTCTACGAACGGATGTTCGAATTCGGCGTCATGCGGGCCGTCGGAACGCGGCCGTGGCAGGCGGCGCAACTGATGGTCATGGAGGCGGGCGGACTGGCGCTCATCGCCATCGTGATGGGGAGCGTCGTCGCGCTTATCGTCAACGGACTGCTCCTGCACTACGGCATTGATTACAGCGACGCCGAGTTCATAGTGGCCCTGCGCGAACCGATCCGCCCGGTGATCACCCTGACGCAGTTCACCCTCTACCCGTTCCTGCTGTTCGTTTTTACCTGCCTCGTCGGCCTCTATCCGGCGATCTATGCGGCGAAACTGACCCCCGCCAAGGCGATGAAACGAGGACTTTAACACGATGGAGCATACGATGGAAAATGTCATTCGCATCGACAAGGTATCGAAGATCTACCGCACCGGCGAGGTGACGGTCGATGCCTTGAAAGAGGTCTCGCTCACCATCGCCAAGGGGGAATTCAGCGCCATCGCGGGCCCGTCGGGAAGCGGCAAATCGACGCTTCTCAACATCGTGAGCGGTCTGGACAAGCCCGACGGCGGCACGGTGGAACTGGGCGGCCGGGCGATGACCGCGATGAGCGCGTCGGACCTCTCGGACTTCCGACGCGACCACATCGGCTTCATCTTCCAGAGTTACAACCTCATCCCGGTCCTCACCGTCGAAGAAAACATCGAATATGTGATGCTCCTGCAAGGGGTGCCGAAGAATGAGCGGCGCGAACGGGTGGCGAAGATACTGACCGAGGTGGGACTCGACGGGATGCAGAAACGCCTGCCGATACACCTATCAGGCGGTCAGCAACAACGGGTGGCGGTGGCGCGCGCCATGGTCTCGCGGCCCGACATCATCCTCGCCGACGAACCGACCGCCAACCTCGATTCGAAGACGGCCGACGCCCTGCTCGACATGATGCAGGAACTCAACGAGAAACACGGCGTCACCTTTCTGTTCTCGACCCACGACCAGATGATCATGGATCATGCGCGGCGGCTCATCACCCTGCGCGACGGCGCGATATTCTCCGACGAGGTGCGCGGCTGATGCGGATACTTTTCGCCCTCATACTGCTTTTCACCGCGACGCTCCCGGCGGTCGAACTGGCCGAGGGGCTGACGCTCTCGGGCTGGGACAAGCAGTATGTCGGTGTCAGCGGCATGCAGGAGAACATGACCTTCGACGGCTCCGAACCCTACAAACCGCAGGAGTTGGTACAGCAGTCGCTCCGCCTGCGCCTTTTCTACAAACCGGTCGACTGGTTCTCAGCCGAGACGGCATGGCAGGTATCGCCGACCATATCGCGTAACCCTTCGACCATGGGCGCCCTCTTCACGCCGTCGCTGAACGACTACCGCATCACCGACTTCAAAGATACCCTCTTCACCACCCGCGACGGCATCCTCTCGTTCCCCCACTCCTTCGACCGCCTCAATGTCACCTTCAGTCTCCCCTTCATGGATATTTTCGTCGGGCGGCAGGCGATATCGTTCGGCGCGGCGAAGTTCCTCAACCCGACCGATGTCTTCTCGCCCCTCTCGTTCCAGGATATCAACCGCGAGGAGAAGGTGGGCGTCGACGCGGTGCGGGTGAAGTTCCCCATCGGCGATATGAGCGAACTCGACGCCGGGTATCTCTTCGGCTCCGACGGCCGCTTCTCCAAAAGCGCCGCCTTCGTGCGCGGCAAGTTCGCCCTGTGGGAGACCGACTTTACCCTGATGCTCGTCGAATATCAGTACAATCTCCTCGCCGGGCTGTCGCTGGAACGGGCCATCGGCGGCGCGGGAGTGTGGCTGGATGCGGCCTATACCGCCGATAGTATCTTCAAGGAAAGCGAACGGACCTCTCCCGGCATGCACGGCGACATCAACGGCAACGACAACTTCCGCCTTTCGGCCGGCGCCGACTACAACTTCGCCGACGCCAACCTCGTCCTCTTCGGCGAATATCATTTTTCGCTGGTCGGCGAACTTCGCCCGTCGCAGTATCTGGAGAACATATGGCCGGGCGTCGGAGAAAATGCCTACAGTGACAGTGGCGTCTACCTGCTGGGACAACATTACCTCGCGGTCGGGTTCACCTGGGAGATCGTGCCGCTCCTCAACGGCTCGTTCCAGACGCTCGTCAACCTGACCGACGGTTCGCTCCTGATATCGCCGCGGCTCGAATACAGCGTGGCCGACGACCTGTTCTGGGATATCGGCGCCTCGATCGGCGCGGGAGCGACGGCGCGGAAAGGACGATTCTCCACCATTCCTCGCTCAGAGTTCGGGCTCTACCCGTACACCGTCTATACCGCGATGCGTTTGTATTTCTGAGATTTATCTGCTATAGTGCCTCGTCTTTTGCGGAGGAACGCATGCGTTTTTTCTTTCTTTTGCTTGTTCTGATGCCATTGTTGCTCGCGGCGGCCGAGAGCGACGCCATCGTCGTGTGGCGGCTTGAGCCGAAAACGGGCGTCTCCGATAAGGATGCCGACGCGGTGAGCGCGATGGTGACCACCGCGGTGGGCCGCGTATCGGGCCGTCAGACCATCGGAGAGACCGACATGAAGGCGCTCATGGTCGGCGAAGAAAAGAAACTTTCCTGCGGCGCCGAAGATACCGCCTGCGTCGCCGAGATCGGCGCGGCGCTGGGCGCCCCCGAATCGGTCACCGGCACCTTATCAAAACTGGGCGATTACTGGATACTCTCTCTTCAGCGGCTCAATGTGCGGAGCGTCTCGGTGCTCGGCAGGTCGGAACGGAAGGTGAAGGGCAACCTCAATCTGCTGGTCGAGGCCATCACCCCGGCGGTCACCGAACTCTTCGGCAGACCGGCCGTCGCCGCGCCGAAAACCGAAGAAACACCCTACGCACAACAAACGACACCGCCCGGCGCCTACCCCGGCGACGAACTGCCCCCCAACGAGTACGAGGTCCGGACGCTGTCGGCCTTCGGCTGGTCGCTCATCGGCACCGGTGCGGCCATCGTGATATTCGGCGGTGTCTCGCACTGGCAGATGAACGAGGCGAACGACCGCTACGCGCTCGTCGGCGCGGCGGCCGACAAGAAGTCGTTCGACCTGTGGCGCGGCCTTTCGATAACGGGCTACACCGTCGGGTCGGTAGCGGTGGCGACCGGCGTCGCGCTGATGCTTTTCGACGCCTTCTACGAACCGGAAAGCCCCGCGACGCCGACCGCACTCATCCTTCCGACACCCGACGGCGCCTATCTCTCGCTCGGATGGAGGTGGTAGGATGAGCCGGTATCTTTTCGTCATGCTCTTCGCCGCGCTCACCTTCGGGTGCAGCGATTTCACCCTGAAGGAACCGGGCGGCGACAGCGATAATGGGCAATCGGATGATCAGACGGATCAGTCCGATCAGTCAGATCCGACCGAGCAAACCGACGACACCGCCATTCCCGACGATGATGCTGCCACGACCGATGACGATACGGTCCCCGATGTCGACACTCTTCCCGAGAACGCCTGCAACGAAGGCGAGCTCTGCTGGCACATCATCGACACCGTGCAGACCAGTTGCTACAATCTGACCGGCGCGGTCACCTGCCCGTCGGACGGCAGCCAGTTCTACGGTCAGGACGGGAACTATTCGGGCGGCGGCCGCGAATTCCAGAACCGGACCACCTCCGGCCCGACGCTCATCGAGGACAACCAGACCAAACTCTGGTGGCAGAAAACGCCCGACACCACCGCACGCTCGTGGAGCGACGCCGACGCCTACTGTACGGGGCTCGCCGGCGGCAACTACGGCGACCGCACCGACTGGCGGCTTCCGACGCGGCAGGAACTGCTGAGTCTGCTGGCGTTCGACGCGAACTCCGTTGACCCGCTCATCGACGGATTCTATTTTCCCGCGACCCCCGCCAACACCTTCTGGACCGGCACGAAACACGGGTACAACTACTACTATGTCGACTTCTCGGGCGACGGCATGTCCTACTCCGATCCCCCCGAGACGACCCATCTGGTGCGCTGCGTCAGTTCGCCGTGGACCTATCTGACTGAACGACCAATAGAACGCTGGCAACAAACGACCGCCGGAGCCGACACCGTCATCGAAGATACTCTGACCGGCCTCGTCTGGCAGATGATCTTCTCTTACGACGAAAGGATCTGGACCGACGCCCTCTCCTATTGCGCGTCGCTCAACCACGCCCAGAAAACCGATTGGCGGTTACCCGACATCAATGAACTGGAGAGCCTCATCACCTACGGCGTCGAACCGGAGCATGTCACCACCTTCCCGACGATAGTCGAAGATTATTTCTGGAGTTCCACCACCAACGCGAAAGACATCACGAAGGTGTGGCTTGTCGAATTCAAGTACGGCATTGTCCGACCCGACATGGCAAAGGATACGAATGCGAATGGGATCCGCACGATCTGTGTGCGGAACAAAGACTAAATATCTAGCGGTACAATTCCTTCAGCGCGGCGATGAGCGACAGGTGATCGCGCGTTCCCGCCGTTTCGCGGATGCTGTGCATCGCCCACATCGGCACCCCCACATCGACCCCCGGCACCGAAAGAGCGGCGGTCGTCATCGGGCCGATGGTGCTCCCCGACGGGACATCGGAGCGGTTCGCGATCTTCTGACACGGCACTCCGGCGCGGCGGCACAGTTCACGGAACCTCTCGGCCGTGACGGCGGTCGTCGCGTACTTGAACCCGGCGCTCACCTTGATGACCGGGCCGCCGTTCATGAGCGGCGCATAAGCCGGGTCGTGTTTTTCGGGGAAATTGGGGTGCAGCGCGTGGGCCGCGTCGCAGGAAACGAGGAACGAATTGGCGAGCGCCCGGTGGAACTCCTCGCGACCGGCGTCGTGCGCCATGACGATCCGTTCGAGGACCGTCGCGGTGAAGCCGCTGTCGGCGCCCATCGGGGTGCGCGAGCCGATCTCCTCGTTGTCGTAGAACAGCGCCACCGCCGTCGCGTCGCCCGGCTTGGCGTCGAGGAACGCCGCGAGTATCGCATGACACGAGGCGAGGTTGTCGATGCGCCCCGACGAATAGAGCTCGTCGTCGCGGCCGAACCGTACCGCCGGCTGCGGATCGTAGAGATAGAGATCCATCTCGCCCACGGCGGTCACCGGCACGCCGATCGCCTCGGCGACCAGACCCTTGAGCACCTGCCAGCCGTCGCCCCCCTTCGCGTCGGCGCACAACACCGCCTGCAAGTGGTTCTGCGGATTGTATTCGAAGCCCTTATTGACCTCGCGGTTCATGTGTATCGCCAGATTAGGCACTATCGCGACCGCCCGTTCGGTATCGACCATACGCGCCTCCCAGCCCTGTTTCCCCTTCACCATCACCCGACCGGCGACGGCGAGATTGCGATCGAGCCAGGTCGAGACTATGGGGCCGCCGTAGATCTCGGTCGCGACGCGGACGACATTCTTGCCGATGCTTTCGGCCTCGGGCTTTATCTTGAGTAGCGGGCTATCGGTATGGGCCCCCGCCATCATGAAGCCGCTTTGCCACGGACTTTTCCGGCCGACGCGGAACGCGATGACCGCCGCATCGTTGCGGACGACGCAATAGCCTTTGCCGCTCTTCAGCGCCCATTCGTCGCCTTCGTCGAGCCGCGTGAGGCCCGCCGCCTCAAGCCGCCGGACGATGGCCTCGGTCGCGTGGAACATGGTCGGACTCTCGTCGAGAAAACCGAATAGTCCGGTGATCGGATCGGGTGTGTTTTTCATGCTATCCTCCTGTGTGCGGCGTGATTTTTATCTGTCGCCGTTCCGGTTATCTTTCTTCGGCTGTTCATTCGTCACCTCGGTCGGAACGAAACGGCTCTCGTCGGTCCCGTCGCCCAACTGGCCGTACTGATTGCGCCCCCAGCAGAAGGTCTGATAGCGGCCGCTCTTCTCGCGAACGGCGCAGGTATGGGTCTCCCCCGCCGACAGCTGGGACCAGTCGCTGTAGACGCTTTTTATCTTCACCGGCTTGTTGGAGCGATCCTCCCCGCCGACGCCGAGTTGACCGTACCGGTTATCGCCCCAGCAGTAAAGGGCCCGGTCGGCACCCTCATCGCGGATGGCGCAGGTATGATTCGATCCCGCCGCCAATGCACGCCACGAACCGTTGTCGCCCGCGAGCGGCACCGGCGTCGCCCCTCTGCCCGATCCACCGTCACCCCGCTGACCCGTGGCGCCGTTGCCCCAGCAATAGAGTTTTTGCGCACCGCCCTCATCGCGGATACCGCAGGTGTGGTAGTAGCCGCCCGACACCGCCGTCCAGTCGTCGAAACCGCCGCTCACCTCGACCGGTCCGGGATGCGCCCGGTCGACCACACCGACACCCAACTGCCCGTCGCTGTTGGCGCCCCAGCAGTAGAGTTTCTTTTTTCCCTCTTCATCCCGTATGGCGCAGGTATGAGAAAAACCGCCGGTGACATAGCCCCAACCATATTGTTTCCCGGTCAGCGGACGAGGCGTTCTAACGATATTGAACGACGGATCGCCCGCCTGCCCCGCCTTATTCTCCCCCCAGCAGTAGAGACCGTTACGCCCGCCTTCACTGCGGATGGCGCAGGAGTGGGAAATGCCGGAGGTCACCTGCAGCCAGTCGGTGAAGCCACCCTTCACCTCCAGCGGTTTCGGGCCGGATCGGTCATCGCCGGTCCCGAGTTGGCCGCTCCCGTTGCTTCCCCAGCAGTAGAGACGCCGTTCTCCGTTCTTCGCGGCGATGGCGCAACTGTGGAAACGACCGGCGCTCACGCGGTCCCAGTTCAGCGAAGTGGCCGCCGTTGCGGTCGGCGAGAAATGATCCTGCTGATCGTCCGTTCCCAATTGCGCGGCGGCATTGTTGCCCCAGCAGTACAGCGTTGTAGCGGTGGAAACGGCGCAAGAATGCTGATAGCCGGCCGACACATGCCGGAACTCCTTCGACAGCGGCAACTCCGGCAAGCCCGTCTCTTCCGCAGCTACGAGTTGCCCGAAACAACAGAGATACGCCATGAGAATAAGCACGCTGCGATAACCGCCGAAAAACATCCCGTTCCCCGCCAAAAAGAAAAGATCGGCCCGACTGTAGCATAAGCGCATTGTTTTTTCAAAAGTTTTTAGAACTCTTCTTGACAAGTCTCCCCCCCATGATATAGTTTCCACCGGCAAGCGACCTGTCCGCCGGCCGATCCCTACGGAGGCGCCATGAAGGAGTTGTGCAAACTTAAAGAGATGTTCCGGGCGATCTACGCCTTTGAGGTACTGCTGAAAAAGGATTTCGGCCTTTCCATCAACGAGGCGCTCGCCATCTGTTCGCTCGACAAAAACAGCAGGAACAGCGGTGAGATGGCCGAAGAACTCGGCATCTCGCTTTCGCGGATGTCGCGCGTACTGGGCGCGCTGGAAAAGAAAGTTCTCATCGAGCGCGCCGCAGGACTTGACGACAAACGCAAAATGGTATTCACCCTCTCCCCGGCCGGTCGGCGCAAACTGGCCGATCTCCGGCGCCGCAAGCCCGCCTTCCCTCCGCTTGGCTGAAAACAGCGATACCACAACAATTTTCTGGCTTTTGCCGCAGGGAAAATTATAATCGATACGGCTGTTATTTTTGTGGGGAGCCATCATGACGGACGCTAAAGAAAAAGAGACCCCCCTGTTCACCGACGACCAACCCTCGGAAGAGGAGAACGGACAAAAACCGGCCGACACCGCAGTAGCCCCGGAGGCCGATACCCCGGCGATCCCCGCGGAAGAAAATCCCGTCGATCCCCCTATCCTGCCGCCGACGGTCGACGAAACCTACGCCCCTCCCCAGAATATATTCGAGGCCATTCATCGTAAAGAAATGAGCGCGGTGCTCACCTTCCTCGAAAACAAGACGAACCTCGCCTCGACCGATGAAAATGATCGGACCCCCCTTCAGATAGCCGCCGGGATCGGAGCGTTGGAGATAGTCAAACTGCTGGTCGATCGCGGCGCGAACACCGAAGCGCCGGGCAAGGACGGCCGCACACCGCTCATGCTGGCCCTAAGCGACTGCCATTTCGAGGTCGCGGAATATCTCCTTTCGAAAGGGGTGAAGGTCAACATTGCCTCCTCCACCAACTACACCCCGCTTATGCAGGCGGCCGCGAAAGGGGCCACCGAACTCGTCCGTACGATGCTTCCCAAGATCGACGACATGAATGTCCAGAACAATGAAGGCCGCACTGCCCTCATGATCGCGGTCCGCTTCGGCCATCGCGACATCATCGAGATGCTGCTCGCCCGGAACGCATCGCTACAGACCACCGACATCCACGGCAACACCGTCGCGTCGCTTGCCGAGACTCCCGACCTGAAACAATATCTCGCGGAACGCGCCGATGCGGAACGCCGCATGGCCGAAGAACGGAAGAAGGGAAAAGAAGAGAACGTCGTCGAAGAGGTCAAAAAAAACGCCCCTTCGATATTTATCGTCATCGGCATGGTAATTATCGCCTCCGCCGCCGGCTATTTCGCCTACTATCAGTATAAGGACCTGAAGACCGACAGATCGGTCATCCCGGGCCATATCAAGCAGGCGGCGACCGCCATCGCGGCCGCCTACTGTGCCAGATCCACCGAATGCCGCGAAGGCAAGGAAGCATTCACTAAAAGATGCACGGACCAGACAATGCCCCGCTTCGGGTTACTCCTGCTTGAACAGGGGGGCGAAGCCTGCGATCAGAACCGCATCGCCACCTGTTCGAATTGTCTGGGCAGTCTCGGATGCGACCACACGAAGAACCTTAAATTGGACTATCTCGAGAAAACCTGTAAAAGTTGCTTTAAGGCTTGCGAGAAGAATTAATCCGGCTCGTTGGTCAGATATTGCAGATCGGCCCCCATACAGGCAGCCTGCTGATCGTCGGGAACCGTTTGGGGAAACATCGCGGTCGCCAAGGCAAGTCCGTCGGGGACGGGCGCCCACCCAGCCCCGGGATCACATCCGGGGATACCGGCGGTGCTAAAGAAGTAGTATGCTCCGTTGGCCCTATTGGCCTCGGCTAGCCCATTGTTGGTTTTCCACCCCAGAGTCAGAAGTTCGGCCGCATAATGCCCTTCGGATTCGTAAAAACCTATCTGTGTCTGCGCCAACGACTTGAGCACCATGGGAACCTCAGCCGTTCTCGATCTCTTGGTATAATCGCCATACATCGGCATCGCTATTGTAGCGAGAAGGCTCATTATCAAAATGACCATCATCACCTCGATCAAGGTCATCCCTTTCGTAACACGACCCATGGTATTCCCCCTTTGCTTACAACAAAAAACTTCCATCGACGGGAGAAATAAGCAAACCCCGTTCCCGCGGGACGCTTTTCTTGCTTTATTTCTTTTCTCCGGTTACTTTGACACTATCGTTCTTCGGATTGGAGAGTGCCCATGCGACTGCTCGTGACCGGCGGAGCCGGCTATATCGGCTCCCATCTTGTTAAATTACTTGGAGATATCCCCGGCCATCAGACAACCATTCTTGATAACCTCTCGACCGGCCACCGCGCGGCACTGCTTCACGGCGACCTCGTACCGATAGACCTCGCCGATACAAAAGCGGTCGAAGACCTGCTGAAGAACGGCCGTTTTGATGCCGTCATTCACTTCGCCGCCCATATCGTGGTCCCCGAATCGGTCTCCGACCCGCTCAAATATTACCTGAACAATACCGTCAATACCACCAATCTCATCCAGCTCTGCGTAAAATACGGGATCGGCAAGTTCATCTTCTCTTCGACCGCCGCGGTCTATGGGGAACCCGACAACGGGGTGGTCTCCGAAACGAGTCCCCTCTCCCCCATAAATCCCTACGGCATGAGCAAACTGATGAGCGAACGGGTCCTGCTCGACACCGCCCGCGCTTTCCCCGATCGCTTTAAGGCGGTCATTCTGCGCTATTTCAATGTAGCGGGAGCCGATCCCGACGGCCGTATCGGCCAAAGCTTCCCCGACGCCACCCACCTTATCAAGGTCGCCGCCCAGACCCTCCTCGGCCAGAGAGAGCAGATAGCGATCTTCGGTACCGATTTTTCCACCCCCGACGGCACCGGCATCCGCGATTATATTCATGTTTCCGATCTTGCGCAACTGCATGTGAGAGCGCTTGACCACCTCGATAAGGGCGGTGAGACCAACATCTTCAACTGCGGGTATGGTCATGGCTATAGCGTTCGCGAAGTGCTCGACACGATGAAACGGGTAAGCGGCGTCGATTTCAAAGTTGTTGAAGGTCCGCGCCGCGCCGGCGATCCGGCAAAACTCATCGCCGACAATACAAAAGTGCGCACGGCATGGCATTGGGAACCGGCCTACGATTCGTTGGAACTTATCTGTCGTACCGCGCTCGACTGGGAACGCAACCGGACCTACTGACCTTTCTTACCTATTTTCGATAACCGTTGAACGAACTCATCCTCATCGCTCATTATCGCTTCGGGCGGCAGATGTGTCGCTATGTCACCGACATTAAAGGATAGTATTCCGCATTTCCCGATGAATTCCCACACCACCACCGGCATGCTCTCCTCACGCGAGGTGATACACAGCACATCTATCCGTCGGGCATAATAGGCCAACTCACCCGGACTCACCTGCCCCGCCCATCGCACGAGCCCCTCTCTTTCCGCCGCCGTCACCAATTCCTTGAGCGAGCCATCGCCAAACACAAGAAATAAGACATCGGCCCGTGCGCCCTTGACACGCTTAGCCATCTCTATAAACCGATCTATCCCTTTCACCCGCTCCAATCGGCCGACGAAGGACACCACCAACATTTCTTCCGGCATCTCGATAGGGTTCTGCGGCACCACCGGCTCCGGCAAACGACTCCGCGTCGGCAGGATATCGATCGGTCGCGCGGTCAACCGCCGCATCTCTCCCCGCAGAAATTCGCTGTTGGCATATATCCGGTCGGCGAAATGGAAAATGGTCCGCAGAAGAAGCGGTATCCTCTTGAATTTACTTATATCTGTCCCCAACGCCCACAGCGTATAGGGAACTCCGGTGAGCACCTTGACAAAAAGCGCAGCCAGCCCGCCGGGGATCGCCCAACAGGCAAAAAGATGTTGAATCTGATACGCCTTGACAATTTTTGTCGCCTTAATGACAAAAATGAGCAACATTTTAAGAAAGACTATCAAGTCGCGGGGGTTATATATCCGCCGTCCCGCCAGATAACCGTGCGGCCACCGAAAACGGTGTATCGTCACCGATCCGATCACATCGATCCCGGAGCCGTTCGGGTCGGGGGTCAGGACGACCACCGGCACTGCATCTCCCCCGCGCGGCAACAACTCGTCAATGAAGCGTCCTCTATAGTCGTCGGCCGACAGCGGAAAGGAATGCGTGATGATGAGTGTCGGTTTGTCGAACATGCTATTTCCCGAGTAACCCTATCAGTACGCGCCGCACCCTATCGGCCGGTGAAACGGCAACAAGTGATCGCTTTGCTTCGTCACAAACCGTCGCAAACGCCGCGCCATCGAAGAACCTCCGTTCCCCGTTCGCCTGTTGCAGAAAGTCCAGCCAACGGCGTGCCGTCTCGATCCTATCGGGCGACACCCGAGCGAATCTACGGTCGTAGAGGCAGGCGTGCGCGTCGAGTTGTTCTCTATTTGGAATGATCCCCAGCGTTTTCTCGATATAGTCGGACCAAAGTTTCAAAAGAATCTCGCGGCGACGCGCCAATCGTTCGGGATCAAGAAAGACCGCGCCGGTGACGCTCGAAAACGACACCCGGTAGTCGAGTAGCACATCGGGAATGATCGCCACCCCGGTCACGAGCGCCATCTCGCACCAGAGACGATAATCCTCCACCGCGGGGAAGGCGGGATCATAACGCAGGCGATGCTCATCAAGCACCGAGCGGCGCATCATCACCGTCGGATGGACAAAGGGGGTTGCAAACAAAAGTGCCGCTTTCAGTTCGTCGGAACTCGCGGGCGCCTTCTGTGTCCAGCGCGGCCCGTACGGGACGAACTTGCGGGCCCACGAACCGCACAGCCCAACCTCAGGATGAGCATCCATGAACGCGACCTGACGCGCCAGTCGTTCCGGGCGGGCGATATCGTCGGCATCCATCCGGGCGATGTAGCGCCCACGCGCCTCTTCGATGCCGCGGTTCAGCGAGAAAACGATGCCGCGATTGCCGTCGTTGCGGAGCACGCGGATACGCGGATCGTCGAATTTCTCAACCGCTCCGACTGTACCGTCGGCCGAACCATCGTCAATAACGAGCAGTTCAAAGTCGCCGAACGATTGTGCTAGAATGCTCGCTATCGCCGCCCCGATATGCCGCCCGGCATTGTAGGCGGGAAGGATGACCGAAACTAACGGAGTGGCGCTCATAACCGCACCCACCCAGTCGGGATCAGATCGCCGGTTTGTCGCTCCGCCTTCTCGTCGGCAAACCAGCGTTCCGGCGCGACAACGACCTTATCGGGGTTCGTGTTCAGCCATGCACCCCACCACGAGAAGGAACTGTTCGCGATGATCTGATGCCGGCAACAACTCATTAGGTGCATGTCGCGGATGCCGGAGCCGGTCGAGACAAATCGTATCGGGCGGTCGAAACGGAGGTGATCTTGCGCCCAAAGGATGTCGTCCGAGAACACATAGAGGCGGTCCACCGGCCTCTTCGCGGAGACGAAGGCGACCGCCCGTTCATAATAGGGTATATCAAGCAGACCATGAAACGCCTGCGTCGAGGGGCTGTTCGCATAGTCGCCGCGCCGCACATGGAGGGCCGCCGAGGCGTGGGACGCCATCTCCTCCTTCAGAAGATGATCCTCTTCGAGCAGCGGTTCGCGCGGAACGAATTCCGCCAGCAGCGTCTCCCGAATGCCGGGAAAGTATTTCTCCGATTGGAAATACCCATTTAGTGACACGGGGACAGTGAGCGCGTGAAAGGCCGCGTCAAAAGAGAGATCGCGTTCGGTGAAGATACGCGGTACTCCGGCGACGCGCCGCCGCAATCGCTCCCACAGTCCGAGAGTTCCCCATGTCGCGCGGATCGGGTACCGGTGCAACTCGAAGGGACGCGCGGTGTCCCCCGATCTTTCCGCGAACCAGCGCAACTCGAGGAACAGTGGCGCCTTCAGCCGCAGAGAGAGCGAGCGCCCCGCTGCATACTGGAACATCTGATTGCCCAATCCACCGCAGAGAGTAACCGTTATCATCGCTTTGCGCTCTCCGCCCTATATTGCTCAAAGAATCTCTGTAGTCGTTCGTATTCTCCTCGATACCAATCTGCCGGAATAGTGCCGTCATATCCACCGGGCTTAAAAACGGCACTAACAGTAAGCATCTCTTCGATGACCGCCGGATCGGAAACTTCAGCGGCAAAAAGACGTTCGACCCAATGGGAATAGGCATCTCCGGTCTCATGAATCTCCCGTCGTTCTCGCGACAGGGCCCGCGTACTCAAGGCGAAGTGGAACAGCAGCCCCGCGATGTTCTGCCCGAAGATACCGGTTCGCGGGGTAAGCCCGATGAAACTGGTCACCGGCATATTAAACTTGGGACCGAGTCGGTTGATGTCAATGAAATGATTCGCCGCAACTCCGTTGTCACAACCCTTCGGGAGGTAAGGATATCTGCTGTTGATGACCCGTCCAAGAGATGTTCCCCGGAACAATGTGCGATAAATCATTCGCAATGGTCCACCTTTTTTCATGACAAGGTTGTGGGCACCGCGAAGATACTTGTACAGCGTCTTTCTCGCTCCGTTGGATCGGGCAAAACCAATATTTTCTGAGGCAACCTTCGCATCGGCCGTACGCATTGTCCTATAGAGATTATTCGTGATGCTGAACCATTCATTATCATACAACGCCGCACTGGGAGGATACCCTGGCTCGGGCTGCCAGAGCGGAGTAGCCCATGCGTCATGGTAGTAATTCTGCGAAAATCCCGAGTCAGAACCCACCGAACTGCACCGATAGCGTTCCAGAAGCCATATCGGAAAGGATATCCAATCGGGAGAGAGCGGGATCGTGTCGGCATCCAGCATCACGACGAACTGTTCCTTGACCAGTTTCAAGCCCTCATCAAGAAGAAATCCCACATCGGCGTCGCTCTTTTTGTTCGCCCTGTGAATGCGATGAAACTCTATTCGCGGATCGTGCGCAAAATCTTTTCTGCCTTGCTCAAAACTTCCGTCCTCACTTTCATCGTCCAGCACATAGACATGCTCGTCGAGTAAGGGGCTTCTGTGTTTCTCCATGTATTCCAAACAGGGTTTCAGGAAACGATAACTCTCCCAATGCGGTATCAGTATCGCAACGGAACGGGGCGTGTCAACCGCATCAAGGGTAAAAGCAAGCACCCGTATATGGTTATATTTTTCATTCGGCCGCTGACCATATTTTCTAAGGACCGACGAATCGGAACGAAGCGCATTGAATGGCAGTGGCGGGATACGACAACCAAGAAATTCCTCCAACTCATACAACCGCCGTATCGGCAATCCCGAGACATCGCCTACATCGACGGCAAAAACCGCGCGATGTTCCGCTCCTTCAACGAGCATCGCGATATCTTCGATAATATGGGAAAAACCGGGCAGATCAGATCGTTTTGCTCCCGGCAGCCTAGATGCAAGATAGGGTCCCGCCCATGTCTTTTGCCATGAATCGGATCGATTTTTCTTGTTCCAATCACGCCAAAAAGGCAAAGAGAACTCACCTTCAGAAGCCCATCGTATATCGGTGACCATGAACTTCTTCATTGTGTTTCCCTCGCGTTCGCTTTGTTTTCCAGCAATACGGCCAACTGCCGCGGCCGCTCACCTAATGAACTGTATCTCCATCCAGAAGTTTTGAATACGAAGTAAGCACTAACAGCATAACGCTCTCTGAATCTTCGCTCATCAAAACAAAAAACATGCCCCGCCCCTCCTTCGAATTCATATCCATCGGTTACCGGTTGCTTGTAGGGAACCAGCACTATGAGGCGGTCGGCCAACAAAAAAAGTCTGTCGCATACTGACCACGGATCGGCAAAATGCTCCAACACATTTGAGGTAACGCAAAGATCAAAATGTTCATCGAGTTTCAGTGTGCCGTCAAGAAGGTTGCCGGCTCTGAACTCTATATTTTTCGAAGCGTACCGAGCGGTTGCGAAATTTATGGCCTTGGGCGAGAAATCCACACCCTTGTACTTCTTGCCGTTATATGTCGCCAGCAAGAAACTCAATTCGCCGGTGCCACAGCCGAAATCAAGCGTATTCTCTGAAGCAAATATAACTTGCCTGAACAATCTGTTCTTGTCTGAAAAGAATAGCGGTTCTTTTATATTCGAAAGAAAATCTCTGCTGATCTTGGTGTTTTGTCTCGAGTGATGCGTCATCGTCTTGGCAAACTTCTCGTCCCAATATTGTGCTCCAGCAACAAGGGGCGTCATTTGTCGCTTCCCATTAATTTAGGGAACATATGTTCATAGTCATCCGCTATCTTTCCCCAGGTGAACCGTTCAAGCCACGCGGCGTGTCTCGCATCGGCCATTCCCCTCCTCCGGTGGGCATCACGCCACATATCTTCGAGCATCGTAGCAGAGCCGCCGATAGCGGCATGGGCATAGCCATTCCCGTCATGGAGGGTCGGCAGTATCGCGCCGCCACCGGTCCCCCATGTCGCACAAATCGGATAACGGTGCAACTCTAAGGGGTGGGTGGTGTCACCCGATATTTCCTCGAACCAGTTCAATTCTAAGAACAGAGGCACCTTCAGCCGCAGGGAGGGCGAGCGTCCCGCCGCATACTGGAACACCTGGTTGCCCAGACCACCGCAAAGGCGGAGCTGCACAGAATTTCTCGCCACGCAGAACTTCATCAACCATCCTTGGGCAAAATCAAGGTCATCCCAGGAAGCCCCATCGCCGTTGAATGGACAACCACATCGTTTTTATCGCAGAATATATCGCGGACAGCCTGATACGGACCGATGTTGTATTGCGCCTCTTCGGTCTGGAAAAATGTATCGTGCACCAATATGCCACGCCAACAAGTCGTCGTCAGGATAGCCTCCAGTTCACGCCTAACCGATTGGTAAGCATGATCTCCGTCAAGAAAGAAAAGGGCCCTTCCGCCACGACGATTCTCTTGACTCAACAAAGAAAGAGCTGTTGTGACCCCATCTCCCTGATGTAAGGTCACGCCTTTGAGTCCTCGTACCATTCTGCCGCGCTCCTCGTGCGGATGTTCCGCATGCTCGACCGAATCAGGAAGATCTATCGAATAAATTTCTGCGTTAACATGAAAACACCGGCATGTTTCATGGAATATCCATGCCGATTTGCCGATATGGGTACCCCACTCAAATATCAAGGACGGATTTACTATGCAAACCGCTTCTACCATCAACATAAGTTCATCAAGTGGATAAGGCACATATCCTGCGAAGGGCACAATTCTTTCTACAACGAACTCGGAAGTTTTCCATTTGTTCAATTCCGCCCGAGTAGCATCCTCCCTGATAAGCGGATTTTCATATCTTTTTTCTTTCTTTTTCCAAAACAGGCAGCGCATGGTTCCGCGAATCATCTCCTTTTTTGAGGCCTATACTGCCAGCAGGTCAAAATACATACGCTCATACTGCCGCGCGATCGAATCCCAAGTAAAACGGGTGCGCCATGCGGAATGCCCCATATCAGCCATCCCTCTCCGTTTTTCGGCATCACGCCAAAGTTCTTCCAGCATTCTGGCCGAACCTGCGATGTCAGCATGGGCATAGCCATGTGAGTCATGTTTCGTGGGCAATATCCAACCGCCGCCGGTCCACTTAGATATTTCGGCGACATTCCCCACATCGGTGGACAGAAACGGTGTTCGGGCCGCCATCGCCTCGAACAATACGATCGGAGAACATTCTACACGAGAAGGAAAGAGAAAAATATCTGCCTCTTGATAAGCCCTGACCGTTTCGGCACGGGACAGGTCCTTTATGACAATTCTCTTCTCAGCCCGTTGCCATTCTTTCTTTCCGTTAAACATCGCTTCCGCCTTATAGCAAAATCGCGGACATTCGTCTTGCATATTCCGAAAAAGGCTTCTCGCCACACTTCTGGCCCATAACCGCAACGAAAAAGGAGTGACCGCTCCGCATGGGTGATTTCCTACGATCAACAAAACAGCGTTCGATATCTCGGCATCGTCAAATATCCTGACAGCTTCCTTGTGCCCTTTCATTCCGGTGTGAGATCCAACCAGCAACACCAAAAATGCATCTGAAGGGATCCCCCATCGTTCCCGCAACGAAAAAGGGTATTCCGCGCAAAATTCTTCCTCGGCAGCACCGTTCGGTATCAACACCCTGTTCCCAACTCCATGTTCTTCGGCAAATCGCACATCTCGATAAACATCCGAAAGGAACACATTCATGTCATACTGCCGCATCCAGCCGGGCATCTTTTCGAAATAGGCGCGGTAGCGGTCGAGAAAAAGGCCCGAGAAGCCGGTCGGCACGAGGACCTTCCGCGTAGCGATGTCGCCGAGTATCGGCAGGGCGAGATCGGTCGCCCACTGCTGCGCCGCGAAATTCGTCACGACATCGAAGGGGCCCTCGCGCAGGAGCCGCCGGTAGCGTTCCTGTTCTGCCGGCTCACCGCCATATCCACGCACCATGTTTCCGGAGACGGCAAAACCCTCCACCCGGACGCCGTTGATGACCGCCTCGCGGCGCTCGGGATGGGCAGAGGTCGCGACCGTCACCTCATGACCGCGGTGCGCCAGCCGCTCCGATATCTGCGAGACCACCTCCTGCATACCGTGCCGCGCGGGCAGGTAGGATTCAACCGTGTGAAGTATTCGCATGGCCTCTGACGAAACGACGGTTTTGACAGTAATTCTTGAGTATCCCGACGAACATCTTCCCGTATAGCCGGATGCCCCGCGGATCGAAGCCGTAGGCGCCCCACGCCTTCATCAGGAGTTCCGCCGCGAAACGGAGCGTCTCCCCCGCTCCCGTCTCATAGGAGCCGAACTCCTTGTGGTACATACGGACGATGTCGCGGATGACGCGGCCACGCCTCTCCCCGAGCAGCGACTCTATGTTCGCGACACTTATCGCCACGATCGAATCGGTATAACTGTTTCTGCGGCGGTCGGTGATACTGCCGGCCTGTTCCCGGTAGACATGGAGGAACTCGGGGATGTTCGCGATCCTCCGGACCCGCGCGATACGGCTCCAGAACTCGTAGTCCTCGGTGAACCTCCCCGTCCTCCCGGTGGCGTACCCACCCAACTCGCGCGCCACATCGGCGCGGAACATGACCGAACTGTGGACGAAGGGGTTGTTGAACAGCAACAGCGTCTTCAAAAGGGAATCCGAGGAGGGATGCCGATGAGAACGGAACGATTTTTCGGTCTCCACCCATATCTCGGCCCATGTCCCCACGAGGGCGTGTTCGGGATTGTTTCTCAAGAATGCGACCTGACGCGCCAGACGCTCAGGAAAAGAGATATCGTCGGCGTCCATGCGAGCGATGAAATCTCCCCGAGCCTCTCCGATACCGGTATTAAGCGCCCCCGCAATTCCCTTCTCGCGAGCGTTCTTGAGCAACCGGATACGCGCATCGGCGCGGGCATAGCCTGCAGCGATACCCATCGAACCGTCGGTCGAGCCGTCGTCGATGACGAGGAACTCGAAGTCGCCGAAGGTCTGCGCGAGGATGCTCTCCATCGCCGCCGCAAGGTACCGCTCGCCGTTGTAGACCGGCATGAGGACGCTGACGACCGGAGAACGCTCCTTCATCCCACCACACTCCGGAAATAGTCTACCGTGTGCTTCAGCCCTTCCTCCAGCGGCACAGTCGGCCGCCACCCGAGGCGCTCTTCGGCCAGCGCGATGGAGGGCCGCCGGCGCACCGGATCGTCCTGCGGCAGGGGCTTGAAGCATATCCTGCTCGAGGAGCCGGTAAGCGCGACGATGCGCTGCGCGAGGTCGAGCATCGATATCTCGCCGGGGTTCCCGAGATTGACCGGCCCGGTGAAGCCCTCGTCGCTCTCCATCAGTTTTACCAATCCGACGACCATGTCGTCCACATAACAGAAACTCCTCGTCTGCCGGCCGTCGCCGTAGATCGTGATCTCCTCGTTCCGGAGCGCCTGCACGATGAAGTTGCTCACGACCCGGCCGTCGTTTTCGCTCATGCGGGGCCCGTAGGTATTGAAGATGCGCGCCACCTTGATGGGTATATGGTACTGCCGGTAGTAGTCGAAGAACAGCGTCTCGGCACACCGTTTCCCCTCGTCGTAGCAGGAACGGGGCCCAATAGGGTTCACATTCCCGCGATAATCTTCAGTCTGCGGATGGACCTCCGGATCGCCGTACACCTCCGAGGTCGATGCCTGCAGGATCCGTATCCTTCCCCTCTTCGCCATCTCCAGCATATTGATGGAGCCCATGACCGAGGTCCTGACCGTAGCGACTGGATCGTACTGATAGTGCACCGGGCTCGCCGGGCAGGCAAGGTTGTATATCTCGTCAACCTCAAGGAATATGGGCACGGTGATATCGTGCCGGACGATCTCGAAGAAGGGGTTGGGCAGAAGATGGACTATGTTGTTCTTGGATCCGGTGAAAAAATTGTCGAGGCAGATGACATCATGCCCCATGCCCAGCAGTTTCTCGCACAGCGCCGAACCGATGAAGCCGGCGCCCCCGGTGACTAGGACCCGCTTCCGTACCTGTGCGGTCATTTCTTCCTCCCTAATAGTCCAAAGAAGTTGTCGATAATTCTTTGCTTCTGCGGCCGAGTAGTCTGCGATCCTTTCGGCGAGAAAAATTCTTCTGAAAGCATACGCGTCCTGTCGGCGGCATCTTCTTTTAAAAGCACAGTACCGGACCATGCCTGAAAATCCGCGAGAACTCGTCGGCGCTGTATCCCGACATCGATCCAAGCCTCTTGGCGAATCGACTGCAAGGGGTCGTCGGTATAGTAGAGTAGTGGTATCGAGCAGTAGGCGATATCGCCGCAGGTGGCCACGCGGAGCCAATAGGCGTAGTCCTCTATCGCCTTCATCTCGGGAGCTTCCGGAAAGAACCCGATACGGTCGAAAAGCGAGCGATGAAGTACCGCCGAACTGCAGATGACCCAGTTCGTTGCGGCCATCTCTGCAAATGTGACGGTCTCCTTCTCGCGCGGAAGATAGGCGCCGGTCACATTCTGGTTCGGAAGCAGACGCAAGGCGTTTGCCGCGGAGGCGCGAAGGCCGGTTCGCCGGAGTTGCGCCATCTGCATCGCCAGTTTGTTGGGCAGCCAGACATCGTCGCTGTCGAGGAACGCGATCCACTCGCCGGAGGCCTCGCGGATGCCGCGGTTGCGCGGGATGGCGGGGCGGCCTCCGCGCGGGCCGGGCACCCACCTCACGCGGGGATCGGTGATCCGCCGCACGATGTCGGCCGTGTCGTCGGTCGAGCCGTCGTCGCAGACGAGCACCTCCAGTTCTCCCAAGGTCTGGGCGAGGACGCTTTCGATGGTCCGCGCGATGCAGTAGCCGCGGTTCCATGTAGGGATGACGACCGAGACTTTAGCGGCCATATATCCTCCTCGAGACGGCGACCCAGTTCGAATAGCGGTAATGTTCCTGCGCCGCACCGTACATGCAGGGCAACAGTCCCTGCGGACACAGCAGGCAGACGACATAATGCTCCTCAAGGAGATCGAAGGCATCCTTCAGCGAGGTCCCTGCGTCGCGGTAGGTCCCGCCGTACTCGAACTGGATCAGGTCCACGGCGGTATTCGCGATAAGGCGGCTCATGCCGCGCAAAACCGCTATCTCGTTCCCTTCGGTATCTATCTTAACAAGATCTATGTGTCCCATATCGCGGGAACTGCAGAAATCATCCAGCCTGACGCAGGGAACCGCCCGCATGAACGTGTCGCGGTTCTTTCGGAAAATGGAACTCTGGGACGGATCCGCAGTGTTGATGTGAATGGAAATATGGCCGTTGGTGTCGCCTACGGCCAGATGATGTATCTCGGCGAATCCCCTTTTCTGAAGGTCCGGTATCAGTTCGAGGTTCGGCTCGAAACAAATCACCTTGCAGGCAGGATTGACCTCCCGCACCTTCGCCGCGTAATCACTCTCGTTGGCGCCGACATCGAGGAGCAGAGTCCAGTCGCGCGCCATCTGTTCGAGAAAGAAATATTCCCCGTTGGTACAGGGGTCGCAGTTGTCGAGACCGATATCGGGTCCTCCGATCGCTGGTGCTGCGGCGGAGCGGGCACCGCCAGTGAAGCATCCAAGAATGGCGCGCCAGAGACCTCCCATTACTGTTTCCCCCCGTCCGTCATCCGTTCGTACTGCCGGTGCCAGGCGACCATCCAAACATCGAGCAGGGACTCCTCGCTCTCGTCGAGCAGATACTGCCGCAGGTAACTTCGCGCCCGTTCCTCGGGATCGCCGCCAACCTCTGGGCCTTTCTCCCGGGAGGCGAGCATCTCGACATTGTAGGTCCCCCGCCATTCATTGAAAGATACCGTTCCGGCGACAAAGCCGAAGTGCCGCAGGAGATGCCTCAGCGTCCCGGCGGTATATCCCTCGTAGTGGGCCGCCCATCCCGCCTCGTGCGAGCCAAAGAGATGACGGATACCGACCAGTTTCCGGGCCATCGGAACGAAGCGGGAGTTTATCTTCTTCGCGGTCATCTCCAGATCGGGGACCTCCAGATGCAGCAGGCCGCCCGGGACCAGCCACCGGTGCCAGCCCGCAAGGAGCGCGCAGGCGACCGGACGGGTGAAATGCTCAAAGACATGGTGCAGCCTGATCTCCTCGATGCTTCCGGGCGGGTATCTCAGGGAAAGCAGGTCGGCGCACAGGTCAGCCTTTGTTGTCTTCTGGATCGAATGGGCCTCTAGCGGGAAGTCGATGTTGACATAACCTTCCAGATACTTCTCGCCGCAACCCAGATGCAATCTCATGTCCGCATCACCCCCAAAAGAACCGCGCCTTTTCGAATCTCTTCGCCATGCCGCTGTCGCGGCCCGCCGCCTTTTCGAGCCAGTCGCCGATATTTCCCTTTGCTGGATCATAGAATATGCCGGTCCATTTCTTCAGGTAGTTCTCCCAGTCCTCTTTCTGCGATGCCAAGTTCGATGCTCTCACGCGCATATTCGCGTGGGAATAGTGCTCCACATAGGACTCCTCTCCGGCGACGACCGCGTGGCCGGCATGCCAGAGTTTCAGGGAAAGGTCGCCGTCCGCATGGTAGAAGAAAAAAGTGTTCTCATCACAATATCCTACGGCACGAATCGCCTCGTTTAAGAACAACCCGTGATTGAGGAACAGTTTGTAGCCCAGCGTCCTGCCGACCCGGTAGTTCTTCTGTTCGGGCCAATCGCGCCAGTAGAAGGCCACGGCGCCGATCTTCTTGCCATCCGCCAGCGACCGCTCGAAAAGGGCGGTGCCGTTGCGGATGGCCCCCGGCACCACCAGACAGTCGTCGCTCAGCATGCAGATGTATTTCCCCTGCGCGCACTTGAAGCCGAGGTTCATGAAGTAGCCCCACGAGCGGCGTTTGATCTCCTTGCCTTGCCATTCTCCCCGGTTGTGCTGCAGAATGGTGATGATGTCCTTCTGGGAGCAGAGCCACTTGAGCGTGCCGTCGGTCGAGCCGCCGTCGACCACGATGATCTCGTGCTCGATATCGCGGCACTCTTCGCGGACGCTCTCTATCGCCAGCTTCAGGAAGCGCTTGCGGTAATAACTGCCGATAACGACGGAAAGCATCATGTCAGCACCTGCCGGTAGAGGTCGATATACTGCGGAACGATCGTATCGATCCCGAAACGCTCGATGACGTCGTTCCGTATCCACAGGGGATCATACTCGGTATTCAGGGCTTTTTCAATTCCCTTCCCGAGAGACTCGACCGTGAAGTCAGTCGTGCGAACGCCGTTCCTTTCATTTATCAGTTCCCCGGTGCCGCTGCACGGGAACGCGACCACCGGCACGCCGCAGGCCATCGCCTCCAGAGGAGATTGAGCGAACGCCTCCTGAAAAGAGGGCATCACGAATAGGTCGGCGGCCGAATAGGCCACAGACATTAAACGATCATCACGCACCGTTCCCAGAGAGGATATCTCTAGGTCCGATATGCCTTTTACATCTCCGGCGCCGACCACACACAAGGCGATGTCCGAGCGTCCCAAACTCTTCAATGCCGCCAACAGTTCCTTGAAACCTTTACGAGCATCCCATAGGCCGAACGACACGAAGCATAGTATCTTTTTGTCCTTGGGAAGACCGAACAGCTCTCTCGAGAATGACTTGTCAACCGGGCGAAAGACACTATGATCAACCGGGTTATGTACCATTCGATGCTCGCGATCCGCAAAAGACTTCTGGGAAAGAGAAAATTCTCGCATCATACGCGACAGGGAGACGATAGTGATGTCCTTATGACACGCCATGCTCGCCTGTTTGATAGCGACCAATTCATCATCGAACTTATCAAGCAGAGGGTGTTTCCCTCGCGCTTTTTGATAGTGCCAGCCACCCAGGTAAGGATTCTCATCATGGACGGTCCACACTATCGGCTTATCCACTTTTGTAAAGAAACTAGGATAATCGAGGAAATCGGCCACCCAATGCAGATGAATGATGTCGGCATCCGGTACCAACGAGCAGGCAGCAAGGTCATTGTCGGAAACGGGGAGCGTGAAAAAGACCGGCAACCCATCCCGCAACCTGTAGAGCCGTTCTCGATAACGCTCTGCCCGGGAGAGCGATGTGCCCAGAAACTTGCGTGCCGTTAATTCCAGATAGGGCAACACCAAAGATATCGGGAAGGGAGACTTTTTTCTTTTTTGCTCAAAACGGTACAATTCCGGTTCATCCAGCGTTTTGTTCAGGACAAGGACTTTGCTTTCTACGCCTTTCGACAACAAGCCCTTGTGGATGCGGATACAACAAAGCCCCGCACCGCCTGCGTCATTGGTGGAAATGTGCAGTATCTTCATATCCCACCTCTCAGAATATTCTTGTGCCGGGGATGAACAAAGGTATACTCCATCCCGCTCGGCGATATACCGACCACCACAAAGCCGGCTGCACACAATTTTCTTACCGCGACATCCGTCTTACCAGCACCGGCGTCAAAAAAACGGTGATGAAATTCGACCAGAAGTTGTCCGACAGTTATCTTCGAAGAAAGGAGGTCTTCTATGATATCGTATTCCGCCCCTTCCACATCCATTTTAAGCACATCGATCATGCGATGGCCATGTTCTCGCATAATGGTCGCCAGCCTTTTTACAGGAATTTGAAATGCCCTTTTTTCGGTGGCCTCTTTCTTAACGATGCTGCAACTCACATGGTCGGGGTTTTCAGGAGGATAAAAGACCGCCGTACCGTCATAGGACGCTATCCCGATATCGGAAAAGATAAAATCTGAAGGCAATGTGTCCCTATTCTTTCTTACCCAGTCAATTGATTTGGGCGTGGGGTCGAATGCATATATCTTACAACCATATCTCCCGTTCACAGCGACATCAAAGGAAACATCCTCCCCGACGCCAAAGGAATAGACAATACTCGACCGGGAAAGAGGGAGATTAGTGCATAAGTAAAATCCGCCGTAATCATTACCCATCCATTCCTTCCGCCAATCAACGCATAGCCCGCAAAAGATCCCGAACGCCTTCCCCTTGGCTCTTATCCGCTGGTACATTCTGACCGCCAGTTGCCGTGCCTTCAACAGCCAGCGTTTCGCTTTCGATGCCAGCGGTTCACGCGACAAATTGGCATAGAAGCGCTTCAGGGAGAACCGCCCTATCGGCGACTGCCGGACCGGTATGCGACGCACCGGTATCGGTTCCCCCGTCAGTTCAGGCTCGTAGGGATTTGACGCACCGGCAGCACCGCAGTGGGCCCCCGTCCCGTCGAAACCAATGTTCTGCACCAGCGATCTGCGCGGGTAGAGGCAGAGCCCCTCTTCGAGATAAATCGTGGTGAACCACTTGGTTGCCCAAGTCCGTATCGCCCCGGTGATATTGGCAGTGAGTTGATCATGGAAGGAAAGGACCCCGTCTAGGTTGTAATCACAAAGTGCGTCTCTTCGTAGGAGTTCCTCATAGAGCGCCTTCGCATCGGGATTGAATCTGGCCCATGCGCGCCGCCATGTCGCCCATCCCCAGCAACTCATGAAGCGCAGGAAGAAGGTCGGCGGCAGGAGCCACGAAAGACCGGTCCGAGGAAGGTAACTGCTGACATGCATCACCTTCCCGTCATTTTCGTATAGACGCAAGGCCTCGTTCATATAGTAAAGGAAAACCGGGGAGGTCACGATATCGTCCTCCAGTACGATGACGCGGCCGTACTTTTCGATCACCTCGGTGACACCGGTGATGATGGAATCGGCAAGCCCGATGTTTTTGTCGCGTTCAATAACGGTGACCGTTCTGAACCCCCCGATGCTCCCGAGATATCTCCTGACCTGCGACACCTTCTCTTCTTGACCCGGCCGGGCACCATCGGCGTATATGAAAAGGTCGCTCTCATCAGCACCGATGTTCTTTTGCAAAGCCTCGACTGTTCGCCGAGTATGTTCGGGACGATTATAGACGAAGAGAACTATCGGAGCAGTCGGATGCGCCATCAAAGCACCTCTCCCCGCACAACCGTCCGGTACCACATCTCCAGCAGGATGATCTTGTACAGGAAAGACAGAAGCAGATTGTCGTTGTTCCCGCACTCCCTCAAGAAAGGATCGAGTCGCGAGGCGTCAAGTATCCCTGCGTTGACGAGTCTCCCCCCTCGCAACAGCCCCGCATACCGGTCACGCACCCCCTCGAGCCATTCCTCGACCGGTGGCCGGAATCCCGCTTTCGGGCGGGTCAATATCTCTTCCGGCAGCACATCGCGGAGCGCCGCGCGGAGCCATGCCTTGTGCCCCAGATGATGATCGGAGTTCCTCCGGCGCAGGGCCATGACACTCTCTATCAGCCGCACATCGAGAAAGGGAAGCCGGACCTCGACCCCGCACCCCATGCTGACACGGTCGCCCAGAGCGATGCAATTCGAGGTCAGATAGGTATCGAAAAGAAGGCGGATGACCGTCGCCGGTATCTCCTCCTCGGACGATACGGTCGCCGCCGTGGGGAGAAATGCATTGCCAGCAGGCAGTGTATGCATGGCGGCGCCGTACACCCCGGCACATAACGAACGCGCATAGGGGAACTCACCGGTTATTTCATAGAACAGCAATTGCTCCGGCGGCTTCTGCATGTCCAGAATGGCGATCTCTCTCAGATAGGTGGAGTATGCATTGAACAGGCGGAAGCGACTGAGCACCTTCCATAATGACTCCCATGTCCACAGGCCCCGGGGAAGATATCGTAACGAACTCAGGAACGGATGACGGAGCATGAAGGCATTGATGCCGACCGAGCGGAGGACCCACGGGTATCCCCAGAAGACCTCGTCGCCCCCCGTTCCCGAAAGGAGTACCTTTATCCCGTGCTCGGCGGCGGCGCGCGGGACCGCGTAGTGCCCGAAGGCGGCGATGTCGGCGATCGGCTCGTCGGTGATCGAGACGAGGGTCGGAAGGAAGTCGACGAAGTCGCCGACCCGCAGTTCGACCTCGTGGAAGGTGATGCCCAGATCCTTCGCGAGCGCCTTCGCCTGATCGCGTTCGTCGTAGGGGGGGCGTCCCGGATAGCCGATGCCGAACGCGTGGAACTGATCGGCCGTATGCCGGCGGGCGAAGGCGGCGATCGCCCCCGAATCGATGCCCCCCGAAAGGGCCAATCCGACGGGAACGTCAGAG
>ERZ1645192.605-NODE-605-length-29969-cov-24.539614_pt1 | contig 29969 bp, 25 predicted proteins | sample MGYA00575354_ERZ1645192 | MGnify/ENA primary metagenome ERZ1645192 (study PRJEB40844, sample SAMN11349763) | freshwater sediment metagenome | isolation source: river sediment | host: Sediment | place: India: Faizupur Khadar , New Delhi | collected 2017-02-21 ... | reverse complement strand
TGTAAACAGTCAAGACAGAAGTATCTTTCTTGATATCTTCCGCCAATGATTGAATAAACTGTCTTTCTCTTCTATGTTCGCCAGAATTTTCGAGTTGCCATTGAGCTAAATAACCACAGAAGACAGCTAAAAAAAGCATAAAGAAATCAAAGATATAAGATTTCATCCTTTTTGACTCTCCTGTTTTATTAGTTGAAGTGGTCTTAGGATCAGGTTTTTCTGTCGCTTTTTTATTTGGCCGATTTAAAGCTACCCTTTTCTCCAATTTTTTCAAGATTATGTAAATGATTTAATTCAGATTGACCATATAGGTTAAACAAGTTTTGATCAGGACTGTTTTTAATCCATCATGTGCTCCGGATAACCTCTTAAGACATGATTAATGCTCAGCCCCGTCAGTCCCAATGCTAATCCCCCGGCTCCCCACTCCTGTTACTACTGAAACAAAGAGACAAACAGTCTGATATATCCCCGAAGTTATGCATTTATTCAGAGGCGGCATATTGCCCCCGGGGCTTTTTTGAATGATCAGTCTGGCTCCTGCTGATAAACCATCATCTGCCCTGACCCTGAAAAATTAACTATATTTGACATAGCCGGCAAACCGAACCTTACGGTACGGCATTTATAAAGGAATAACAGCTAAGCCATGAAATACGACGACTTCATCGTCTCAACACTCGGAAAGGGAAATGTTATCTCACCCTTGAAGACGGGACAAAGGACCGAAAGCCAGATTTATAAATTCATCGGTGACGACGAACGGGTGATCTATGATGTCTCATCGGAGAACTACGAACACTGCCGCGACACGGGGATAACCCCTGTATCATTCGAGAAAGCCGGCCCCAAAGAGATGATTTATTTCGAACCGGCAAAGACCAAAGTGGGTATCGTCACCTGCGGCGGCCTCTGCCCGGGCCTTAACAATGTCATCCGCAGCCTCGTCAACCAGTTATACTACCGCTATGGAATCAAACGCATCCTCGGCATCAGGTACGGCTACGAAGGTCTCATCCCGGAATACAACCATGAGGTGATAGAGATGACCGCCCCGATGGTCAGCGAGATCCACCTGTCTGGAGGCACATTTCTGGGAACCTCCCGGGGTAACCAGGATGTAAGTAAAATGGTAGACACACTGGAGATCCTCAACATAAATGTTCTCTTCTGTATTGGCGGCGACGGTACCCTGCGCGGCGCCCACGCCATACATGAGGAGATAAAAAACCGCAACGTCAAGATAGCCGTGGCGGGCATCCCGAAAACTATCGACAACGACATCGACCTGATACAGAAATCTTTCGGCTTCGAGACCGCCTTCTCAATAGCCCATGATATAATCCGTAACGCTCACAATGAGGCCCACGACGCATATAACGGTATCGCCCTTATAAAACTGATGGGACGAGACTCCGGCTTCATCGCCGCTAACGCAGCACTTGCAGTACAGGAGGTGAACTTCGTTTTGATACCCGAAATCTCTTTCGACCTGTACGGCGAAAAGGGATTCCTTAAAGTATTGAAATCCAGACTTGACGAACGGCATCACGCGGTAATTGTAGTGGCAGAAGGTGCCGGACAGGACCTGTTCCCCGCCCAGGGATCACAAAAAGATGCCTCAGGCAATATTATTCACCAGGACATCGGCACATTCCTGAAAGACAAAATCAGGTCTGAGTTCAAGGCGCTTGGCTTCCCGCATGCCCTGAAATATATTGACCCGAGCTACATCATCCGCAGTTCACCTGCAAATGCTAATGACAGTAAGTTCTGCAACCTGCTGGCACAGAACGCCGTACATGGCGCCCTGGCCGGGCGGACCGACTTCGTGGTAGGTTACTGGAACAACCAGTTCACACTGATGCCAATTCCGCCCGTGGTGGCCAAACGCAAAAAGATAGACGTGGAAGGTGAACTGTGGTGGAACGTGCTCGAGGCTACCGGCCAGCCTATATCGATGAAAAATGACTGATACGCACCGGAAATATCCTGATGACAGGTTGAAGCCCTAAAAACGATCTGAGGGCCGGAATTCAGAACTCTAATCCTACTGATAGCTCAAGCATTCCGAAAGGCTTGATCTCCTTCCCCTCACGGGGCGAAGTATCACTTCCATCAGCCTCCGGATCAGTGTATGCCCACCTGTACTGGTTTCTTTCAGCTCCTGCATAAATCCCGGCATTCAGGAACAACCCCTCCCTGAGGAACAGATCACCTTTTCGCGACGATGCAGGAATGAGCTTCTGACCAAACATGAACCTGTAACCGGCATTTGCCATCACAATGATCTTGCGGTTATCCTGGTTCCATTCATTAACGTAATCTTCAAGGTAAAGTACGTCTGACATCTCATATTCCCCTATGAGTCCTACATAAGCCTTGTCCTTCCTTAACTTGAAGAACCACAGGGGACCGCCCCCCACCGCAATCCCCGAGAAATTATCAGGTCTTCCGCCATTATCAGCCTCAGCCTGATGTAATATGGGAGTCAGTGCACCGACGGAGGAAAACCTGGCATGGGCACTGATGGTCAACTTCCTGGTAATATTGTATTCCCCCGTAACAACCGGGCCGAACTGTACAAAACCGAGGAGGTTGGAGTGCACGGCCCACCTGGGCCAGCTGGCTGCAAGTGATTTTGGTCTCTGGTTCTTGTTGACATTGGCGGGGTATTTTTTTTGTAACCCTCCATCAGACATTGGCTCCTCACCTCTGACACCTGCAGTGGCAGAGATAAGGACCAGCAGAATCAAAAACCTCTTCATCGGAAAGACTATTTAACGGTCTAAAGAATAAAACGTGAGACCGTTAATTAAATTGCCCCGGAGAAGGTATCACCCTGATTCAGGTCGCCCGTCTCCCAGCCCTTGCGGAGCCAGCTCGAGCGCTGTGCTGCAGTGCCGTGGGTAAAGGAATCAGGCACTACCCTGCCCTGGTATTTCTTCTGCAGTACGTCATCGCCGATGGAAGCGGCAGCATTAAGAGCCTCTTCGATGTCACCCTCCTCGATGGAGTTGAACATATTGCTTGCATGATGTGCCCATACCCCTGCCAGGAAATCAGCCTGCAGCTCGAGCCTGACTGTAAGCTGGTTGCCCCTCACTTCACTCAGCCGCTGACGCTCGGTCTGTACCTCATCAAGTATACCCATCTGGTTCTGGACATGATGCCCTATCTCATGTGCCACTACATATGCAATCGCAAAGTCTCCGTAAACACCGTATTTCGCCCGCAGATCATCGAAAAAACTGAGATCGATGTATACCTTTTCATCACCCGGGCAATAGAACGGTCCGCTGGCGGCGGTTGCATAGCCGCAGGCCGACTGAACCTGATCCCTGAAGAGAACAAGCGTGGGCTGACGATAAGTGGCTCCTGACTGAGCAAAAATCTTTCCCCACACCTCCTCGGTGTCAGCCAGCACTACCGATACAAACTGGGCCATGGCGTTCTCTTCCTCCGAGGCCTCAACAGGACCAGCCGTTCCGGATGAGCCCGACTGTTGCAGAATGCCTGAAGGATCACCCCCGAGCAGGTAAACGAGCAATACAATCACAAGTGTGCCCAGCCCGCCGCCGACAACCTTAGTTCCGGTACTCATACCCCTGCGGTCTTCAACATTGTCGCTGCCGCGACGCCCCTGCCATTTCATAGTCTTTTGTTTTATGAGTTATTCTTATGATGACGAAAATACTAAATCGAAACAATATTTGAAAAATTTAGCAGTGAACAATTTCGGGAATAATCTGTTTAACGGATAAACAACAAGAAAATGAAAACGAAGGCTATTCTGATTTTCACAATTGCAATAGGACTTATAACCGTTAACAACAAAACAATGGCACAGAATTATAACTTTCCGGAGCTTCCATATGCATACAATGCACTGGAACCATACATTGACGCCCAGACGATGGAGATTCATTACACGAAGCATCACAGGGCATATTTCGACAACTTCGTCAAGGCAGCCGGCGAGGCTAAAATTGACAATCTGACACTTGAGGATATCTTCTCGAGGATAAGCATCTACTCCCCTGCCATACGCAACAACGGTGGCGGGTACTACAATCACATGCTCTTCTGGCAGGTGATGGGTCCCAACGCCGGCGGTCAGCCTGAGGGCGACCTGCTGAAGGCAATAAATGAAACGTTCGGCTCATTTGACAAATTCAAGGCTGATTTCGAAACTGCGGCAAAGACCCAGTTCGGTAGCGGATGGGCATGGCTGGCTGTTGACGCCAACGGAAAGCTGTTCGTGTCACAGACACCGAACCAGGACAACCCGCTGATGGATGTTGCAGCAAAACGGGGCAAGCCGGTTCTTGGTCTCGACGTGTGGGAGCATGCATACTATCTGAAGTACCAGAACCGCAGGCCGGAATACGTTGCCAACTTCTGGAACGTGGTCAACTGGAAAAAGGTTGCCGAACTGTATAAGGCAGCTGTAAAGTAATCATTCTGATCAGATAACCATAAAAAGGGAGGCTCGCTCATCGGCGCCTCCTTTTTTCTTTGGCGGTTTTGCCCTACGAAAGAAACCCGGGAAATAATCTCAGTGACCCTCAGACGTTCAGACTTTCAGACTTTCAGACTTTCAGACTTTCAGACTTTCAGACTTAGTTGCTGCAGTTGAAACATACCTCGTTTTCGAGCTTTCGCCCCGCAAAGTAATCATCAATATTCTTCAGCGTTGTCTCTGCGATATTGCGGATGGCCTCGCGGGTGAAGAAACCCTGGTGCGAGGTGATTATCACATTGTTGAATGTAAGCAGCCTCGCCAGAATGTCATCTGCAAGCACCCTGTCAGAAAGATCCTCGAAGAAAAACTGACTCTCCTCTTCGTAAACATCGAGCCCTGCCGATCCGACCTGGCCGCTCTTCAGCCCCTCGATCAGGTCCGGGGTCCTTATCAGCTTTCCGCGGCCGGTGTTGATGAGCATCACTCCCCTCTTCATCATTGAAATTGATGACGAATTTATCATGTATTCAGTTTCCGGGGTAAGGGGGCAATTTAGAGAGATAATCTCAGACTTCCTGTAAATCTCCGACAACGGGGCGTAGCTGCTTCCTGTCTCTGCAGCGAACTTCTCATCCGGGAAGGTATCATAAAGAAGTACCTCCATTCCAAAACCGCGCAGGATCTTCACCAGAGCTTTCCCGATTCTGCCTGTGCCTATCACCCCGGCTGTCTTACCGAACATGTCGAATCCCATCAGCCCGTGAAGGGCGAAGTTTGTATCACGTGTGCGAAAATAAGCCCGGTGAACCTTCCGGTTGAGTGTGAGCATAAGCGCAACAGTGTGCTCAGCGATGGCATGAGGCGAGTATGCCGGCACCCTGACTACCCTGATATTGCCGAGGGCTGCCCTGAGGTCAACGTTGTTGAAACCGGCGGAACGAAGCGCAATAAGCTTCACACCGTATTCCTTCAGCTTCATGATCATGTCAGCATCTACAGTGTCGTTGACGAATATCACCACGGCATCATAACCCTGCGCCAGCACCACGTTATCAGGCGTCAGGTGAAACTTGAAGTACTTTATTGTGAACCCGAAATCACGGTTCAATTCATTGAATGATTCGTTATCATACGGCTTGGCGTCAAAAAAAGCAATCTTAACTGAGTTCATTATATCCTTATATGGTTTGTTAATCAAATAACAATGACAGGTGACAATTGTTCTCTCCCTCTTGTTTGAGATTAATGCAGGATTTCGTAATTTCATAACTTCAAATCAACTGATGCCTGTTAACCAACTGATTAAATACAACTGCGCCATATGAAGACAAAATCACTAGCTGGAGTAATTTTACTCTCGTTTTTCCTGACATCGCAGATGCTGAGTGCTCAGGAAGCAAAACCGTGGTATTTTGGTGATCCTACCGCGCGGCCTCAACCAGACCCGAAGGCAAAAACACTTCCCCTTATCAGGGTACAGGGGAACAAATTCGTCACCCCGGATGGTCAGACTGTGCTCTTCCGCGGACTCTCGATCTCTGATCCGGACAAGATAGAACGGCAGGGTCACTGGAACAAGGCACACTTCGAGCAGGTGAAGAAGACGGGCGCCATGATAGTGCGCATCCCCGTACACCCTGTTGCATGGCGGGAACGGACACCCGATAAGTATGTAGAACTTTTGCGTCAGGCGGTTGACTGGTGCACTGACCTCGGGATGTATGTGATAATCGACTGGCATTCAATAGGCAACCTCTGGATGGAGCTCTTCCAGGACCCGATGTACAACACCACCAAAACCGAAACCTACGAGTTCTGGAGAATCATCGCACGCAACTTTGCCGGCAATAACACAGTTGCTTTCTATGAGCTGTTCAACGAGCCGACAATTTATCGCGGTGAGCTGGGTTCTCTGCCCTGGAGTGAATGGAAGAAGATCAATGAACAGATGATAAGCCTCATAAGGGCATATGATCCCGAGACAATTCCGCTGGTGGCGGGCCTCGACTGGGCCTATGACCTCTCACCCCTGCGTGATGACCCGGTAAATGCTGAGGGCATCGCTTACGTTACCCATCCGTATGCCTTCAAGCGCGGCCAGCCCTGGGAACCCAGGTGGGAGGAGAACTTCGCGTTTGCTGCCGCTTCTATGCCTGTGGTTGCCACCGAATTCGGACTTCATACGGATATGTCATCACCTGACTACCAGGACTATGGCAACCGGATCATCAGGTTCATGGAGGAACGCGGAATAAGCTGGATGTGCTGGACATATGATCCGCAGTGGTGGCCGCAGATGCTCAAATCATGGAACTATGAACTGACTGAAGGCGGAGAGTTCTTCAGCCGTGCCATGAAGGGCGAGCTGGATTTCCAGAAGAAGGCCGCCGGGAAATAGGGCTGGCGCGGATCGGGATGCTCTGCCATCTTTACCAACAAAAAAGGAGCCCTGGCGGCTCCCTACTTACTGATTTCTGGTCGGTCTGCAGGGACTCGAACCCTGGACCCGCTGATTAAGAGTCAGCTGCTCTACCATCTGAGCTACAGACCGGAATTAAAACGGTGCAAAATTACACTTTTTTCGGAGAAAGTACCCGAAAAAACTATTGTGTTAATACTATCATCCCCTCCCGCGGAATCGCCCGGTATATGATCTTCGCCTCGGCCTTGGGGATCCAGATCTTAATATACGGCACATAGGGCGGAGTCTTCAGCCTGGTTACGGACCTCATTGTAACAGAAGCATTCCTCGTCCTGTCCTTCAGGTCGAAAAAGAACCTGGCACGGCGGTCAGCGCCTACTGTATCTTCCTGCTGCTCAAAGAAAAACCGGATATTACGGTCAGTGTCAAGCGTATAGAAGACAGCCTCGAAATCAGTTGTGTCAGGCTTCACAGTCTCAACTGCCTGTGACGTGTCCTTAGGAGCGATCTTCACACTCACCGGATCCTTCATGAACGTAGCCTGCATACCTGTAATTGTCAGCGGCGCAGAGAGCATACTGTAAATGGCCTCCTGGTTTGCACGGTGAAAAAATGGCGAGACGTCATACTCGTCAATAGGCACTGTCCGCACCGGCAGTCCCTTTATAAGAAGCTGTATTACGCTGTCGCGAACATTGATAAGCAACCCTACCGAATCCGACTCCGCCAGTTTAACCTGCGAACTCAGGAAAGCCCTGTCACGGATCATATCAATATAACCCGGTATTGCACACAGGTTTATGGTGTCTCCCTCCTTCTGCTCCAGCGAAGCGAAATACGCATTGTCAAATTCGTTTACTGCCTTATTTACGGCCGAAACCGACATCACCAGATAATAAATTATGAATACTGCCAGCAACGATGCGGCAATTATCAGCCAGATTTTTCTTTCCCGGTTCATCGCTTCAGTTCCTTTCAGTAAATGTAAACTCTCGATCCTACGCTCAGTGAGCTGAATACCGCCTCGAGGTCTTCATCGCCCAGCCTTATGCATCCATGCGTCACCGGCATCCCGAGTTGCCTCTGGTACAACGTGCCGTGAATAAGGTAACCGTCGCCGAGACTCATTGCATACTTGCCTAAGACGCCAAACTCATACCTTGACGGATCACTGGCCCCGGGTATTGGCAGACCCTCCTCCACGAACGCCCAGTCCGGCTTCCGCCATACCGGGTTGGTTATCTTGCCCTGGATGCTCAGCCTGCCCCTGGGAGTCTTGAAGATCCACTCCTTATCGCCCTCTTCAGTCTTTAGAAGTGTGTAACTTCCTGATGAACAGTACCCTTCGCGCACCAGTTGCCTGTTCCTGTAGAGGGAGAACCGGTTGTCAACTGTATTGATCACGAGATAAGTCTGCGTCGGAACAAACGAAGCAAGTCTTCTCTCGAGCCGTGTCATCTCGTTGCGGGTGGCGGAAATCTGCCTCCTGATGGCCCTGTTGTCGAGCAGTGACGAGTCAGGCCTGCACTCAGCCCTGTTCCTTCCCCATGAATGCTGCATGGCAGGACCGATATAAACGGGCACTGAAAGGATGAACAGCAACAGAATTACTAATGCAATGGAGACAAGGGTTCGCCGCGCCCAGCGGTGAGATTTTACAAAATCAGCTGCCTGGTTAAGGCATTTGCTGAACTGCAATTTGTTGTCCGGCTGCATTTTACCCGGCTCCACGTTGCCGGAATCCATGCTGCCAGAGGCCGGACCCTCGGGTTTTTCATTGCCTGGCGCACCGCCTCCGGCTAAATTTTCACTCTGCTCTTCCATGATCACTTCTCTCGCGAGGAGAAAAACTCCTCAAGGGTTAATGTTGAACCGATTATTGTCACCGGTGTTCCTTTTGATACATATTTAAATAATATGTCCATGTCAGAGTTTTTCAGGGCGACGCATCCCTGGGTCCAGTTGCCTCCCTTGCCACCGTCGCCGTGGATTTCGATCAGGTCGCCGATGCTGGCATCGGCGGGGAGTTGACCGTTTCTTATCCTCTCGTTGAACTCCTGCACGTCAATCTTGTTCGGATAGTTGATTAACAGGGCTTTATGATACTTTGTTGATCCTCCGGAAAGCTTCTTGGTGACAGTGTATTTCCCTTCCGGAGTGGCCATATCTCCCCTGCTCTTTTTGTCACCCAGCCAGTTGCTTCCGAACTCTGCCTCAAAGGTATATTTCTTTTTGCCACCCTGGTACAGGTGAAGCTGTGCCGGAATCTTTTCCACAAGAATTGCGTATGATCCGCTCCTTTTACTCTCCGCAATTGTTTCATCAGCCCAGTCCTGCCAGTTGTCATAATGCCTGAAATATTCCTCGAGATTCTTCCTGGCAAGATTGTAAGTCCCTGAAATATACTCGTTTGCCTCCGTGATTTTGACATTTCCGTCGACGTAACGTTCTTTTTTAAAGTCGATTCCAGCCTCTTTGATGAGGAGTTTGCCGCGGGCATGTTTCTTTTTCACATCCTGCGGGAGCGGCATTGAGAGGAAGATTTTTTCGAACGATGCCATTTCGTGGTTAAGGCGGGCGATTTCGCTCTCGAGGGTACTCCTGAGGCTCTTGGAGCGGGAGATAGTGTTTCGCTGTGCGGCTTCGGCCTTCTTCAGCGCTATCTCTGCGAACCGTGTCACCCTTTCGTAATCACGTGCCAGTATGAAGCGGTCGTTTTCGCTTCGCCATACGGCCATAGCCGAATCATAATTGTTCTTCGCTTCGCGGAAAAGTTTAGGTGAATATATCTCCGACTGCAGATCCCTGGCCCTGGCGATGGCGGCACGCGCCTGTTCCACCTCAGGCAGCGGCGGCTCTGGCACAAGAGCGCGAAAAACAAGCACTCCGATGACGGTCAGCACGATGCCAGTGATGGCATAAACTATAATATTTGTCAGGGATCTTCTCTTCATGGGCGCGAAGTTAAAAAAATCCCCGGGACCAGGCCCGGGGATCTCTCTGATAGTTTAACGGTATGATTAGATTTTGATACCGGCTTTTTCCATAGCTGCCTTCAGCTCGGCGATGATGCCGTTGATGCCTTCGGTAGAAGCTTTTACCTTGTCAACAACTTCCATATAGTTGGTGCCGCCGTCGAAGAGTGTCTTGGCGTCGGTGAGAGAGGTCTCGAGGACGGTCAGTTCGTTCTTCATTTCTTCTACAACTGCTTTGCCTTCCTTGCCTTTCGGAGCCTTGAGAAGGAGAGCCTTAGCCTCGTCAAGGAGGGTGGTGGCGCCAGCCATCAGAGTTTCGGCTTCAGCCTTAACTTCAGCTTTCTTGGCTTCTACATTGCCTGACAGTTCAGCTGCTTTGAGAGCGATACCTTCAGCGGCAACCTTGATAGCTTTGAAATCCTTTGCTGACTTTGACTTCTGTGTTTCGATGTTCTGGAGCATGACGGTGAGTGAGTCATTCAGACCAGCGAATTCTGCCGGGAAGTAAACATCAGTCTGAGCTGTTTTTGCTGTTTCGAGAGCAGCTTTTGCAGCGTCAAGAGCTTCCTGGGGAACTTTAGCGCAGCTTGCCATCAGGGCAGCTACAGCAACGGTTGCGATTGCTAAGAAAAGTTTGTTTTTCATTTCTGTTTAAAATTTGGTTCTGTTATAATGTTTAAAATGTCTCCGGTTTTGTATCATTAAACCGCCGCAAATTTATACAATAATTTTAATCTGGTTTTAATCTCGTGAGATTTTTTTTAATGGAATTTTAATCTGGGTTTGGCGGATTTCTCTATATGGCTCTGTTTGGAGGTTTCCGCCTGCACGGCGAAGGTCTTTTTTTTTGGTTTGGGGCTGTTGTGGCTTGAGTTTTTTGGTTTTGCGGGTCTGGCGGAGGTGCGAATTTGATGTTTTACGGCAGGGAGATGATTGCCCGGGTCGATGATGGCGATTTTAATTATGCCATACCTGAGGTGGTGACGGTTTATCGGATGACGTCCATCTTAGTTGATTGCTTGCCGAGCCTCCGGAACAGGAGTACCCAGAAATACTCGAGGCTGTATCTGAATCCGGCTTTTTGCCAGAAGAACAAGATAGTGCTCCACAGCAACACATTCATCCCGCCAAACAGCAGACAACCATTTATTGTCTGATTCCACCCCGGGACCACATGCAGCCACAGCATTCTGAATAATTCCGATGTGGTTGTCTCCAGCATGTAAATTGTCAGGCTGACCCTGCTGAACCACCTTAAGAGTGACAGGCGGGTAAGCAGCCGGTTACTCTTCGCCTGCGTCAGCAGTGCAGGAACAATAAGCAGAATGAAGATCCCGAGCTCGAAATTCGTTTTGAAATACCAGAAGAAATCCGGTTTCGAGACTGATTTGTCAAATTGCATCATACCTGCCAGTCCGTACAGAAAGAACAAAATACCCATCGGTGCTGCATACAATTTCAGCAAGCTCTTTCTCCCGTGATATGCCATGAGCCCTATCATCATGCCGATAAGGCCGTAAGCCAGGTATGGCAATAATGGATAGGGATTGGCAATTGTGAAGCTGAAAAAAGCAGCCATTAGTGAATGGTGAGATTCAACTGACTGTCTGAAAAGCGGGAAAATCCAGATCCTGACAAGGGAGAGAATCATAGTAAGGACACCTGCGGCTCCGAGGATCAGGTACTGACTCTGCTCCTTCCTGACATGCCTGATAATAAGGTACAGGACCGGGGATAATACGATAAGGTTAAAGGCTACTGTTGACAGGGAGGAGCCCTCGAAATACTTGGTATAATCCGGGAAAATCAACTGTCCCCTCCTCAGAGATCCGGCCACTACGGTCAGGTCAGGCATGTTGTTTATGAAATCGATATTCCACCGGCCCAGGAAGATGTTTAGCATGTAATGCATGACTACATAGATCAGCCCGGCAATCACTAAATACCGGAATGGCCTGAATATCAGTGCCCCTTCGCTCCTTCGCGCCAGCAATATCGTATTTATTGTTGCCGAATAAATGATGAAGACCCCTCCCCAGAGAGCCATGAAACTCATTATAATAATAAGTAGCGGAGGATTTTCAAAATCGATTTTATGGATATTGGCGAAATTATAGATTGATGAATGAAAGAATATTATCAGCATCAGTGCGAGGCCCCTCAGCACATCGAGCGATTCAATCCTTTTATTTCCGGTCAGGTCATTCATTTATTGCAAATTTTCGCCTGATCCTCATAAGTTTCCCCGAATTCCTGCTGGATTCCGGGTTACCGAATTCCACCGAAACCTCAGGTAACCTGCACCTGTACTTCGCAAACACCTCCCTGACAGCCTCTGCGACGGCATCTCTGCCGAAGTTTTCAGGGAGTGCATCCTCTTTCAGTTTTAGCTTCACCAGCACATGATCCGGGGCATCCTGCGTAGCCTGGTACTCATCAATCTCCTCCGATACTGATATTATTGCCCTGCTAATATAATCAGGGAAGATGTGCTGCCACCTGTCACCGTCTGTGGTCCTGGCCCAGAAGAGATCATCGGCCCTGCCCTGGATGGACTGTATGACCCTGAAGTTCGAGCCGCACCGGCATTTTTCAGGACTTATTGTCAGGATATCATTTAACTCGTACCGGATTATGGGTTGCGATTTTTTGTGCAGATCAGTGACGATAAGCCTCTGGCAGGGATGGCCGGGTGGTGTCTCCGATCCGTCTTCGTTCAGGGCCTCAACGAGCACCATGTCCTCATTTATATGCAGGCTTCCCTGTTTGCACGAGATGGCTATCGGCCCCTCTGTGCATTTGTATATTTCATGAATCGGGCAACGGAACACATCGGACAGGTACTGTTTCACATCGGGATAGAGGATCTCCGCGTAAGAGACAATTCGCTTCGGCGAGACCGACAGCCTTCCGGCTTCGACTTCCCTGGCGATTATCTTCAGCATCGATGGCGGTGCCGAGATGACGTTCGGCTGAAGCCGCTGCAACTGCTCATTGATCTCATCCGTTGAGCCCAGCTGGCTTATGTATGTCAGCTTGTGGCCGAACAGGTTCAGGCTGAAGGCCGGCGAGCTCACTCTCAGGATAAATGCGAGGTTCAGCTTTTCCTTCCCCGGGAAATGGAAACGGGCAAACAGGGCCGCCTTCATGTACATCTCCTCTCCCTTCGTAAGCAGCTCCACCCCCTTATTGCCGCTGGTGCCTGACGACATGCCGACATTAAGACCTTTCAGTCTGCGGGAAAAGTCCCTTGATTTCTCAACTTCCAGGCAAAAGTCTATTATCTCCTTTCCGGTCAGCCCAACCGTATTGTAGTCAGTCAGGTTGTCCATCATGATTTTCTTGTTGACTGTCGGAAGGCTTGCCAGGTTGCTGAGGTCAAGGCCCCTGTAGAGATTGCGGAAGAACCGCGAATGCCTGGATGCGTACATGGATTGGGCCCGGATCCGTTTGACCTGGTACCGGCGGATCTCCGGCTCACTGAAATGGCGGAACCGGTATTTGCAGAGGAGGAAGAACAGGAGGAAGCTCCTGGTTTCGATGCCGTGGAGAGTGGTGAATATGGCAGAGAATAATCGTTTCATCCGAACCGCTCATTAACACTTCCCTGCAACAGACAGCACTAACACAAATATAGTCAATATAGAAGGACATTGATATCCGCTTGTCCCCATGCTTTGATAGTCAATCTTTATGTGTTGGTGTGCAAGGTCTGCCTTGAAAAACAGAAGCCGGACCACTTTCAGTGATCCGGCCTGCTTTGACCTTTGCGGAGAGAGGGGGATTACATTCGGTGATCCCGCGAAAAGTGAGCCAGCAATTCATGACTGACCTTTCAGGTCTTTATTGTTTTACCTCAGTCCTTTCAGAAAACAAATTTTTTTCAGTCCTTCGGTAAAACAACAAACCCCGTTGTTAACGGGGTCAGTCATGTATTGCGGAGAGAGGGGGATTCGAACCCCCGGTACGGTTACCCGTACGGCAGTTTAGCAAACTGCTGGTTTAAGCCTCTCACCCATCGCTCCAAAAAACGCTATAAGTCTGGCTGAAGCCTTTACGGGATTATTCCTTTTGCTTTTCCAGGCGGCTAGGATCGGTCTCCTCGCGGCCTGTTGCATGCAGGTAATTACCCACCCGTTTCGCGACAGCGGGGCAAAAATATAAAAACATTGGAAACTTTACAAGATTCCGGTTCTCTTTTAAACTTATGACAGCTTTAATTATCCTGAACTAACCAGCCTTGGTTCTCCTCACCAGCAACGCCACATTCTCCACATGGAATGTATGTGGGAACATGTCAACGGGGGCGATGCGTACCACATCATAGGCCGCAGAAAGGATCTCTATATCACGCGCCTGGGTCGCCGGGTTGCAGCTGACATAGACTATCCTCTCAGCATCTGAACGAAGCATCGCAGTAACCACATCGGTGTGCATACCTGCCCGGGGCGGATCTGTGATGATTACATCGGGCTTCCCGCGCTTGCGGAAAAGATCATCAGTGAGGGTGTCCTTTATGTCACCCGCAATGAAAAAGGCGTTTGAAATTCCGTTTTCGGCCGCATTGACCCGGGCGTCTGCCACCGCCTCCTCAATGTACTCTATCCCTGTCACCCCCGCCGCCTGCGATGCCAGGTAACAGGCGATGGTGCCCGTCCCGGTATAAAGGTCATACACATTTTCGTTGCCCGTCAACTGCGCAAACTCCCGGACAATCCCGTACAGCCTCACCGCCTGACCACTGTTCGTCTGGTAGAACGACTTCGGACCCACCCTGAACCGTAGTCCGTCCATTACCTCCGTGATATACATTCTTCCGGCAACATGAACCGGCAGGAGGTCGGCGATACTGTCGTTCCTCTTGGTATTTATTATGCTATACAGCGAAGTGATTTCGGGGAACCTTTCAGTCAGGAACTGAAGCAACCGGTCCCGCTCAGCGGGAAATGCATCAGTAGTGACAAGAACAACCATCACCTCACCGGTTGAGGATTTCCTGACGATCATGTTACGGAGGAATCCCCTGTGCTCGCGAAAGTCATAAAAGGGAAGCCGCTTCTCAAGCGCGTATCTTCTGACCTCGTTGCGGATCGAATCAGCCGGTTCTGGCATCAGTAGGCATTCATTGATGTCAAGCACCTTGTCGAAAATTCCGGGGATGTGAAATCCGAGGGCTGGGCCGGGGGTCGGGCCGGGAGATGCCTGAGAGCCAGATGATGGACCTGGCAGGGGGCCGGGAGCTGCCGGATCCCACGATGCTGGGCCGGGGGTCGGGCCGGGAGCTGACTTATTTTCCGATGAAGAGGCGGTGGCTGCCTGATTTCCCGCTACGGGGCCAGGAGCTGTCTGAGAGCCAGATGAAGGTCCGCCACTGTGCCCGGCGGGTTGCCTGGTAAAATCCCCTGCATTGATCTCCTCCCGGGTCATCCACCGTCTCTCGGAGAAAGTGAATTCAAGCTTGTTCCGGTAACCGTAAATCTTCTCAGAACCAAGGATCGGGTCAACCTGCCCGATTGTGATATGACCTATCCGCGTCAGGTTGTCTGTAACCTGCTTCGCCTTGTAAAACAGCTGCTTCTCATACGGAAGATGCTGCCACCGGCATCCGCCACACACTCCGAAATGCATACACGCAGGTTTTGCCCTGCCGGGCGAAGGAGTGACAACGTCCAGCACCACCCCTTCCATATACCTTTTCTTCTTTTTTGTAACACGAACATCAACAACATCGCCGGGAATCATTCCCGGCACGAATAGCACCATTTCATCGACTTTCGCGATGGCGTTGCCCTCTGAACCAATATCCGTTATTGTGACGCCCCTGAGTACGGGCAACTGCTTCTTTCTTCCCACCCTGATTTACCTGTAAGTCTTAAAAAACTCATATCCTGCAAACAATGCCGGTACCGAAGCCTGCGAATGATCGAGTCCATTCAGCGTTACATAGAAGCAGGTAGCCGGACTGGTACCAGAGCCAATCATTATGTCGTACTGACTCTGCGAGATTGCAGGCATTACATAACTATCGGCGGTGCCATGCAGCAGAAGGAGCGGCACATTGCACTCCCATCCATATATACTATTGTCGCGCAGCGCATTACGTATACCCAGGTACTTCTGATCGGTCTCGGCGCCAGACAGATACTCAGCAGTGAACAGTCCTGAGATGCTTGTCGTAAGCTGGCCGTTTATTTGTTCAGAAGAGTGTTGGCCGTCATACAGACCCGGTATCACTGATGCGTACTGACTGTTAAACATATCCGTCAGTTCATTGGGATAAAGATCATAGGCAGTGTAGGCATTGGCTATGTATCCGAGGAAAACAGGCATGGGATACTCCGTGAGTTGGGTCACTGCCGTGTTGAAGTGCCTGAGGTCATATGGTCCGGCTCCGCACGAAGCAGCCTTTACAGTAAACTCGGATGAATACTCCTCTTCGATTGCCCTGAGCAATGCCATCGTTGCCCATCCCCCCTGTGAATAACCGAGCAGGTAACAATCGGTTGTGACCGAGATATCTTTTGCAACGTCCTCATCGAACTCGGCCACAGCCCGAAGCATGTCAAGCACGCTCTGCACCGTAGACTCCTTGTGCAGATAGGGATGCACCATTGAACTGGATGCCCCGAATCCGAGGTAGTCCGGAAGGAGAACCACATAACCCGTTGATGCTATGTATTCGATCATCTGGTAACCCAGGCTCTGCGGATCAGCTGTGGGAGCCGCAGAATGCAGTGTATTGGTTCCGTTCTGGAACGAGAGAATCGGGTAGGTTCCCGGAGCAGTGGGTGCACAGATCAGTCCTGATGCAACCACAGGCTCTCCGTTGATCTCCGTATTGTATGTGACAGAGTAAACATTAACACCGCTGACAACATCGGGGATTAGTTCTGCTGCAGTCTGATACTGTGTGGATGCCCATGTAAGCACAGTGATGATGTTATCCTTCGTCCTCATCATCTCAACCTCGCTCGAGACAAGATAGGTGTTGTCTGCGAACGGATCAGGCTCTTCCTTGCGGCACGATTGCATCAACAAAAGCGGCATTACGAGCAGAAGCAGTGTGTGGAATGTTGGGTTGCTTTTCATGACTTTCAGAATTATCTGCAATATTAACGGAAAAATGTCATATGGAGTATGAGGCAGCAGGCAAGAGGCAATAGGCAATAGTGAGAAGAGCTCGGATGATTTTGCATATATTTGCGGTTTTATATAACCGGCCAGATGGTCTCCGTAAACAACGTATCACTGCTCTTCGGCAGCTTCGTCCTCCTGGATGAGGTCTCATTCCTCATCACCAGACAGGAGCGGATCGGCCTGACAGGCAGGAACGGCGCTGGCAAATCAACCCTGATGAAGATCATCGCCGGTCTCCAGGAGCCCACCTCCGGCTCCGTCGAGCGGCCACGCGAGCTGACAGTCGGCTACCTCGAGCAGCAGATGAAGGTCTCTGACACCACTACCGTCCTCGAGGAGGCTCTTACGGCATTCGCCGAACTCAGGAGCCTCGAACGGGAGTTAACCGACATGACACGGGAGATATCCGAACGGACCGACTACGAGACTGACAGCTACCACCAGCTTCTCGACCGCATGCATATGGCCGGTGAACGGCACAGTATCCTCGGAGGAAGTGATTATGTGGCGCTGGCCGGACAGACCCTCAACGGACTCGGCTTCAGTGCTAAGGAATTCAATCGTCCAACCCGTGAACTCAGCGGCGGCTGGCGCATGCGGGTGGAACTTGCAAAAATCCTCCTGCGCAAACCTGACCTGATCCTTCTCGACGAGCCCACTAACCACCTTGACATCGAATCAATTATGTGGCTCGAAGGATTCCTCGAGACCTATCCCGGGGCTGTGGTGCTGGTCTCACATGACCGCACTTTCCTCGACAATGTCACCCGGCGCACTATAGAAATAAGCCTGGGCAAAATATACGATTACCGGGTACCATATACGAAATATACCGAGCTTCGCCGCGAGCGGCGCGAACAGCAGACAGCTGCCTTCCGCAACCAGCAGAAGATGATCGAAGACACCGAGCGGTTCATAGAACGGTTCAGGTACAAACCCACCAAGTCAGTTCAGGTTCAGAGCAAGATAAAGCAGCTTAAGAAACTGGAACGCATCGAGATAGAAGACGAGGACACCTCCGCGATGAACATCCGCTTCTCCCCCGCCCCGCGCTCGGGAACGGTGGTGGTGGAGGCCGATGAAGCCTCTAAACGCTACGGAAGCCACCTGGTGCTCGACAGGGTCTCCATGAAAATCGAAAGAGGTGAGAAGGTTGCCTTCGTGGGCCGCAACGGCGAAGGAAAGACGACGCTCGCAAGGATGATCCTCGGCCAGATCGACTTCGAGGGAACCCTGAAGCGCGGCCACAACGTCGGAATAGGCTACTTCGCCCAGAACCAGGATGAGCTTCTCAACGACGAGATGACCGTTTTCGAGACCGTAGACAGAATTGCTGTCGGTGACATCCGTACCCGCCTTCGTGACATCCTGGGAGCCTTCCTCTTTCATGGCGAGGACATAGACAAAAAAGTCAAGGTGCTGTCAGGCGGAGAACGTTCACGGCTGGCCATAGTGCAGCTTCTGCTGGAACCCTATAACCTTCTTCTCCTCGACGAGCCAACCAACCACCTGGATATCCGGTCGAAGGAAATCCTCAAGCAGGCGCTTATCAAATTTGATGGCACATTAATTGTGGTTTCTCACGACAGGGATTTTCTTGACGGGCTGGTTGATAAGGTGTACGAGTTCCGTCATAGAAAGATAAAAACGCATCTCGGAGGCATTGCTGAGTTCCTGAGGGCCAGGAAGATAGAGTCGCTAAGAGAACTGGAGAGAAAGAACCCGGCGGCAGGGAAAGGAGGCCCGGCGGCAGGAAAAGGAGGCCCGGCAGCAGGGAAAGGAGGCCCGGCGGCAGGGAAAGGTAACACGCCCGCAGTAAAAGGCAATCTGACAACCGGGAAAGGAGACCCGGTGGCAGTGAAGGGAAGCCGGGCGCCGCAGCAGACCGGGTCGCCGGCCGCAGATGGCAGCCAAACCGGGACAAAGATGGAGTCACGGGTGAAAACCGTCACTTCGTACCAGGAGAAAAAGGAGACAGAACGCGTTCACCGTCGCCTGCAGAAACAGGTCACAGAGGCCGAGGCCAGCATCACGGCCACAGAACATGAAATAGCTGAAATGGATGCCCTCCTCGCCGCGGGAGACCCGGCAGTGGTAAATGACCCGGCGTTCTACAGCGCCTACGACGAGAAGAAAAAAAGGCTGGAGGCACTCATGGAACAGTGGGAGAATGCGCATACGGAGCTCGAGAGCTTCCAAAATGAATATATGAACACCAATGATACTGTTTGAAAGAAAATACCCGGTAAATATCTTCAACACCGACATCACCGGAAGGCTCAGTCCCGGTGCTCTTTTCAGCTTCTTCGAGGACCTTGCGGGACGACATGCCGCTGAACTTGGGTGGGGCCGCGATGACCTGATGGCATCAGGCGGTTACTTCTGGGCCCTTTCAAGAATGATTGTTAAAATAGAACGCCTCCCGGTGGCCTGGGACGAGGTCACCCTCCGGACATGGCCCCGCGGCACCGAAACAATCTTCGCCCTGCGTGACCTTGAGATGTATGATGAATCTGGAATGAGGATCGCCGGTGCCTCATCATCATGGGTGATAGTCGACTACAATACACGCAAGGCACAGCGTCCTGACAAGGCGCTCTCAAGCCTGAACATGCAGTTCCCGGAGGCCAGGGCACTCGACACCAATGCACGAAGGGTGCCTTCGCTGCCCCTTGGAGATCATCGCCTGACAAGGCTTAAGGTAAAGCTTGACGACATCGACGTCAACCGGCACGTGAACAATGCGAGATACGTGCACTGGGCTGTGAACTGTTATGACCCTGAATTTATCAGCCACCATATTCCTGACACTATAGAAGTGAACTACCTCATGGAAGGGCACCAGGACGAGATGATAAACATTATTACCGCCTCATGTGACGGCGGCAGGAATGCATATATCCACTCCGTTACCCGTGAGTCCGACGGTACCGAGCTTTGCCGTCTGAGAATGAGCTGGAAAGAGAACGGCCAATGAAATCTTTATTACCTTTATACCATGACAAGGCGCCTCAATTGTAAATCTGCTGCAATAGCCGCAGTTGTGACCGCGGCTGCACTGATGACATCGTGTGCAGTGACTCAGGATGCTGCTGACACCAAGGACATGTCATATATATACAACCCGTCGCGGAGTATATATACACCCTGGATCTCGGTCTATAATGAGGATGCCGAAACAACGGTCCTGAACATCAGCATCCGGAAGGGCGAATTCTACTTCAACGAAGCTAATCCCGAGGGAGTGCCTATGGCGTCGATGCTTATCTCGGTCAGGCTTTTTGACAATACCCTTGGCGGTGTACTTGCAGACACGTCAACCTTCAAATATGACATCAAACGCGAGGACATGGGCGGCGAATACACGTTCCGCACCCCTTTGGCCGCACGTGACGGGAATTCATACACTGCTGAAATCAAGATTATTGACCTCATAAGGCAACGCACACAGCAGCTGTTCGTCGATTTCGAGCGGACAGGCAGGTACAGCGGGCTCAACTACAAGATACGTGACCATTTCACCGGCAACGAGGTTCACAGCCGGGTTACCAGGGTTGACCAGTACATTAACGTGCTCGCTCCGTCACTGCAGCCTGACACCCTCTGGATCTCCTATTACAAGGCAGTTACCTCAACTCCTCCTTCACCCTCGACCATCCTTCCTGAAGTGACCCTGGCGCCGGAACCAGAAGCAATTGTTCCCCTTGTCTGGGCAGATACACTCCCGCTCATGTTCCCGAACCAGGGCATTTACATGATTTCCGCAGACAGTCTCGTACGCGAGGGACTCGTCCTCTATAACTTTGGCCCGGATCACCCTTCCATGGCCCGGCCGGAGACAATGATCGCCCCTCTGGCCTATATAGCCACTCCTCAGGAAATGGAGGAAATGATGACGGCTGACAAGCCAAAGCTGGCGCTCGATAACTTCTGGCTTGCCCGGACGGGAAGCATTGACAGATCGAAGGAACTTATCAGGATTTACTATAACCGAACCCTCTTCTCAAATTACTACTTCACCTCCTACAAAGCCGGGTGGCTCACTGACAGGGGGATGATTTACATAATGTACGGCCCCCCTGACAAGGTTTACAAAAATGCCGAGGGCGAGAGCTGGGGTTACAAAAAGCCTCCGGTAAAGAGCCGCTGGGGATCACGCTATACCTATGAGGACCAGTTCCTCTGGTTTAATTTCCGCAAGCAGAAAAGCCTGTTCTCAGACAATGATTTTGTTCTGAACCGGGCCGGTACTCCGGTCAGCTACTGGGATATAGCCGTTGCGCGGTGGCGCGAAGGGAAGGTGTTCAGGCTCGATAACCCGGAGGAACTGAAATGATACACAGCGAAAAGGAATTCATTTTCGGGATGCACCCTGTCATGGAAGCCATAAAGGGTGGCAGGCAGATAGACCGTGTACTGGTCCGTCAGGGACTGCGTGGCGGACAGTACCACGAGCTGATGCAGGTGGTGAACGAGTTTGCCGTACCATGGCAGGTGGTGCCGCAGGAGAAGCTTGACTATATAACCCGCAAGAACCACCAGGGGGTTATCGCATGGCTGTCGGCAATAGAATTCCAGAATATTGAGATCATAGTGCCGCGGATCTTTGAAGACGGGGGCGAGCCGCTCCTGCTGATGCTTGACGGCGTCAGTGACGTGCGTAACTTCGGTGCCATCGTGCGCTCTGCCCTGTGTTTCGGAGCCCACGCCGTGATAATCCCGGAAAAAAACTCAGCCAGGATATCTGCAGATGCAGTCAAAGCATCAGCAGGAGCCCTCAGTACCTTCCCGGTATGCCGCGTAAAAAGCCTTACAAAGTGTCTGACCTACCTGAAGGAATCCGGGCTGAAAGCCGTGGCTGCCACTGAAAAGGCTCAACACACTGTCAACACTGCCGGACTGACCGGGCCGCTGGTTTTGATCCTCGGCTCGGAAGAGAAGGGTATCAGCCGCGAGCTTCTGGGATTGTCAGACGCCCAGGTTTCAATACCCATCACCGGCTCCATCGGATCACTGAATGTTTCCGTTTCGGCGGGAATACTCCTTTATGAGGTTGGACGGCAGAGGGGGGGCAAATAGGCAATAGGCAGTAGGCAGTAGAGGGGCGAGCGTAAATAAAATGCCCGGTGGGCATTTTTAGCGAGCAGCCAGATTGCAGGGAAGGACAGTACCCGTCGGCAGTAATCGCAACTCGCAATTCCTCAGACCTTCAGACCTTCAGACTTTCAGACCTTCAGACCTTCAGACTTTCAGACCTTCAGACCCTCAGACCTTCAGACCTTTAGCCTATCAGTCCCCGTATCCGGTCATCCAGCTGCTTCTGGTCAGCAGTGAATGATGCCAGGCCGGCAAGGGTCAGCAAAGTGTCTGGTGCGAGGCCCCCGGAGAGAATCCTCTCCTTCCATGTTGACAGCACAGGAATCTTTCCCTCAGAAGCAATGCGCTCCCTCTCACCGGCATCCATCACCGGGAACATGTCACCCAGTCCCGCTTCGTGCGCCCGTGCAACTATCTCCTCACCATATGCCGGAACCTTTTTCCCGAGCTGTCTGCCAAGCTCGGAAACAACCTTCGGCACCTCCCAGAACTTTTCAATGCCCAGTCCTGCTGCATCATCATTGAGAGGAACATCATAGCGCTCTGTCAGCTTGCTCCCGAATAATCCGCCGAGCGATTTTCTCCCTGCAGCTGCAACCTTCGGCGGGATTGTATAAACATCGGTTCCTGCCAGCAGGTCAAGCTGCGTGTAATTTCTGAGGCTGGCAGCTATCTGCCTTGTCTTCGAGCCCGTCTCAGCCGATAAACGTGTTACCCATGACTGGGACGAAAGTACTGCGTTCTCACCGGCGCCGCTTCCGTCACCCAGTCTGTTGTCAGCAATGAATGCCCCTATCCTTCCAAGGAACACATTAAGGTAGTCAGGCCTGGCCACCAGGGTCACCAGTGCATTCTGGCGGGCACTGAACTCGAGGGTAAAGTTGATCCGCACCCCCATGTCATGCAACAGCCTGGCACCGATAAGGCCCTCAGGAGTATAGGGAACCTTTACGATAAACTGTCCCGGGCAGAGCTCCCTGTAACGAAGTCCGTAAGAGACTATGGCATCAACGTCATAAGCCGTATCTGTATGAAGCTCAACGCTTACCATCCCTCCGAACTTTTGTGCCAGACGAAGGCCGTGACGGGCGTTAAGAATGAATGCAATCTCTTTGACCTGCTCATTTACAGTGAGATGACTGACCATCTCCAGTGCACGCGGAACAAAAGAATCATAGATGCCCTTCTGAATCTCATTGTTCAGAAGCGTGTTGTTGGTTGTCAGCGCTGTCATCTCCGCGGTCCAGTTGGCCTCGGCGTCATCCATGTCACCTGTGTCAAGCCAAAGTTCAGTGCCCGTTGAGCGCAGCGACTGCCAGAAGGGGTCATGCCTTGGTGTTACCGGTTTGTCATCGATTCCGGCCTTGATGAAGGCGGTCAGCTTTTCGTTGTAGGTCGTACTCATATCTTATGATTTTGATTTGTCACACTCCTGAGAGCCTCGAGGTCGGTTCCGGAAGGACTCTGGAAGAGCTTCAGCCCGAACTGGCCCGCCACAGCATATGCATAGTCGACCACGGACGACTGAACGTCTTCAAACGGAACCCACGAATTAATCTTGCTGAAGCAGTATATTTCCACCGGCATGCCTGACTCAGTGGGCGGCATGTCACGTACCATAACAGGCATCATGGTGTCAATATGAGGATGATTCCTCAGGTATTCAACCATGTAAGCCCTGAATGCGCCGAGGTTCGTAAGTGAGGTGGTACCGGTTTTCTTCATTTCCTCTATCTCTTCACTTTTTTCTGCAAGCCACCTGGCAACATGCGGCCTCACAGAGATTGAGTCCAGCAACTCAGGCGTAACAAAGGCAATTGAACGGACATCAATGCGGATCTCGCGCTTGATCCTCCTTACCCCTGAATCCTCCATCCCTTTCCAGTTCTGAAAAGATTCCGATATCAGGGCGTATGTAGGCACCGTCAGTATCGTCTTGTCGAAGTTTTCTACCTTGACAGTATACAGCGTCATGTCAATGACAGTGCCGTCAATGTTCCTCCCCGGTATCGTTATCCAGTCGCCCAGCTTCACCATATTATTTGTTGAGAGCTGGATACTTGCTACAAGTCCCAGGATTGTATCCTTGAAGACAACTGCCAGGACCGCAGTCGCCACACCGAGGCCGGCCACCACGCTTGTCAGCGAAATCCGGGCAATAATTGAAATCATAAAAAGGATACCGGCAAATGCTACGAGGACCTTGACTATCTGCACGTAGGGTTTGATCGACCTCCCTTTTGAAATGGGCTGCATGAGCCACACCTGGTGCCATCCCTCGATGAATGCCGTGAGGGTCAGGGTAGCATATACAACTATGTAAAGTGCGGCAGTTTTGTGGGCAAATGTGAGCCAGCCGGGATTCTCCCGAAGCATCCAGCTCGCAAGGTAGTACACAATGACACCGGGAACTATCATTGCCAGACGCTTGAACATCCTGGTCTCAAGGAACTTATCGTCATACGCTGACCGTGAACGCCTTACGATTCGGGTAAAGATACTGACCAGGATGACGCGGGTAAAATTATAGGTCAGCCATGCGAGGAGTCCAACCGCAACAACCAGGATGATAGTACTGAGCCATGAAACAGCTGAAGCCGGCATCCCCAGGCTTGCAAGGAACTCCCTGACTGCCATCACCGGATCGAATGATCTGAACATTATTATCTTCTTTATTGCGTCGGTGAATTTACTAATTATCTTTTTTTATGGCTCCCTGTTTAGTACCTTTACACTATAAAACTGTCAAATCATGAAGTCTTTTTCTGTATTACCGATTCTGCTTCTGACACTTTCACTTCAGGCCCAGGTTGCTTTCGATGATTTTTTCACTGACCGCACAATGAGGTTTGATTTCGTAATGGCCGGAAACAGCACAACAACTAAAGTCTATCCCGTCTCAATCAGGGAAGAACCATTCTGGGGAGGCTCACTGACAAACCTGATCGATCCGTTCGGTTACGGCAACTTCAGGTACGAGATCCTTGATGCCGTTACCGGGAAACTGATCTATTCGCGCGGATTCAGCACTCTTTACCAGGAGTGGCAGACCACAGCCGAAGCGAAGCAGATGGAACGAGTGTTTCACGAAGTTGCCACCTTCCCTTTCCCTAAAAACAAGGTCAATTTCGTACTGAGCATCAGGGGACGTGACTGCCAGTTTTCAAAACTGTATGAGACGGCAATTGACCCTGCCAGTTATTTCATCACCAGGGAGAAGCCTGATGCTTCCCTCGCTACGCGAATAGCAGGTACAGGTGACCCCCATACATCACTTGACATCGCATTCATCGCTGAAGGTTACACCAGCTCCGAGATGGAAAAGTTCAGAAATGATGTCAAACGGATGGGAGAGATAATCCTTGCCGAAGCGCCTTTTGACAAGTATGCTGACCGGATAAATATCTGGGCCGTGCAGGCTCCCTCGCAGGAGTCAGGCACCGACGTTCCGGGCGAAGGCATCTATGTCAATACGGCTCTCAGCGCCAGCTATTACACCTTTGACGTTGACCGCTACCTGACCACCCAGGATATAAGAAGGGTTAACGACTACGCCGCAGCTGCCCCGCATGATCAGATAATTGTGCTCATCAACAGCCCGAGGTACGGCGGTGGCGGAGTATATAACTACTACAGCGCCTCCACTGCTGATCATCCGCTTACCCCGAAGGTGCTGACACACGAGTTCGGGCACGGTTTTGCCGGACTGGCTGATGAATACTATTCCTCGGAGGTGGCATACGAAGAATTCTACCCCCTCGATGTTGAACCGTGGGAACCAAACATCACTACAAGGGTAAATTTCGACGCAAAGTGGAAGAATCTGATCGCCAAGTCAGTGCCTGTGCCCACACCCAATGAGAAGAGGTATATCGGCGTAACCGGCCTCTTTGAGGGAGGAGGTTATTCCGCCAAAGGAATATACAGGCCGTCTTTCGACTGCCGCATGAAGAGCAACGAGGCAGACTCATTCTGCGAAGTATGCCAGGATGCCCTGGAGAAGATGATACTGTTCTACCTGAAGTAGTCGGCGGTCGGCAGTACCAGTCTGCAGTTTGAGACTCCGGCGAAGGCGGTGGCTCAATCCCGTATCCGCCAGCTGGCGGATCGGGAAGGCAGTAATGTTGGCAATGACAGACTGAAGGCAGGTCTTCAGGTTACTTAAAATACATATGAATGCAAAAAGGGACTCCAGTACGGAATCCCTTTTTCACTATTGCCTATTGCCTGTATTGACTGCTGACTGGTACTGCCGACTGCCGACTACTTTTTCTTCTCTCCCCCTGATGTTGGCGGCTTGGCAATTGAGTCACGCATGCTCGTGTCAGCCTCGATGTTCTTCATCCTGTAGTAATCCATGATACCCAGGTTGCCACTCTTGAATGCATGAGCCATTGCAAGAGGAATCTCCACCTCGGCTTCGATAACCTTGGCGCGTGCTTCCTGCGCCTTTGCCTTCATCTCCTGCTCAAGGGCCACAGCCATTGCACGACGTTCCTCCGCCTTGGCCTGTGCAATGTTCTTGTCGGCATTGGCCTGGTCCATCTGCAGAACGGCACCGATGTTCTTGCCAATATCGATGTCAGCAATATCAATCGAGAGAATCTCGAAAGCCGTTCCCGCATCAAGCCCTTTCTCAAGAACCGTCTTGCTGATCCTGTCAGGATTCTCAAGCACCTCCTTGTGGCTGTGCGCCGAACCGATCGACGAAACAATGCCTTCGCCCACGCGGGCAAGAACTGTCTCTTCCCCAGCGCCGCCGACAAGCTGCTTGATATTGGCCCTTACGGTCACCCTTGCCTTCGCGATAAGCTGAATACCATCACGGGCTACTGCTGTCACGGGAGGTGTATCAATAACCTTCGGATTAACCGACATCTGCACGGCCTGAAAAACATCACGGCCTGCCAGGTCGATTGCAGTAGCCATCTTGAACGACAGGTCTATATTCGCCTTATTTGCCGATACAAGTGCATGAACCACCTGCGCCACATGTCCGCCTGCAAGGTAGTGTGCCTCCAGTTCATCACGGTTCAGTTTCAGCCCGGCCTTGTCGGCCTCAATCATGGCTCCCACGATGATTGACGGCGGTACTTTCCTCCAGCGCATGAAAATCAGCTGCAAAAGACTTATTCTCACGCCTGAGACAAGAGCCTGGAACCAGAGCCCGATGGGGATGAAGTAAAGAAGAATCCAGAGCAATATTATTGCCCCGACAATGATTATCACATAAATGCCTAGTGCGCTCATATCTGTTTATTTATTGGTTTTACTATCAATTTGTTGTCGTCTATCCTGATGACTTCAATCTCCTGCTTCGGGTCAATTAGTATGTCAACCGACTTTGCCTCAAAATATTCGTCGTTGACCAGTACCTTTCCTCCCGGAGCAAGCCTTGTTACCGTGATACCCCTGTCACCTGCCTTAACCTTCCCCTCTTCGGCGCCAACGGTGTCAACCTTGCTGTCTATTGACGTCTTGAGCATAAATTTGTTCCAGGTCCTGGATCGCAGCATCAAAACCGTCAGTATGACCATTACCAGGGCCGTTATTCCAAGGACCACCAGTCCGGTTGCTGTTCCGAATGAGATAAATGCAAACACGATACCTGACACCAGGCAGATTGCGCCGCCAACGCCGGCAATAGTCACCCCGGGGATAAGCATGAACTCTATTATGAAGAGCAGCAGACCCACGAATATCAGAAATATGATCAATCCCAGAGACATCTTCAATTCTTTATATCACAACTGTATCAAGGCTAAGCTCCCTCAGCTTCCGCCTCATTTCTTCAACTGTCAGGGCATCAGCAATTTTGATTACACATCCGCCCTTTATGTGGGTAAGCACTGCACACTGCTCTGCCTGTATCTCATCATGTCCGCAGACATCAACGAGTGATCTGATGACATGATCGAAGCTGTTTACGTCATCATTTATCAGCATGAGAGATCTCAGATCCTCCTCGCTTCTCCTGTTATCTTCCGGTTTCGGTGCCCTTTTAGTCATCCGGCAGTTTGTTTAACAATTCCTTTGCCGCTTCTACTGAAATCTCCTGCCTGTCTACGTATGCTGCAACCCTTGCGGAACTGTAGCCATTGCGTATCAGCAGCGAGACATACTCCTCAGCGCTTTCAAATGTAATAAAATTACCGATGAGAAACACAGTTTCACCACTTCCGTTTTTGACCATGTCAAGACCACGGTTGCCGGCAAGCACCTCAATCTTCTGTACCACTTCAGGCTTGACAGGTTTATCAATACGCATAACCTCAGCCCTGAATGAGAGGGTGCCGATGGGTACGGGCTGAGTGTTGGCTTCCGGGCGGGCGCCTCCGGCGGGGCGATTGTCCGGAACAGAGCGGGTGCCTTCGGCTGCCCGCCTGGCGGTTGGCGCCGGCTTTGTAACGGTTGCCGCTGGCTTTGATGAGCTGGCGACAGGTCCGGAACCGGCTGGCACAGCAGACGTACCCCCCAGCGAACGAGTTCGCCACTCCTTTTCAAGGTGTGCAGCCCTCTCCATGGAGATCTGTGCCCCGTCGAGAAGTGCTATGATGAAGGCATCAGGAAATCCTGCCCCCCGTGCTTCAGGAAGAGCTCCCCTGGCATCTTCAAGCCTGCGGAACATTCCTGCAAAATAATACAATGCATCGCTCCCCTGTCTCTTCCTCCCGAATACAGGGGTGAGCCCCCTGAAGACCGAAGGTGTGACATCATTTTTGAATGCAGCTATCTGGATAGTGTACACCAGTCCTTCCGGTAAGGCCGGCTCGACAGGCACCGGGTTACTCTGGCTGTACACCTGACCCGGCATTACATTAAAACTGCTCAGCTGATGGGCAGGTATCTCCTCACCGGCCTCCGGAGCAGGCACTTCAGGAGAACGGTCCAAAGTCCTTTCCAATAAGAGAAACAACGAGTCAGCCTCAGCCTTTCGGGCAGCTGCAAGGGTGCTGTCCTGAACAGCCTTCTTCCCATACCTCTCCCTCTGTTCGGCGGTGGCACTAACTGCCTTCAGTACAGATTGCTCAGCCTGGTACTCGGCTGAATCAGCCTCATGCTGCTTCCTGGCCGCCTCAACAAGAATCCTGAAGTGTTCATCAGGGACACCTGTCAATTCACCACGCTTCTTCCCCGCCTGAACCTCGTTAACTGACTTTCTCATGGTGGTCTCCTGGCCATTTGCAGCACCCGGATCTTTACCCTGAGCATTCGCCGGGTATGCTGAAATCATAAGTATAGAAAGTATTGCGAACACTGTCCGTGACACTCCGGTGTTAATAACTCGGAGGTTCAAATATTTTGTGAAAGATGATAACTTCATACCTTTACCAGTCATAACAAAAATAACAAAAAGTCATGACGCAGCTCACCGCAGGCATGCCGGCCCCGCACTTCGAGGGGACGGATCAGAACGGAAAGACCGTGAAAATCAGCAGCTTCCTCGGAAAAAAAGTAGTACTCTATTTTTATCCTAAAGATGACACCCCGGGATGCACAGCAGAGGCATGCAGCCTGAGAGACAATTACCAGGATCTCCTGAAGAAGGGATTCATTGTACTGGGAGTCAGTCCTGACAGTGAGAAATCACATTTGAAGTTTGCCGGCAAATATAACCTTCCCTTCCCGCTGATAGCGGATCCTGAAAAGAAGATACTGACAGCTTATGGCGCCTATGGCGAAAAACTCATGTACGGGAAAAAGGTGACAGGTGTCATACGCACCACCTTTATTATTGATGAAAAGGGAATTATTGAGAAGGTGATAAAGAAGGTCGACACGAAGGAGCATGCCACCCAGATCTTCAAAATGTACGAAAATGTCTAACTGCTAAAGAATAAGTAAATGGAAAAGAAGGAAATCAACAAGGAAA
>ERZ1645192.604-NODE-604-length-29987-cov-8.988340_pt1 | contig 29987 bp, 23 predicted proteins | sample MGYA00575354_ERZ1645192 | MGnify/ENA primary metagenome ERZ1645192 (study PRJEB40844, sample SAMN11349763) | freshwater sediment metagenome | isolation source: river sediment | host: Sediment | place: India: Faizupur Khadar , New Delhi | collected 2017-02-21 ... | reverse complement strand
AGGAACTGCAGGCCGCGGTTGGTGTACTTCTTGGCGATGGAGATCACCAGGCGCAGGTTGGCCTCGACCATCTCCTTCTTCGCCTTGCGCGCCTTGGCCTCGCCATAGGCCATCGCGCGGTTGATTTCCTTGAGGTCGGCCAGCGACAGCTGCATCGCCTTCTCGATGGCGATGGTGGCCTCCTGTTCGGCGACCACCTGGTCCTTGACGTCGCGCAGGCCCGAGCCCCACTTCTGCTTGCGCTTCAGCAGCTCGTCGACCCACTCGAGGTTGGTCTGGTTGCCTTCCCAGGCCTTGATGAAATCCTTTCGGGGCATCTTGGCGACGCGGGTGGACAGGTCGAGGATGCGGCGCTCGTGGTCCTTCACCTGGTTGACCACGTCGCGCAGCTTGCGCACCAGGGTGTCGGTCAGCGGCAGCGGCAGCTTGAGGGTCATGAAGATCTCGGCGATCTCCGCGCGCGCCTTGAGCACCGCCTTCGCCTCCGGGCCCTGCTTGGCATAGCCCTTCTGGAAGCGCGAATAGGCGGCGGCCAGCGCCTCCATGCGCGCGGCGACCTCGGCCGGGTCCGGCCCGGTCGGACCGGCTTCCTCGGCGTCGCCGTCGGCGGCCTCGTCCTCATCGTCCTCCGCGGCATCGTCGGCCTCGACCGGCGCCACCGGCACCGGCTCGGGTTCCGGCTCGCCATCGTTGAAGCCGACCACGATCTCGGCCAGGCGCTTCTTGCCGGCCTTGTGCAGCTCGTAGTCCTCCAGCAGCAGCTCGGTCGACCACGGGAACGTGGCCAGCGCCGACATCATCTGGTTGAGGCCTTCCTCGATGCGCTTGGCGATGGCGATCTCGCCCTCGCGGGTCAGCAGCTCGACCGTGCCCATCTCGCGCATGTACATGCGCACCGGGTCGGTGGTGCGGCCACCCTCGGTGTCGAGCGAGGTCAGCGCGGCCGCGGCTTCCTCGGCGGCGGTCTCGTCGACTTCGCGGCCACCTGCCTGCTGGCCGGCGAGCAACAGGGTTTCGACGTCGGGCGCGACCTCGTGCACCTCGATGCCCATGCCGTTGATCATGCCGATGATGTCTTCGATCTGCTCCGGGTCGACCATGTCGTCGGGCAGGTGGTCGTTGACTTCGGCGTAGGTCAGGTAACCCTGCTCCAACCCCTTGGAAATCAGGAGCTTGATGTCGGATTGCGGGGCTGTCTGCCGTTCGTTGGCCATGGATCGGGCTACCGTGTCGGTGGGGTGCGTCGAACGACGCGAGGGAACCCAGCATTATACCAGCCGGGGTCGGGGCCTGCCCGGCCGGCGCGTTCAGCTTGCGCCGTCAGGGCCGCAGCAGGAAGGTCACCGGCCCGTCGTTCACCAGGCTGACCACCATATGGGCACCGAACCGGCCGGTTTCCACCCCCGCCGCATGGCGCGCGCGGCAGGCCGCGACCAGGCCATTGAACGTGCGTTCGGCATCGTCGGGGGGCGCGGCGCTGGTGAAACTCGGGCGCATCCCCGAGCGGGTGTCGGCCGCCAGGGTGAACTGGCTGACCAGCAGCAACCCGCCGCCGGTGTCGGCCAGCGAGCGGTTCATCCGGCCGGCCTCGTCCGCGAACACCCGGTAGCCCAGCAGGCGTTCGGCCATCCGCGCGACCTGCGCCTCGCCGTCGCCCGGCTCCACTCCGACCAGCGCCAGCAGGCCGGGGCCGATCGCGCCGACCACCTCGCCCTCGACGCTGACCGAGGCGGACGAGACGCGCTGGATGAGGCTGAGCATGGCCCATTGTAGGCATCGGGGAAGGCGCGCCACCGCGGTCTGGTCGCGGCCGACGCCGCTCCTCCACAATGGACCCGATGACCGAAGCCGCCGCCGCCCTGTTGTACGCGCTCGCCTGGACTGCGGCACGCCTGCCCTGGCCGGTCCTGCGCGCGCTGGCCGATGCCATGGCTTGGCTGTCGCGGGCCAGCAATGGCCGCGAGGCGCGGGTGGCGCGGCGCAACCTCGAGCTGGTGCGCCCGGACCTGGCGCCCGCCGCCCGCGAGGCGCTGCTGCGGGAGATCCTGCGCACCACCTCCCGCCAGGCCTTCGAAACCCTGCGCCTGTGGACGCGCCCGGCGGCGCGCAACCTGGCCGACATCGCCGAGCTCCACGGCGAGGCCCTGTTCGGTGCCGCCCTGGCCGATGGTCGCGGGCTGATCGTGGCGGCCCCGCACATGGGCAACTGGGAGCTGCTGAACCAGTGGCTCGCCGCGAAGACCCCGCTGGCGATCCTGTACCGCCCGCCGGAATCCGCGGTGGGCGAAGCCTTCCTGCGCCGCGTCCGCGCCAATGCCGGCGGCCAGGTGGAACAGGTCCGCGCCGAGGCCGCGGGCGTGCGCACCCTGCTCAAGCGGCTGCAGCGCGGCGGCGTGGTCGGCATCCTGCCGGACCAGCAGCCGCGGGTCGGCGACGGCGCGTTCGCCCCGTTCTTCTGCCGCGAGGCGCTGACCATGACCCTGCTCGGCCGGCTCGCGGCGCGCAGCGGCGCGCGCGTCCTGTTCGCCTGGTGCGAACGCCTGCCCGGCACCGGCTCGCCGCGCTTCGCCCTGCACGTGGCCGAGGCACCCGACGGCATCGCCGATCCCGACCCGACGCGCGCGGTGGCCGCGCTCAATGCCGGGGTCGAGGCGATCGCCCGCCGCGACTTCGCGCAGTACCAGTGGACCTACAAACGCTACAAATACCGCCCGCCGGCCAGCGGCGAGACCAACCCCTACAAGCCCGCGCCATGACCGACCCCGCCTCGATCGATCAACCCGGCGCCACGCCGCCGCCGACCGCCGACTGGCATGCCCCGCCGGCGCGCGCGGTGCGCCTGCATGCGGGCTTCCTCGCCGCGATCTTTGCGCTGTGTGCGATCGGTGCGGTCGCCGGCCCGCTGGCCGCGGCGGATGGACTCGGCGGCGGCCTGCGCATCGGGCTGGGCGGCCTCGCCCTGGTCCTCGGCGGCGGCTTCGGCGCATGGCTGGGAAGGCGCCTGCGCCACCAGCGCTGGAAGCTGGACGCCGAAGGCCTGTGGTTGCGGCAGGGCCGGCTGTGGTGGCGCGAGACCCGCGTCCCGGCCAGCCGGGTGCAGCACGTGGACCTCAAGCACGGGCCGCTGGAGCGCCGCTTCCGGCTGGCCACCCTGGTGGTCCACACCGCCGCGGTGCACCTCAGCGGGATCACCGTGCGCGGGCTGGACGAAGCCGATGCCGAGGCCCTGCGTGACGCGCTGGCGCGACAGCTCGACGACGCCGGGGACGCGCTGTAGCGATGGACCCGCGCATCGACGACCCGGGCACGCTCCCGCGCGACGGCCGCGAGCATCGCCTGCACCCGCTGTCGTGGCTGTTCGTGCTGGTCGCCCAGCTCAAGCAGTTCATCGTGCCGCTGGTGGTGCTGCTGTTCGCCGGCCGCGGCGACCGCAACGACCTGTGGGGCCTGCTGGCGATGGGCGCGCTGGTGGTCGCATCGCTGGCGCAGTACCTCACCTACCGCTACCAGCTGGGGCGCGACGCGATCACCATCCGCAGCGGCTGGCTGCACCGCAGCCGGCGCGAGATCCCGTTCGCGCGGATCCACAACGTCAGCCTGCAGCAGTCGCTGCTGCACCGTCTGGCCGGGGTCGCCGAAGTGCGCCTGGAGTCCGCCGGCGGGATCAAGCCGGAAGCGCAGATGCGCGTGCTGCGGATGGACCAGGCGCTGGCGCTGGAAGCGCTGGTGCGCCGGCGCGGACAAGCGGCCGGCAGCGAGGTGGCGGCGGACGCCGCGCCCGCCGCGCCGCTGCTGACCCTGTCGACGCCAGAACTGGTCCGCCTGGGGCTGATCTCCAACCGCGGGATGCTGGTGGTGGCGGCCGCGTTCGGCGTGCTGGCACAGGCCGGCGACGACGTCTTCCGCGTGGTGGTCGAACGCTGGGGCAAGCTCGCGTTCGGCTGGCTGACCCGCACCATCGGCGCGCATGCCCACGACAGCCCGCTGGCGATCGGGCTGGCCACCGCGACCCTGCTGGTCGCCGCGCTGGTCGCGGTGCGCCTGCTGTCGGTGGCGCTGGCGATCCTGCAGTACCACGGCTTCGCCCTGCGCGAGGACGACGGCCGCCTCCTGGTCGAACGCGGCCTGCTCGCGCGCTCGCGCTCTTCCGCCAGGCGCCGGCGCATCCAGGCCTGGTCGCTGCGCGAGGGCGTGCTGCACCGCTGGTTCGACCGCCGCAGCCTGCGGGTCGACACCGCCAGCGGCCAGCGCGGCCGCGAAGCCGGCGTGCATGCGCTCAAGGACATCGCCCCGATTGCCACCCCGGCGCGCTGCGACGCGCTGCTGGCCCATTTCCTGCCCGGCATGGGCTGGGACACGCTCGACTGGCAGCCGCTGCATCGTGGCGCGTGGTGGCGGATCGCGCTGCCGGGACTGGTCGTCGTGCTGCTGGCGACCGGGTTGCTGGCGCTGCGCTTCGGCGCGTGGGGCGCGCTCGGCCTGCTCGCCGTGCCCTTGCAATTGTGGCGCGCGCGGCGGATCGCCGATGCCTGCGGCTGGGCCTGCAACGGCCGGCTGGTCGCCTGGCGCAGCGGCTGGCTGTCGAAGGCGTGGAACCTCGCCGAGATCGGCAAGCTGCAGGCCGTGCGGCTGTCGCAATCGCCGCTCGACCGCCGCCTCGGCATGGCCAGCTTGCTGCTGGACACCGCCGGCGCCACTCCGTTCGGCCCGCCGCTGCACCTGCGCCACCTGCCGCGCGAGGCGGCCGAGGCCCTGTCAGCGCGGCTGGTAACGCAGCTGGCCGGCCGTCGGCTGCAGTGGTAGCTGCTGGGCCGGCAGCGCCCGCCATTCGCCGGCGCGCCAGACCTGGATCCAGCGCGTGCGCCAGCGCTGCTGGTGTACCGGCCGCGGGCCCGCCAGCGTCCATGCCTCGCGGGTATTGACCACGATGAGGTCGCGCGGATGGGCTTCCGCCCAGCGCCGCGCATCGGCCTCGTCGAGCACCGCGAGCGGGGCGTGCAGGCGCCCGGCGAAATGGAACTGCAGCTGGTATTCGCCGAGGAAGGCGATGCGGGTGCCGGCGCGCTCGGCCTCGCCCAGCAGGCGCGCGGTCGGGGTGAAGTCGAACTGCGCCTTGAGCAAGGGCGTGGCCGCCGCGTGCAGCAGGGCGAAGCTGAGCAGCACGCCGAGCGCCTGCGCCGGCAGGCTGCGCCAGCGCAGCATCGCAATGCCGACCACGACCAGCGCGGCGCCGGCCAGCGGCACGCTGGCCAGCAGTTCCGGCGGGAACGGCTGGTCGATGCGCACGGCCAGCAGGCGCGCCGCGAGCATCAGCCCACCGAGCAGCAGCACCGCGATCCCGCCGACCCAGCCGAGTCGCGGCCGCGCGTCCGCCGCCGCCGCCAGCAGCAGGGCGAAGGCGGCGAAGTCCGGCAGCAGGTAATAGGGCTGCTTGCCGCTGATCAGGCTGAAGGCCAGCACCATCCCGAGCAGCCAGCTCCGCGCGAAGCGGTGGCGGGACTCGCGCCACAGCGCCGGCACCTGCCGCCACCACCACGCCGACCACCACCACGGCGCCATCAGCGCCAGCAGCAGTGGCGCATACCACCACCACGGCTCGGCATGGTCGAAGCTGTCCGTGATCCGGCCCGCGGTCTGGGTGACCAGCAAGGCCTCGCGGTACTGCGGATCGCCCAGCACCAGCGCGGGCACCAGCCACAGCGCGAACAGGCCGATGCCGGCGAGCACCGCCAACCCGGCGCGCCGCGCGAAGGCGGCGCCCTCGCGTTGCGCCAGCGGATGCCACCAGCGCGCGGCCAGCAACGGGATGCCGAGGTGCAACAGCACCACCGGCCCCTTCGCCAGCAGGCCGACGCCCACCGCCAGCGCCAGCCCCGGCCACCACGGCACCCACGCGTCGCCGCGGCGGCGGCACAGCGCCAGCACGCCGCCGAGCACCGCGACCGCCAGCGGCAACTCGTACATCACCTGCAGCGCGAACAGGAAGAAGTACCAGAACCCCGCCATCGCCCATGCGGCCAGCGCCGGCATCCGCGGCCGGTCGGGATACAGCCGGCGCGCGAGCACGCCCGCCTGCGCGACCACCACGGCGCCCAGCGCCACCATCAGCAGGCGCGGCCACACGTCGTTGACCCCGCCCACCGCCCAGCCCGCATGGATCAGCCACGGCAGCAGCGGGGTCTTGTGCGAATACGGCGCGCCGTTGAACAGCGGCACCAGCCAGCTGCCGCGATCCCACATCTCCCATGCCACCGCGAGGCTGCGGGTGGAATACAGCGGCACCGGGCCGTGCAGGAAGATCGAGGCCAGCGCGATCGCGGCCCAGGCCAGCAACGGCGCGCGCAGGTCGCGCAGGGCGTCGGTCGCCCTGATCGTGGAAGTCGTCATCGCGCGCAGGATACGGCAGCGTCGGCGGCGTCCCGCAGCGTGCCGATGCGGCGGTCCAGCCAACCCGCGAGTTCGGCGCGCAACGCCGGCGTCGCGCGTTCCAGGCTTTGCACGCAGGCGAAGGCGACGCGCGGGTCGCGGTCGGCCGCGCGCAGCTTGGCGCGCAGCCGCCAGCCGGCCTGCTCGGCCGGCTTCAGCTGGACCACGCGGCGTGCGTTGTCGACCACCGCCCGGTCCTGCGCGAAGGCCAGGTGCGCGGCCAGCGACTCGCCCTTGAACTGGCGCGCCGAACGCAGGCGATGCGCCACCTGCGCCTCGAGCAGGTCCGGATGCGCGGCGAAGAACGCCGCCATCGCCGAAGCCCGGAACGGGAATGGGTTGTGGTACAGGCGGAAGTAGCGATCCTCGAAGCCGGCGAGGCGCGCGCTCAATTCCTGCGCCACGTGGTTGCCGGCGCGGTCGTCGTCGTCGCGGGCGCGCCGCCCGAGCAGGCGCGCCAGTCGCTTGTCCCAGCGGAAGCGCGCCTGCGGCCGCCAGCCGCCGCGCTGCACGATCGCCTCGCCGCGGAAGAAGTCGCTCGCGGCCACCGGCTGCAGCAGGAAGAAGTCGTCGTTGAAGTAGACGAAGCGCTCGGCCAGGCCCGGGATGCGCCACAGCAGGCTGATGATGCTGCGGCTGTTGAAGGTGGGCAGGTGCCGCTCGAAGCCGGCGAACAGGGTCGCGTGGTCGACCAGGCGGACGCGCGCTTCCCAGGGCGTGCCGCGCAGTGCGTCCAGTTGCGACGGGCGCTGGCCGTCGCTGACGATCCAGACCGTGCGGAACCACGGCGCGAAGCGCAGGATCGAGGCCAGGCACCAGCCGAGCTCGCCGTCGTCGTTGAAGCGCGTCGGGTCGGCGGTCGCGGGGCGCGGCCGGCCGAGGCTGGCGAGGTAGTCGTCGAGCTTGCGCCGATGCGCGGGATCGGCGCCATCGACCCAGGTGACGACGGCGTCCACCGCCTCATTCATCGGCATCGTCGTCCGCGGGCGTCGTGGCCGGGGCGGTGGTCGCGGCACGCCCATCGCAGCGCGCGGCGGCCGGCGCCTGCAGCAACCACCAGGTGCGACGGTTGGCGTTGCCCATGTCGCGCGCCAGGCCGCGGTCCACGCAGTCGGGCAGCGCCGCCTCCTGCACCAGCAACCAGCGCGCCGCCGGTGCCTGCCGCAGCCAGGCCAGGCCCAGCGCGAATTGTTCCGGCTTGGGACGCTTGAAGCCGAAGTCGGTCGCCGCGCGATCGGCCATCAGCAGCTGCTGTTCGCGCCAGCCGACCAGGCCGAGTTGCGCCGCCGGACCGATCGCCTCGCCGACCCGGCGCATCAGCCCGCGCGAGGACGAGCCGTCGTTGAGCAGCGGCGCCGCCACCAGCCCGTACAGCACCCACAGCACGGTGAACATCGCCACCAGCGCGAGGTGCGCGCGACGCCGCCCGAACCACAGCGCGCCACCGAACCCGCAAGCGCCCACCGCCACCAGCATCGCCGCCACCCCTCGCGCGACCAGCGGCTCGCGGCCTTCCATGAAACGCCGCTCGAAGCCGGGCTCGCCGCCCAGCATCGCCAACCCCGCACCGAGCGCGGCCAGCGCGAACACCAGCACGAATCCCAGCAGCAGGCGCTGCGCGGCCGCCCGGCGCAACAGGCCCGGCAGCAGCGGCGCGATCGCCAGCGCCAGCATCGGCAAGGCCGGCAGGATGTACATGTCGCGCTTGCCCGAGGGAATGCTGAAGAACACCAGCACCAGCACCACCCAGGCCAGCGGCAGCAGGTACCGCGCGTCGCGGCGGCGCAGGCGGCGGCGCCAGGCCGGCAGCGCCCAGGGCAGGGCGAGCACGGTCGGCAGCCACGCGGTGAGCGCGACTTCGAGGAAGTACCAGGCCGGCTGGCCGTGGTGCCAGGCATTGGCATAGCGGGTGACCGTCTGCCGCAGCAGGATGTCGTCCACGTAGGCGCGGTATTCCGGGCCGCCCTGGCCCAATGCGGCAAGCAGCATCGGCACCAGCCACACGCCGCAGGCCGCGACGAAGGCCAGCGGCCCCAGCCAGAAGCGCGGGTTGCGCGCATGCACGCGCACCCCGGGCCAGCCGCGCAGGGACGCGACCGCCGCCGGCAGCAGCATCAGCAGCGCGATCGCGCCCACGCCCTTGCTGATCGTGCCCAGGCCCGCGGCGGCCCAGCCCAGCGCCCACATCCGCCAGTCCGGCCCGCGCAGCACATGCCGCAGCAGCCCGTAGTTGGCCAGGGTGATCCAGAACACCACCAGCGGATCGATCTGCGCCTTCTTGGCCTGCCAGGTGAACTGGATCGCCAGCAGCACCAGCCAGCCGGCGTACACGCCGACCCGGCGCGTCCACAGCCGGCGGCCGAGGTCGAGCACGCACCACAACGTGCCCAGCGCGGCCAGCAGCGAGGGCAGCAGGAAGGCGATGCGCAGGTTGCCGGTGAGCACGAGGAACGCCGCCTGCAGCCACATGAACAACGGCGGCTTGTCCGAATACAACTCGCTGCCGCGTTCCGGGAACAGCCAGTTGCCGCTTTCGACCATGTGCCGCGCGACCAGTGCGAAGCGCGGTTCGTCGGCCGGCCACGGATCGCGCAGGCCCAGCCCGGTGGCCAGGATCAGCACGGCGAACAGCCAGAACAGCCAGGTGGCGCGGCGGGTGGGCGTCATCCGGCGATTCTAGCGGTGGCGCGGGTCAGGCCTTGGCGAGGCGCGCGTAGAAGAACCCGTCCATGCCCGCGTCGCCCGGCAGGCGCTGGCGGCCGACCCCGGCATCGCGCCCAAATGCGTCATCCAGCGGCAGCACCCGCGCATCCGGCGTGCGCGAAACGAACGCGTCGACCTGCGCCGCGTTCTCGTCGCGCAGGATCGAGCAGGTGGCGTACAGCAGCGTGCCGCCCCGGGCGAGCAGCGGCCAGCAGGCGTCGAGCAGGCGCGCCTGGGTCGCCAGCAACGCGGCGAGGTCGGCCTCGCGTCGGTGCAGCAGGATGTCGGGCTGGCGGCGGACCACCCCGGTGGCGCTGCAGGGCGCGTCCAGCAGGATGGCGTCGAACGGCGTGCCATCCCACCACGCCCCGGGCGCGGCGGCATCGGCGATGCGCGCCTCGACCGCGAGCGCGAGCCGCGTGAACGTGTCCTGCATCCGCCGCACGCGCCGCGGATCGATGTCCAGCGCGAGGATGCGCAGGCTGGGGTCGCGCTCGGCCAGGTGCGCGGCCTTGCCGCCGGGCGCGGCGCAGGCATCCAGCACCCGCGCGCCGGGCGCCGGCGCCAGTGCATCCGCCACCGCCTGCGCTGCGCCGTCCTGCACGGAAATCGCGCCGGCCTGGAACCCCGGCAGCTGGTCGACCGGGCGTGGTGCCTCCAGCCGCACCGCATCCGCCAACCCCGGCACGCCCTCGCCGGCGATCCCGGCGGCGCGCGCGTCTTCCAGCCACGCGTCGCGGGACGCCACGCGGCGGTTGACCCGCAGCCACATCGGCACGGCGCGCGCGCTTTCGGCGAACACCGCATCGGCGTCCGCCGGCCAGTCGGCGCGGACCTTGGCCGCCAGCCAGCGCGGCCAGCCGGCGTCGGCCGGTGCGTCCGGCAGGCCTTCGCGCTGCGCGCGGCGCAGCACCGCATTCACCAGTCCGGCCTGGTGCGGGCGCCCCAACGCGCGCGCGGCGTCCACGCAGGACGCCACCACCGCATGCGCCGGCATGCCCAGGTCCAGTTGCGCGAACCCCGCATGCAGCAACGCCCGCAGTTCCTGGTCGCGCGGACCAAGCGGTTTCGCCAGCCAGGCTTCGATAGCCGCGTCGAAGCGCGCGTGCTGGCGCAAGGCGGCGAACACGATCGCCTCCAGCAGGGCCCGGTCGCGGGCATCGGCGAGGGCCGGCAATGCCGCCGCGAGCGTCGCCTTCAACGAACGCCCGCGATGCATCACCACGTCGAGTACGCGGGCAGCCGCGACCCGCACGGCGACGCCGCTGCTCATCGCCGAGCGTCTTCGCGCGGCTTCAGCAACCCGCCATTGAGCGCGTCAGCGGCGGTGATCGCCTTGCCGCCCTCGCGCTGGAGGACGCGGATGCGCAGGACGCCATCCGCGCAGGCCACGTCGATGCCGTCGCGGCCGGCGCGCAGGACGCTGCCCGGGACGGCGCCATGCGCCTCGTCGAGGGCAACCGCGCCATGGATGCGCACGCGTTCGCCGCCGAGCAGCGTCTCCGCCATCGGCCACGGGTTGAAGGCGCGCACCTTGTTCGCCAGCACGCGGGCCGGCTGCGACCAGTCGAGCCGCGCCTCGGCCTTGTCGATCTTGTGCGCGTAGGTCACGCCCGCGTCCGGCTGCGGATGCGGCGGCAACTGGATGGTGGCACGCAGCAGCCCGAGCGCGTCGGACAGGACCTGCGCCCCGAGGTCGGCAAGCCGGTCGTGCAGGCGGCCGCCGGTCTCGTCGGGCCCGATGTCGAGCGCCTGCGCCAGCAACACCGGGCCGGTGTCCAGGCCCTTCTCCATCTGCATCAGGCAGACCCCGGTGCGGGCGTCGCCGGCCTCGATCGCCCGCTGGATCGGTGCGGCCCCGCGCCAGCGCGGCAGCAGCGAGGCATGCACGTTCCAGCACCCGTGGGCAGGGATGTCGAGCACCGACTGCGGCAGGATCAGCCCGTAGGCCACCACCACCATCAGGTCGGGCGCCAGCGTGCGCAGTTCGGCCTTCGCCGCGGCGCTGCGGAAATGCTCGGGCTGGTGGACCGGGATCCCGCGCAGCACCGCCTCCAACTTCACCGGAGACGGCGCCAGCCCGCGGCCGCGCCCGGCGGGGCGGTCCGGCTGGGTGTAGACGGCGACGACTTCGGCCTTGTTCGCGGCCGCGCGCAGGCAGGGCACCGCGAACTCCGGCGTGCCGGCGAAAACGATCCTCATCGGTCAGGCGGCCGCGGCGCGGCGTGCCTTGGCCAGCTTCTTGCGCACCATCTCCCGTTTCAGCGGGCTGAGGTAGTCCACGAACAGCTTGCCCAGCAGGTGGTCCATCTCGTGCTGGATGCACACCGCCAGCAGGCCGTCGGTGGTGAGTTCGCGCGACTGGCCCTCGCGGTCGAGGAAGCGGACGGTGATGGAATCGGCGCGGGTGACGTCGGCGAAGATCCCCGGCACCGAGAGGCAGCCTTCCTGGTAGACCTGCCCGCCCTCGCTGGCCACGATCTCCGGATTGACGAACACCAGTGGCCGGCTTCGGTCCTCGGTCACGTCGATCACCATGAACCGCTTGTGCACGTCGACCTGGCTCGCGGCCAGGCCGATGCCCGGGGCCTCGTACATGGTCTCGAACATGTCGTCGAGCAGCGCCTGGAACGCCGGCGTCGCCAGTTCGGCAGGGTCGACGTCGACCGCCCGGGTGCGCAGGCGCGGGTCGGGGAACTCGAGGATGGGGAGCAAGGCCATGGGGGCAAATCCTGGACGGGGCGTCACAACTGCGAACGACGCCACGATTGTAACGCGCGCAAGCTGGCTGCCCGCTTGCCCGGGCACCGCGCTTGTGGGCTATAGTGGCCCGGCTTCAGGGGGGTTTTTTCATAGGGAGCGGGGAGATGGCCGCCATGCTTGAACGTGTTTCTGAGGCAGTGCGTCGCAAGGCCGTGCGTCCGCGCGGCTTGCGCACGATGCTCGCCGCCGCCTTGTTGACCGTGGCCACCTATGCCGCCGCGGTGGAACTGCGCGGCGACCACCCCGAGTCCTACGTGGTCAAGCGCGGCGATACCCTGTGGGACATCGCCGGCCGCTTCCTGCAGAAGCCCTGGCTGTGGCCGGAGATCTGGCAAGCCAACCCGCAGATCAAGAACCCGCACCTCATCTATCCGGGCGACGTGATCAGCCTGGCCTACCTGGACCGCGTCGCCGCCAGCATCCAGGCCGGCCCGCGCACGGATGGCCCGGTCAACGCGGTGTCGCTGTCCGAAGTCGAGCCCTTCCTCAAGGACCTGCGGATGGTGGAGAGCCTCGACGGCCTTCCCTACGTGGTGGGCCTCGAGGAGGACCGGATGCGCAGCAGCCACGGGCAGGTCGCCTACATCCGCGGCCTCGACGGCGTCGCCCCCGGCCAGCGTTACCTGGTGGTGCGGCCGGAGAAGCGTTACCGGTTTGTCGATCGCTCCGGCTACTGCTGCGACCGCTTCCAGAGCGAGGATCTCGATGCACGTGGGGAGCCCATGCGCGATGCCGAGACGTACTGGAGCAACGTGGTGTTCCCCGACAAGGGCAACGAGTTCCTCGGCTACGAACTCATGACCCAATCCACCGGTACGGTCACCCGCAGCGACATGGGCGGCCAGATGGCGGCCACGCTCCTGCTCGACAGCGAGGGCCGCGAGGTCCGCGTCGGCGACCGGCTGGTCCCGGTGGAAGCCCAGCCCTACGACCTGCAGTTCATCCCGCATCCGCCCAAGCAGGAGCAAGAGTACGGGCGCCTGCAGGTCATGGCGGTCTCGGACATGCTGACCTCGGGCGGCCCGCACGACGTCATCGCGATCTCGGGCGGCAGCGCCCAGGGCATCGACAACGGCACCGTGTTCTCCATCTGGCGCAGGGGCAACTCGGTCACCGACCGGGTGAAGTCGGGCCTGGATCGCGACGAGGACGTGACCTTGTTCGAGAGCAAGGTGCGCCTGCCGGACGAATTCGCTGGCCACGCGATGGTGTTCCGGACCTTCGACAAGGTCAGCTACGCGCTGGTCATGAGCGCGGTGAAGCCGGCGCGCGTCGGCTACGAGCTCAAGCATCCCGACGCAACCTACTGACCGCGGGGTTTCCCGACCCCTGCATGCGACGGCGCCCGAGGGCGCCGTCGTCGTATCCGGCCCAGGCTGGCGGCATGCCCGATGCCCCAGCCACCGCGACCGACGCCCCTGCCCTGCTGCGCCTGGCCGCCGGCGGCCTGCGCGCGGGCCTGCAACGCCGCCTGCTGGACAGCCATGGCAGCGCGGCGGCGGCACTGGCCGCCGGACCGCGCGACTGGGCGAGCCACGGTATCCCCGCCGAAGCGGTACGGGAACTGCGCAATCCCGACCCGGACGCGCTGCGCCGTGGCGAGCGCTGGCTGGCGGAACCAGGCCACCACGTCCTGGGCTGGCGCGACCCCGACTATCCCCCGCTGCTGCGGCGGATCGCCAGCCCGCCAGCCCTGCTGTTCGTGGCCGGCGACCCGGTGCTGCTGTGGCGCCCGGCGCTTGCCATCGTCGGCAGCCGCGCGGCGACCGCCGGCGGCTGCGCGAACGCCACCAGCTTTGCCCGGGCCATGGCCGCAACCGGCCTGTGCGTGGCCAGCGGGCTGGCGGCCGGCATCGACGGGGCCGCACACCAGGCCGCGCTGGAGGCCGGTGGCGCGACGGTGGCCGTGCTCGGGACCGGGCCCGACGTCGCCTACCCGGTCCGCCATCGTCCGTTGCTGGAGCGCATCGCCGCCGAGGGCGCAGTGGCCAGCGAGCACCTGCCGGGCACCGGCCCGCTGCGCCAGCATTTCCCCAGCCGCAACCGGATCCTCGCCGGCCTGAGCCTGGGCGTGCTGGTCGTCGAGGCCGCCGAGCGCTCCGGCGCGCTGGTCACCGCCCGCCTCGCGGCCGAGGCCGGGCGCGAGGTGTTCGCCCTGCCGGGCTCGATCCACAACCCCATGGCCCGTGGCTGCCACCGCCTGCTGCGCGAGGGCGCGGCCTTGGTGGAGTCGCCAGCCGAGGTGCTGGAAGCATTGGCACCGCTGGCCGCCGACCTCGCCCGCACCCTGCGCGGCAGCCTTGGACCGGTGGCGGCGGGCGTCGCGCACGGGCCTCCGACCCACGCACCGCCGCCGGATGGCGACCACCATCGGTTGTGGGAGGCGCTGGGCCATGACCCAACGGGTATGGATGAGTTGGTCGAACGCAGCGGATTGACGGCTGCCAATGTGTCGTCCATCCTGCTGGCGTTGGAGCTGGACGGGCGGGTCACGTCGGAACACGGTCGCTACACCCGGACCGGGGCCTGAAGCCAGTGGATCGCGTGCAAGGCGCCCGGGTGGCGCAGGCCGAGGGCCATGAAAGAAAGCATCCTGGACGTCCTGCTGTACCTCTTCGAGCACTACTTCACCAACGATGCCTTCGACCATCCGGGCGACGACCTGACCGCCCAGAACGGGCCGCTGGTGGGCGAGTTGACCGAGGCCGGCTTCTCGGTCGCGGAAATCCGCAAGGCCTTCGACTGGCTGGACGCGCTGGCGCGCCAGCGGCCTGCCCCGGGGCAACCGCGGGTGGGCGGCCCGACCCGCGTCTTCCACGGCGCGGAGCTGGCCAAGCTCGACATCGAGGCGCGCGGCTTCCTGCTGTTCCTCGAGCAGCACGGCATCCTCGACGCCGACCAGCGCGAACTGGTGCTGGACCGGGCGATGGCGCTGGACCAGGAGGAACTGGAGCTGGACGACCTGAAATGGGTCGTGCTGATGGTCCTGTTCAACCAGCCGGGCAGCGAGGCCGCCTACGCCTGGATGGAAACCCAGATGTTCCTGGACGAGCCGGAACCGGTGCACTGACCGGGCCCGCGGCCGGGTCGCCGCTTGACAGGGCGCCCCCCCGCGTGATTCCACTGTAATAAGACGAGACCGAACGCCCGGGGCCGACACCCCGGGCGTTGGCATCTCCGGGCGCCGCCTTCGCGCGCCCTTCATCCCCTCTTCGGAAGCTCCGCCGCATGGCCAAGAACCTCCTCGTCGTCGAGTCGCCCGCCAAGGCCAAGACGATCAACAAGTACCTCGGCAAGGACTTCACCGTCCTCGCCAGCTACGGCCACGTCCGCGACCTGGTGCCGAAGGAGGGCGCGGTCGATCCCGACCACGGCTTCGCGATGCGCTACGAGACCATCGACAAGAACGAGAAGCACGTCGAGGCCATCGCCAAGGCCGCCAAGGCCGCCGACAACCTCTACCTGGCGACCGACCCGGACCGCGAGGGCGAGGCGATCAGCTGGCACATCGCCGAGATCCTGCGCGAGCGCAACCTGGTCGGCGACAAGCCGCTGCAGCGGGTGGTGTTCACCGAGATCACCCCGCGCGCGATCAAGGAGGCGATGGGCCACCCGCGCGCGATCGCCAGCGACCTGGTCGACGCCCAGCAGGCGCGCCGCGCGCTCGACTACCTGGTCGGCTTCAACCTGTCGCCGGTGCTGTGGCGCAAGGTGCAGCGCGGCCTGTCCGCCGGCCGCGTGCAGTCGCCGGCGCTGCGCATGATCGTGGAGCGCGAGGAAGAGATCGAGGCGTTCAAGGCGCACGAATACTGGTCGATCGAAGCCGAGGTCGCGCATCCGTCGCAGGGCTTCACCGCGCGCCTGTCCAAGCTCGACGGCAAGAAGTACGTCAGCGACACCAAGAACCTCGAGTTCAGCATCACCAACGGCGAGGACGCGGAGGCCGCGCGCGCGCGCATCCAGCGCGCCGCCGGCGGCGTGCTGCACGTCACCGACGTCGCCAGCAAGGAGCGCAAGCGCCGCCCGGCGCCGCCGTTCACCACCTCGACGCTGCAGCAGGAAGCCGCGCGCAAGCTCGGCTTCACCACCCGCAAGACCATGCAGGTCGCGCAGAAGCTGTACGAGGGCGTGGCGATCGGCGAGGAGGGCACCGTCGGCCTGATCACCTACATGCGTACCGACTCGGTGAACCTGTCGCAGGACGCGCTGGCCGAGATCCGCGACGTGATCGCCCGCGACTACGGCACCGAGTCGCTGCCGGACAAGCCCAACGCCTACCAGACCAAGTCGAAGAACGCGCAGGAAGCGCACGAGGCGGTGCGCCCGACCTCCGCGTTGCGCACCCCGGCGCAGGTCGCGCGCTTCCTGACCGACGACGAGCGCAAGCTCTACGACCTGGTGTGGAAGCGCAGCGTCGCCAGCCAGATGATCCCGGCGACGCTCAACACCGTGACCGTGGAACTTGCCGCCGGCAGCGAGCACAGCTTCCGCGCCAGCGGCACCACCGTGGTGGTCTCCGGCTTCCTCGCGGTGTACGAGGAAGGCAAGGACAGCAAGTCCGCGGACGACGACGACGAAGGCCGCAAGCTGCCGCTGATGAAGCCCGGCGACAACGTGCCACTGGACCGCATCCACGCTGACCAGCACTTCACCCAGCCGCCGCCGCGCTTCACCGAGGCCGCGCTGGTCAAGGCGCTGGAGGAGTACGGGATCGGCCGTCCTTCGACCTACGCATCGATCATCCAGACCCTGCTGTTCCGCAAGTACGCGGAAATGGAGGGCCGCAGCTTCCGCCCGACCGACGTCGGCCGCGCAGTCTCCAACTTCCTCAGCACGCACTTCACCCGCTACGTCGACTACGACTTCACCGCCAGGCTCGAGGACGAACTCGACGCGGTCGCGGCCGGCGAGGAGGAGTGGATCCCGCTGATGGAGAAGTTCTGGGGGCCTTTCAAGGAACTGGTGGACCAGAAGGCGGAATCGGTGGACCGCAGCGAGGCCACCGGCGCGCGCGAGCTCGGTGCCGACCCGAAGTCCGGCAAGCCGGTCAGCGTCCGCCTCGGCCGCTACGGGCCGTACGCGCAGATCGGCGACAAGGACGTGGACGAGAAGCTCGAGTTCGCCTCGCTGCGTCCCGGCCAGTCGATGCACACCATCACCCTCGCGGACGCGCTGGAACTGTTCAAGCTGCCGCGCACCCTCGGCGACTCCAACGGCGAGGCGGTCAGCGTCGGCATCGGCCGCTTCGGGCCGTTCGCCAAGCGCGGCAGCACCTATGCCTCGCTGAAGAAGGAGGACGATCCGTACACCATCGACCTCGCCCGCGCGGTGTTCCTGATCGAGGAGAAGGAAGAGATCGCGCGCAACCGGGTGATCAAGGAATGGGCGGAGAGCGACATCCAGGTGCTCAACGGCCGCTTCGGTCCGTACATCAGCGACGGCAAGCTCAACGGCAAGATCCCCAAGGACCGCGAGCCGGCGTCGCTGACCCTGGCCGAGGTCCAGCAACTGCTGCAGGAGACCGGCAAGCCGGCGCGCCGCGGCTTCGGCGCCAAGAAGGCGGCGGCCAAGACCGTGGCGAAGAAGGCCGCCGAGAAGGCACCGGCCAAGGTCGCGAAGAAGGCGGTCAAGAAAGCGGTCAAGAAGGCCGCCAAGAAAGCCACGACGAAGGTCGCGAAGAAAGCCGCCGCGGCGGCGAAGCCGTTCAAGTCGATGTCGGGCATCGAACCGGCGCAACCGGTGCTGACCGCCAAGCCGGTGGTCGCCGGTGGCAAACGGGTGGTGAAGAAGCCGGCGCGCGAGGACGCGCCGTTCTGACCCATACCGCCCGGGGCATCTGCCCCGGGATTGGCCTGCCGCCCCGGCATGCCGCTAAGTGGTTTCTTTCGTAACGGTTTTTTCGCCGTCGCAGGCGGTTGTCGCGCCGCACAAATTGTGGTCTATTCGGATGAAGCGATGCCTTGGTGCAGTGCGCCATGGCCTCGCCCCACCCCGACGGACACCACCATGCAGCACGGCCTGGATGGGGGTCTGTACGACCCCGCGAGCGAACACGACAGTTGTGGCTTCGGCCTGATCGCGCAGGTCGCGGGCGACGGTTCGCGCGCGATCGTCGACATCGCCCTGGACGCGCTGTCGCGCATGACGCATCGCGGCGGGGTCGCCGCCGACGGCCTGTCCGGCGATGGCTGCGGCGTGCTGCTGCACGGGGTCGACGGCTTCGTGCGCCAGCTCGCCGCCGACGCCGGCATCGGCCTGCACGCCGGCCCGGTCGCCGCCGGCAACGTGTTCCTGCCACGCGACGCCGCGCGCGCGGAAGCCTGCCGCAGCCGCCTGGACGCCGAACTCGCCGCCCTCGGCGCGCGGGTGGCCGGGTGGCGCACGTTGCCCGTGGATCCTGCCGCCTGTGGGCGGCTGGCGCAGGCGTCGATGCCGGCCATCGAACAGGTGTTCGTGGAGGGCGACGAGGCCGACGCCGACGCGCTGGAGCGCCAGCTGTTCCTGGCCCGCAAGCGCGCCGAGCAGGCGCTGCGCGATGAGCCTGACTTCTACGTGGTCGGGCTGTCGCCGCGGCTGCTGGGCTACAAGGGTATGGTCCTGCCGGACCGCCTGCCGCAGCTGTTCCCGGACCTCGCCGACCCGCGCCTGGCCGCGCGCGCGGTGGTGTTCCACCAGCGCTTCTCCACCAACACCCTGCCGCGCTGGCCGCTGGCGCATCCGTTCCGGCGGCTCGCCCACAACGGCGAGATCAACAGCATCGAAGGCAACCGCCGCTGGGCGCAGGCGCGTCGCGGGGTGTGGCGCTCGCCGCTGCTGGACGTGTCCGGCTTCGACGAAGTGGTGTCGATGCATGGCTCCGACTCGCAGAGCCTGGACAGCATGCTCGAGTGGCTGCTGCTCGGCGGCATGGACCTGCCCAAGGCCATGCGCATCCTGATGCCGCCGGCCACGCAGTCGCTGGAATACAAGGACGCCGACCTCGCCGCGTTCTACGAGTACTACGCGATCAACTCCGAACCATGGGACGGGCCCGCCGGCGTGGTCATGTGCGACGGCAGGCACGCGGCCTGCGCGCTCGACCGCAACGGCCTGCGCCCCGCGCGCTGGACCCTGTCCGACGACGGCGTGTTCGTGATCGCCTCCGAAGCCGGGGTGTGGGAGCTGCCGCCGGGCCGGGTGGCGGCGAAGGGCAAGCTGGGGCCGGGCGAGATGATCGCGGTGGACCTGGCCGGCGGCCGCCTGCTCGACAACGAAGCGATCGATGCGCTCAACCGCGCGCGCCGGCCCTACAAGCAATGGCTCAAGCGCGGGATGACCTACCTGCACACCGAGCTGATCGACCCGGCGCTCGCCGATGCGCCCTTCGACGACGCCACCCTGCTCGGCTTCCAGAAGCTGTTCCAGCTCACCCGCGAGGAACAGGAGGCGGTGCTGCGGCCGCTCGCCGAGACCGAGCAGGAAGCCACCGGTTCGATGGGCGACGACATCCCGATGGCCGCGGTCAGCCAGCGCGTGCGCCCGCTCTACGACTGTTTCCGGCAGGCGTTCGCGCAGGTCACCAACCCGCCGATCGACCCGCTGCGCGAGGACTGCGTGATGTCGCTGGCGACCCAGATCGGGCGCGAGGGCAACCTGTTCCACGACGGCCCGGAGAACGTCGACCACGTCCTGCTGAATTCGCCGGTGCTGAGCCAGCGCAAGCTGCACCAGCTGCTGGCGCTGCCGCGCTTCGCCGCCGCGCATCGCTACCTCGACCTGTACTTCGATGCCGGCACCCCGCTGGCGGCCGCGCTCGACCGCCTGTGCGCGGAAGCCGAGGACGCCGCGCGCGACGGCGTCGAGCTGCTGATCCTCACCGACCGCCGGCCACGGCGCGGCACCGCGCCCGTGCATGCGCTGCTGGCCACCGGCGCGGTGCACCTGCACCTGGTGCGCCGCGGCCTGCGCTGCGAGGTCAACCTGATCGTCGAGACCGGCACCGCGCGCGATCCGCACCACTTCGCCTGCCTGGTCGGCTATGGCGCGACCGCGGTGTACCCGTACCTGGCCTACCAGACCCTGCACGCGCTGGGCCGCCGCGGGATCCTCGGCGGCAAGACCAGCGGCGAGCCGCTGCAGATCGGCCGCAGCTACCGGCGCGGGGTGAAGAAGGGGCTGCTGAAGATCCTGTCGAAGATGGGCATCGGCAACATCGCCAGCTACCGCGGCGCGCAGCTGTTCGAGATCGTGGGCCTGGCGGACGAGGTGGTCGCGCGCTGCTTCGAGGGCACGCCCTCGCGCATCGGCGGCGCGGGCTTCGCGCGGCTGGAGGCGGACGCGCGCGCGCTGGCCGACCTCGGCTGGGACGACGACGCGCTGCCCGAGCAGGGCGGGCTGCTGCGCTACGTGCACGGCGGCGAGTACCACCAGTACAACCCGGACGTGGTGCAGTCGCTGCAGCGCGCGGTGCGCAGCGGCGAGCGCGCCGACTGGAAGGCGTATGCCGCGCACGTGGACGGGCGCCCGCCGGCCGCCCTGCGCGACCTGCTTGCATTGAAGCGGGCCGGCACGCCGCTGCCGCTGGACGAGGTGGAACCGGTCGCATCGATCGTGCGCCGCTTCGACAGCGCGGCGATGAGCCTGGGTGCCTTGTCGCCCGAGGCGCACGAGGCGCTGGCGATCGCGATGAACCGCCTCGGCGGGCGCAGCAATTCCGGCGAGGGCGGCGAGGATCCCGCGCGCAACGGCACCGAGCGGCGCAGCAAGATCAAGCAGATCGCCTCGGGCCGCTTCGGCGTCACCCCGGAATACCTGATCAACGCCGAGGTGCTGCAGATCAAGGTCGCGCAGGGCGCCAAGCCCGGCGAGGGCGGCCAGTTGCCGGGCAGCAAGGTCAACCCGCTGATCGCGCGCCTGCGCCATGCCAAGCCCGGCATCGGCCTGATCTCGCCGCCGCCGCACCACGACATCTACTCGATCGAGGACCTCGCGCAGCTGATCTTCGACCTGCGCCAGGTCAACCCACGGGCGCTGATCTCGGTGAAGCTGGTCAGCCATGCCGGGGTCGGCACCATCGCCGCCGGCGTGGCCAAGGCCGGCGCCGACCTGATCACCATCGCCGGCCACGATGGCGGCACCGGCGCCAGCCCGGTCGGCTCGATCCGCTACGCCGGCGTGCCGTGGGAACTGGGGCTGTCGGAGGCGCGCCAGGCGTTGCAGCACAACGACCTGCGCGCACGCGTGCTGCTGCAGACCGACGGCGGCCTGAAGACCGGCCTCGACGTGGTCAAGGCCGCGCTGCTCGGCGCCGACAGCTTCGGCTTCGGCACCGCGCCGATGATCGCGCTGGGCTGCAAGTACCTGCGCATCTGCCACCTCAACAATTGCGCGACCGGCGTGGCCACCCAGGACGAGGCGCTGCGCCGCGACCATTTCCGCGGCCTGCCGGAACGCGCCGAATGCTTCTTCCGCAACGTCGCCGAGGACGTGCGCGAATGGCTGGCGGTGCTCGGGCTGCGCTCGCTGGACGAGGCGGTGGGCCGCACCGACCTGCTGGAGCAGGTGCAGCGCGGCACCCGCGAGCATGTCGACGTCGACCTGTCGCGACTGCTGGCGCGCGATCCCGCGCACGCCGCCGCCTACTGCGGCAGCCCGGCGCTGCAGGCGCCGCCGGACGGCCTGGCCGCGCGCCTCGACGCGGCGCTGGCCGGCGCGATCGAACGCGGCGAGGGCGCCACCGTGCGCGAGTCCATCCGCAACACCGACCGCAGCATCGGCGCGCGCCTGTCCGGGCGGATCGCGCGCCACCACGGCGATGCCGGCCTGCCCGACCGGCCGCTGGCCGTGCACCTGGCGGGCAGCGCGGGCCAGAGCTTCGGCGCGTTCAACGCCGGCGGCCTGCACCTGCTGCTGGAAGGCGAGGCCAACGACTACGTCGGCAAGGGCATGGCCGGCGGCCGCATCGTGGTGCGCCCGCCGCGCGCCAGCCGCTTCGTCGCGCGCGAGGCGCCGATCGTCGGCAACACCTGCCTGTACGGCGCCACCGGCGGCGAGCTGTATGCCGCGGGCCGCGCCGGCGAGCGCTTCGCGGTGCGCAATTCCGGCGCGACCGCGGTGGTCGAGGGCGCCGGCGACCATTGCTGCGAATACATGACCGGCGGCGTGGTCGCGGTGCTCGGCCGCACCGGGCTGAACTTCGGCGCCGGCTTCACCGGCGGCCTCGCCTACGTGCTCGACCTCGACCGCGGCTTCGTCGATCGCTACAACCACGAGCTGATCGACATCGTGCGGATCTCGCCGGAAGGGCTGGACCACTACCGGCAGCACCTCACCGACCTGCTCGACGCGCACCTGCGCCACACCGGCAGCGCCTGGGCCGGGCGCATCCTCGAGGACTTCCGCGACTACATCGGCAAGTTCTGGCTGGTGAAGCCGAAGGCGGCCAGCCTGGACGCGCTGGCCAACGACCTGAGGCGCGCGGCATGAGTCGCAAGCAGGTCTTCCAGTTCCGCGATGCGCCGCGCGAGATGCCGGCGAAGGTGCCGCTGGCGGAACGCGTCGGCGGCGACTGGCACGAGCTCTACGGCCGCTTCGGCGCGGCCGAGGCCAGCCACCAGGCCGGGCGTTGCCTGGACTGCGGCAACCCGTACTGCGAAGCGAAGTGCCCGGTCCACAACTACATCCCGAACTGGTTGCAGCTGGTCCAGGAAGGCCGCCTGCTGGAGGCCGCCGCGCTCTGCCACGAGACCAACCCGCTGCCGGAGATGTGCGGCCGCGTCTGCCCGCAGGACCGGCTCTGCGAAGGCGCCTGCACGCTGCACGACGAGTTCGGCGCGGTGACCATCGGCGCGGTCGAGAAATACATCGTCGACACCGCGTTCGCGCAGGGTTGGCGGCCCGACCTGTCGAAGGTGGTGGCGACCGGCAAGCGGGTCGCGGTGGTCGGCGCCGGGCCGGCCGGCCTCGCTTGCGCCGATCGCCTCGCGCGCGCCGGCGTGCAGGCCACCGTGTTCGACCGCTACGAGCAAATCGGCGGCCTGCTGCAGTTCGGCATCCCCAGCTTCAAGCTGGACAAGTCCGTCATCGCCACCCGCCGCGCGGTCCTGGAAGGCATGGGCGTGGCGTTCCGGCTCGGCGTCGAGGTCGGGCGCGACGTCGGCATCGAGACCTTGCTGCAGGACTACGACGCAGTGTTCCTCGGCCTCGGCGCGTATCGCTACACCGATGGCGGACTGCCCGGCCAGGACCTGCCGGGCGTGTTGCCGGCACTGCCGTTCCTGGTGCAGAACGGCCGCATCGTTGGCGGCGACGCGCCCGATGGCCGGCCCATCGCCGGCTGGGAAACCGCGCTCGCGCTGCCCGACCTGCGCGGCAAGCGCGTGGTGGTGCTCGGCGGCGGCGACACCGGCATGGACTGCGTGCGCTCGGCGGTCCGCCTCGGCGCGGCGCAGGTCACCTGCGCCTACCGCCGCGACGAGGCCAACATGCCCGGCTCCGCCCGCGAGGTGGCGAACGCGCGCGAGGAAGGCGTGCAATTCCTGTTCAACCGCCAGCCGCTGGCGATCCTCGCCGATGCCGCGGGCCAGGCATGCGGCGTACGGGTGGTCGAAACCCGCCTCGCTGACGCAGACGCGAACGGCCGTCGCGCGGCGGAACCGATCGCCGGCAGCGAATCGATCCTCGAGGCCGACGTGGTGGTGATCGCCTTCGGGTTCTCACCGCGCGCGCCCGCCTGGCTCGACGCCTTGGGCGTGCAGGCGCAGGCCAACGGCCGGCTGCAGGTCGGCGGCAATGGCCGGCTCCCCTACCAGACCGGGCACGACCGCCTGTTCGCCGGCGGCGACTGCGTGCGCGGCGCGGACCTGGTGGTGACCGCGGTGCAGGAGGGGCGCGACGCTGCGGCCAGCATCGTCCGCCTGCTGCGCGGCGCGAAGGCCATCCCCGCCCTCCTCGCCAGCGCCTGAATGCGCGGCGCCGCGACCCGGCGCTGAATGCCGGGGCGGTGCGGGGTTCCCGCGCTGCTTGGCTGCGCCCAAGATAGGCGCATGCGCGCGCACCTGCCCCTGCTTGCCTGCCTCGGTGGCGCCCTCGCTTTCGCAGGGCCCGGATCGTCGGCGGCGCAGCAGGCAACGGCGACCCCTGACGCGACGGTGTTCTACAAGTGCACCGATGCGAAGGGGCAGGTGTCGGTGCAGAACGGCACGCCCTGTGCCGCGGGCATGCGCCAGGAAATCCGCCGCATCGGCGAAGTCCGCACGGTCCCGGTGCCCGCGGCGAAGCCGAAAGCCGCGCCGGCGTCCGCGCCCCCGGTGCGCGGCGACTTCGTGCTGGTGGCCGGGCCGACGATGCAGCGCACGCCCGCCGCTGCAGCCGCGACCCTGCCGCCACCCCCCACCCTGTTCGAGTGTTCGACCTGGGAGGGAACGCGCTACCTGGGGGAAACGGCGACCCCGGCGCCGCGTTGCGCACCGCTGCAGGTGGTGGGGATCGACGGCAGCGCTGCGCTGGGCATGGGCCAGGCCTGCGAGATGAAGCAGGATGCCTGCACCGAGGTGCCCGAAGCCCAGCGTTGCGCGGCCTGGTATCGGCGCATGGACGAGGCCGAGTTCCGCCTGCGCTACGCCAGCGATGCCGACCGCGGCGAGCGCCAGGCCGCGTTGACCGCCCTGGATGCGACGCTCAAGGCCAGCAACTGTTCGCCGGTCGCGCCGGCGAACGACGCCACGCCTTAGCCAACGCGTTCCCGCATCGTCCCGGATGCGCGCGACCGGGCATTGACGCCGCGTGCGCTGGTCCGCATGCGGATGGGATCAACGCAGGATTCGCGCGGACAGGCTGCATGCTCCGCTCCCGGCGACGCCCTGCCGAAAACATACTGCGTGCCGCTTTCCATCGGGCCGTTCCGTGCAACGACGCGTCGCCATCACCGGACTTGGAACCGTCTGCCCGCTCGGGCTGGATGTCGAACAAGTGTTGGCATCGCTGCGCACCTCCCGTTCCGGGATCGTCGCGATGGAATGCGCCACGCTCGGCGCCGCCTTCCCCGCCGGGCGGGTGCAGGCGGATTACTCGACCGCATTCCCCAAACTGGAACAACCCTTCTTGGATCGCTGCCAGGCGATGGCGATCATCGCCGCGCGGCAGGCGATCGAAGACGCGGGGTTCGCCGGATTCGAGCGCCATGGATCGCGCGCCGGGTTGCACTACGGCAACGTCAACGGCGGCGTGGCGACCATCCATCAGTGGCATGCGGACATGTTGCTGGGTGGCAAGCGCAAGGCGCGACCGTTCACCGCGATGGCGATCATGTCCAACGGCGGCGCCGCCCAGGTCGCGATCCGGCATGCGATACAGGGCCCGGTGCTGACCCATGCGAGCGCCTGCGCATCGTCCGCGATCGCGATCGGCGAAGCCATGCGTGCGATCGCCGACGGGCGCCTGGACGTCGCCGTGGCCGGTGGTGCGGAGGCGCCTTTGGAGGCGCCGCTGTTCGGGGTGTTCGACGGGACGCGCGCGCTGTCGCCGATCGACGGCGCGGACCCGGCCGCGTCGTGCAAGCCCTTTTCGAGCCGGCGCTCAGGATTGGTGCTCGGCGAAGGCGCCGCGTTCCTGGTGCTGGAAGCGGAAGACCATGCGCGTGCACGCGGCGCCGTGATCCACGGCTACCTGGTCGGCTACGGGGTGGCCTGCGACGCGCACCACATCGGCATGCCGGCATCGGAGGGCCAGGTGCGATGCCTGCGGGCCGCGCTGGAGGACGCCGCCCTTGGACCCGCGCAGGTCGACTACGTCAACGCGCATGCCACCGCCACGGACGGCGGAGACGCGATCGAGGCGGCCTCGCTGCGCGAGGTCTTCGGCACCGGGCCCGACGCCCCCGCGGTGAGCTCCACCAAGTCCGTGCATGGCCACCTGCTCGGCGCGGCTGGCGCGCTGGAATGCCTGGTCTCCGTGCTCGCCACCCGCGAAGGCCTGTTGCCGGCAAGCGCGCATCTCGGCACCGCCGACCCGCGTTGCGCGCTGAACCATGTGGGCGAAGCCGCGCGCCCAAGCCGGATCCGCCATGCGCTCAGCTTTTCCTGCGGCTTCGGTGGCACCAACGCCGCCCTGGTCATCGCCCACCCCGGCACCAGCGCGCACTGAGCGAATGCACGCCATGCCCCACGGCGACATGCCCGCACCCCGCGCTGCACGCGAACGCGTCGCCCTCGATCCCACCACGTCGGGCGGCAGCGACGTCCTGTGGGTCCGGTTGTCGCCGGATGCCGCCACCGGCCTGCAGAACGTCACCCATGCGCTGCTCGACGAGATGCTGGCATTGCTCGATGGCCTCACCGCCGGCGGTGGTGCGGAGCACCGGCCGGGCCATGTCGTCCTGCAATCGCGGCATCCGGAGCACTTCTGCGTGGGCGGCGACCTGCGCCTGTTCGAGTCCTGCATCGCCCGTGGCGACGCGGTGGCGTTGCACGACTACTCCATGCGCTGCCTCGCGCTCATGCTCGGCTGGTCGACCGCGCTCTCCTCCCGCGCGACCTCGATCGCCCTCGTGCAGGGCCGTGCGCTGGGCGGCGGCTTCGAGATGGCGCTGGGCGCCGACCGCATCATCGCCGAGGAACGCAGCACGTTCGGATTCCCGGAGATCGTGTTCGGCCTGTTCCCTTGCACCGGCGCGATGGGCCTGTTGCAGCAACGGGTCGGCGCGCGCCAGGCCGAGCGCATGATGACCAACAACCGGCTCTACCGCGCCCGTGAATTGCATGCCATGGGCATCGTCGACGAGGTCTGCGCGGATGGCGAAGGCGAGGCCGCCGTCGCGCGATTCATCGCCGAACGCACGAACCGGCACGCGGCGATGCTCGCGGTGCAGCGGATCCGCCTGCGCGCGAGCGCGCTGGACCGCGATGCCTGCGTCCGCGTGGTCGACGACTGGGTGCACGCCGCGATGCATCTCTCGGCGGACGAACGCCGCGCCTTGCGCACGCTCGTGCTCCTGCAGGGGGCGCAAACGCCGCAGCCGTCGCGCCACGGAGCCGGCACCCGATGAACCATCCCCACCCACGGAGGCAGCCCATGCAGACCACCGACATCTTCGAGGCCCTGAGCGCACTGGTCGTGGAACGCTACGGCACGCCCGCGACTCCGCTCGAACCCGGCACCCGCCAGTCCGACCTGGCGATCGACTCGATCCTGATGCTGGACCTGTTGATGGACATCGAGGACCGGTTCGGCTTCCGCTTCCGCTCGATGGAGTTGCCCCGCGATCCCGCGTTGTCGGACCTGGTGGCGCTGATCGAATCGAGCCTCGCGGCAGCGCGGCCTGGCCCCTGATCCGTATTCCTACTCAGAAGCCGTAGCGCAGGAAGCCGCCGTCCACCGCGATGCATTCGCCGGTGACGTAGCTCGACGCCGGCATGCACAGGAACGCGACCACCGAGGCGACTTCCTCGGGTTCGCCGACGCGGCCCATCGGCGTGCGTTGCAGGACCTCGTCGAGGTAATCGGGATCGGACAGCTTCGCCGACGTGCGGCGGGTGCGGATGTACCACGGCGCGACGCAGTTCACCCGTACGCCGTCCTCGGCCCATTCCACCGCGAGGTTGCGGGTCATCTGGTGCAGCGCGGCCTTGCTCATCCCGTACGGCGCCCCGCTGCGCACGTGGGTGATGCCGGAGACGCTGCCGATGTTGACGATGCTCGAGGTCGCGTGCCGCGCCAGCTGCGGATGCGCGGCGCGGCACAGTTCGAACGCGGAGAACAGGTTGGTCTCGAAGATGCCGCGCCACTGGTCCTCGCCGTAGTCGAGCGCGGGCCGGGTGAGGTTGCCGCCGGCGTTGTTGACCAGCAGGTGCAGCCCGCCCTGGTCGGCGGCCCAGTCCAGGATCTCCGCGCGTTGCTCCTCGTCGGTGACGTCGGCCGGCAGCGCGAGCACCGCGTCCTCCGGCCCCGGGAACTCCTCCTCGAGTTCCGCGCGCGCCCGCTCCAGCGCCGTTGCCTCGCGCGCCACCATCAGCACCTGCGCGCCCAGGCCCAGCAGCTCGCGGCAGATGGCCAGGCCGATGCCGGCACTGGCGCCGGTCACCAGCGCGCGTTGTCCCTCCAGGCTCCAGCGGTTGCGGTCCATGCGCGGCGTCCTCGTTGGCGTCGGGCGTAGGATAGGCCGACGCCGGCAATCGCCGCATCCGCACGGAGCCCCGCATGCCCCGGACCATCCGCCTGACCGCGGCCCTCTGCGCGACGCTCGCGCTCGCCGCCTGCGCGCCGCCGAAGCCGCCGGAAGAGGAACGCCGACCCGCGCCCCAGTCGCAACCCGACGCGGGATCGGCCTCGCCCTCGGCGATCGTCGAACACGCGAACGCCTACAAGGACCGCGCCCGTGAAGCGGTCCAACAGGCCGGGGAGGCCGCGGACCGCGAGCGCGCGGCCGCGGACGCCGCGGCGCGGTAGCTGCCTCAGTCCATGGCCTTGGGATAGGCGAGCAGGATCACCAGGTCCTCATCCCCCGCCTGCATCAGGGCATGAGTGCTGCCGGTGCGCGTGAGCATGGCGTCGCCCGGGCCGACGTCCCGGATCGTGCCATCGAGGATGTAGCGCCCGCGGCCGCTGACAACGTAGTAGACCTCGTCCTTATCGTGCTGGTGCAGGCCGATGCCCGCTCCCTTGTGCAGCACGCGCTTGCGCAGCACGAACCCGAGGCCGGGGGCATCGGCGAAGAACGGGTAGGCGGTGGTGTCGCCGCCGCCGCCATGCGGGCCGGGCTGGCGGCGCGCGACGGCGGCTTCGTGGACGACCTGCGATGGCGACGCCTGCGCGCGTCGCGCGGCCAGCGCATCGGCATCCGCGCCGCAATCGATGTCGCGCACCAGGTCACGCCGCAAGGCGGGATCGATGGCGTCCCATCCGCGCACCACCAGGCAGGCGACCGCGACCGCGCCGCGCGCCTGCAGATGGGTGTCGTCGGCCTGGCCCAGCGCCGGCACGTGCATGTAGAACGGCTTCGAGGCCTCGTCGCCGAGCGCGCGCAGCCACGCCGAGGACATGGCATCCAGGTCGATGAGGGCCACGCCTTCCCTGGCCGCGAGCGCCCGGACCGCGGCCGAGTAGCGGCCATGCGTGTCCAGCAACTGGTCGATCGTGCTGCCGCGCTCGAACTTGCGCCGCGCCAGCGGGGTGACCAGGATCGGCGTGGCGCCCTTCGCGCGGGCCAGCGCGACGTAACGCAGCAGCCAGCGCGGGAATGCCTCGCTGGGTTCGTTGTAGCGGGTCGGGTCCTCGATCTTCTCGTCGTTGTGGCCGAACTGGACCAGCAGGACGTCGCCCGCACCCAGCGCCTGCTCCACCGGCGCCAGCCACCCTTCCTCGATGAAGCTGCGCGCACTGCGCCCGGATTGCGCATGGTTGCGCACCGTCCACGCGGCGGGATCGAGGAAGGACTGCAAGCGCATGCCCCAGCCTTCGCGTGGCGCGCGCTCGGGGCCGTACTGGCTCGCCGTGGAATCCCCCACCACGAACACCTCGCGGGGCGCCGCGCGCTGCGGCGCCGCCATCACCGCAAGGCAGGCGCAGGACATCAGCAGGAACGTGGCCAATCGCAGCGCGGGCGACGTGCGCGGGGATGGCGGGACGGACAGGGCGAAGTCCTGGAGGAGGGAGTACCGTCGCCCCATCCGTCCCATGGGATTCAGCGCGCCAGCCAACCGCCGTCGACCGGGATGACCGCCCCGTTGACGTAGTCGGACGCCGCGCTGGCGAGGAAGACCGCGGCGCCGCCGAGGTCGGCCGGCGTGCCCCAGCGTCCGGCCGGAATGCGCTCGAGGATCGCCTTGTTGCGGTCCTCGTCGGCGCGCAGCTGCGCGGTGTTGTCGGTGGCCATGTAACCGGGCGCGATCGCGTTGATGTTCACGCCCTTGCCCGCCCACTCGTTGGCCAGCAGGCGGGTGATCCCGGCTATCCCGCTCTTGGAGGCCGTGTAGGACGGCACCCGGATGCCGCCCTGGAACGACAGCATCGAGGCGATGTTGATGACCTTGCCGCGGCCCTGCGCGATGAAGTGCCGCCCCGCCGCCTGCGCCATGAAGACCGCCGACTTGAGGTTGACGTTCATCACGTCGTCCCAGTCC
>ERZ1645192.603-NODE-603-length-29988-cov-8.199846_pt1 | contig 29988 bp, 32 predicted proteins | sample MGYA00575354_ERZ1645192 | MGnify/ENA primary metagenome ERZ1645192 (study PRJEB40844, sample SAMN11349763) | freshwater sediment metagenome | isolation source: river sediment | host: Sediment | place: India: Faizupur Khadar , New Delhi | collected 2017-02-21 ... | reverse complement strand
GGTTGGGGCTCCGGCAGCCTTCGCTGCATTAAAACGGACTTATGGAAAGAAAGAATAAATGCCGTTATGGCATCGGTTCTTTTCCGCTTGCAGGAATGAACCTACCCCGAAATGTAACAGACCGAAGATGAAGATTTGATGAAGAAGTCATTTTTTTACCCGTGACGGACAGTTTTTTTTGCGGAAGCATACAAAGGATGATGATAATTGACCTTTTACATTTTGGCGGGGGAAAAAATTTATATATTTATACAGCCTGAATTTAGTTTTTTAAACCTTAACACTATGACTATGACCAGAAAATTCTCAGTCCTGATTATGCTTGTGTGCCTTGCAATCATTTCAGTATCATGCGGAGGCGGCAAAAGTGATGCAGCAAAGGTTTCACCTGAAACAGATGCGGCAACAGTAACTGCAGATATTGCCATTGAGGGGATGACCTGCACCGGATGTGAAAACACGATTTGCTCCGGCATCGAAAAAATTCCCGGAGTGAAAGCCGTCACGGCCTCTCATACTGACGGTAAGGCGACCATCGAGTTTGATGCATCCAAGGTTGACACCGCAGCACTGAAGGCTGCAGTGGAAGCTGCCGGCTACAAGGCGCTGAAGGTCACAGCCACTGCATCAGGCACAAATTGATATAACTGTTCCTGAAAGATCAAACCGTTTAATCTCAAGCTGATTACCATGTCCAAAGAGAAGCAGGAAGAAGGTAATCGCAGCAATGATCTTGACAGGGCGATAGAGACTTCAAGGCGTGATTTCATAAGGAAAGTCACACTTGCAGGAGCTGTCACTGTCACCGGCGGAGCTGCGATTTACTCAGGCCATCGATTTGAAAAGGCGAAGCACAGGGAGGGCTTTGTAAAGGTTCTTACTGAAGATAACAGGCTGGTTGAAATCCCGGTTGAACAGATGAGGGATTTCAAGCCTGACCTTAAGATGCTTCAGAGCCGTGGCAGGGAAGGGATTGCCGGCCGGAGGTGGGTGATGGTAATTGACCTCTCAAAGTGCCGCAATGCCAGGAAGTGTGTTGAGGCATGCCAGAGTGCGCATCACCTGAGGCCGTATGAATACCATATTAATACTCTTGTGATGCAGGAGTCGGTCAACACCCCTGCCTTCTTCATGCCCAAACCCTGCCAGCACTGTGACAATCCGCCGTGCGTATCGGTGTGCCCGGTGGACGCCACCTTCAAAAGACAGGACGGGATAGTGCTCATAGACAATGAGAGGTGCATTGGCTGCCGTTTCTGCATCGCAGCCTGCCCCTACTCTGCCAGGATATTCCACTGGCAGGAACCGTCGCTTAATGAGGCTGACAAGGATAAGGAGTACGATGTGGAGCTTAACGTCCCTCAAAAGAAAGGTACTGTGACAAAATGCCTCTTCAGCGCTGACAGGCTCAGGGAGGGAATGCTTCCGTACTGTGTATCGGCCTGCCCCAACGGTGTGTTCTACTTCGGGGATGAGAATGAGGATGCCGTCACAAACGGTACCACAAAGGAGACAGTTCGCCTTAGCGAGTTGCTTGAGAAGAATGCAGGTTACAGGCTGATGCCTGAACTTGGCACGAAACCAAGGGTCTACTATCTGCCCCCGAAGAACAGGATCTTTGAGTTTGAGGAGGGAGAAAAGAGAGAGTATAAGGAAGAAAAAGCATAAACCGTCAACAATATGGATGATATCCGTTTCAGCAAACCGGGAGAGCAGGGGAAGATCAATTCCCTTGCCGCTGACATCCTGAAGAATGTCAGGATCAATACCGGCTTCCTTCTCTGGATGGGTTTTCTAGGGACGCTGCTGGTTGTCTGTCTCTATGCCTACACAATTCAGCTTCGCGAAGGACTTGGTGTAACAGGCCTTCGTGATGTGACAAGCTGGGGGATGTACATCGCCAACTTCGTCTTCTTTGTTGCCACCAGTCTTTGCGGGATGCTGATAAGTTCAGTCCTCGGACTCATCGGGTACAAATGGGTCAAACCCATCTCACGCATTGCTGAGATAATAGCCATCGCGTTTGCAGCTGTGGCAGGACTGGTGATCATCTCGGACATGGGCCGTCCCGACAGGCTCCCGTATGTCTTCCTGTTCGGAAGGGTTCAGTCGCCCATCCTGTGGGACGTCACGGTGGTCACGACCTACTTTGTACTGAGTCTTCTCCTTTGGTTTTTCCCGATGATACCTGATCTAGCCATAGCGAAGGACAAGCTTGAAGGGAGACCGAAATTCCTTGTCAAAGCCTATGAAATCCTGTCATTCCGCTGGATGCATCACGAGACGCAATACCGGATAATGGGTCAGGCGGTGAGGATATTGCTTATACTGATTATCCCGACTGCATTTGCGATACATACAGTCACCTCGTGGCTTTTTGCCGTGACACCGAGGGTCGGGTGGGACAGCACGATCTTCGGGCCCTACTTCATCTCGGGTGCCTTTGTGTCAGGCGCCGCAGCCGTGATAATCGCCATGTACTTCTTCAGGGTGAACTACAGGCTGGATAAATACCTGAATGCGGAGGTGTTTGAACGGATGGGGAGGGTGATGGTACTGGTAGCAATAGTTTATCTGTATTTTAACCTCAACGAGTTTCTTGTGCCGGCGTACAAGTTGAAGACAGGTGATGCGATACACCTTCGGGAGCTCTTCACCGGGCATTATGCAATGCTGTTCTGGGGGATACAGCTGTTCGGGCTGGTGATTCCCATTGTGCTGCTCCTCTTCCGGCAGATGCGGAGGCCCCTGCCGATGATGGTCATCTCAGTGTTTGTGCTTTGTGCCTCATGGCTCAAGAGGTATATAATTGTTGTTCCTCCGCAGGCACATCCCAACCTCCCGGTACAGCATGTCCCGATTGAATGGGTGGTTTACAAACCGACACTGATTGAGATAGCTGTCACCGTGGCATCCATCGTGCTAGTGCTTATCATAATTACGGTTCTTTCGAAGCTCTTCCCCGTGGTACCCATATGGGAGATGGCAGAGGAACATGAAGGAGAGGAAAAAATCATTCAGTAACCGAAAACCAGATTCGCTATGAAATATACCGCAGCACTCATATTTTGCCTGATGTTGCTTCCGTCATTCGCCAGGGGCCAGGATTGGGTGGTTCCTGATGACAGGAAAGGGAGGCTCAGCACCTTCCCCTTCACCGACGAAACCAGGAAAGAGGGGGAACGGCTCTACAGGATCAACTGTCAGTCGTGCCACGGAGATCCTGGTAAAAACAACTCCATTGCACTTGTTCCTCCTCCGGGAGACCCTGCAACTGAAAAGATACAGAGAAACTCTGACGGTGAGATCTTTCACAAGGTTGCCGTCGGACGCGGCCAGATGCCATCTTTCCGCAGTGTACTGTCCACAGATGAGATATGGAAGGTTGTCTCCTACCTCAGGAGTTACAACCGCGATTATGTTCAGAAGGTAATGCAGGTTATAACATCTTCGGCTTACCCTGGCGCAGTCATCGGCATGAAGATGGCATTTGACGAAGTCAGCAGAACTGTAGCAGTAATTACCTCTGCCACAAGCGAATCCGGCACTGTTCCGGTGACGGGCGCCGGCATCAGGTTGCTTGTCTCCAGGTACTTCGGGAAGATGGCAGTTGATGAGGAAAAGACAACTGACAATAACGGCATCGCTCTCTTCACATTGCCTGAGGGACTGCCCGGGGACACTGCCGGTAATCTCAGCTTCAGTGCGCAGTTTTCGGATGAAGCGACTTTCGGAAGTGTATCAAAGGATTCAGTACTCAGGGCTGGTGCTGTGACTGTGCCGGTCAGCCTTACGGCGAAGAGAGCCATGTGGAACACTGTCCGGAAGGCTCCTGTATGGATTATCCTGGCGTACGGGTTTGGGGTACTTGCAGTTTGGGGATTCATTTTCCTTGTGATGATGAAGCTCCGTGACATATTCACTGTTGGCACTGTCCTCAGAAAGGGAATTCCACAGGCAGAGACTGATAAACACTAAAACAATAAACAAATGAAGCACCTGGCTCCTATCGGACGTATCCTGTTTGCACTGCCCTTTGCCGTGTTCGGGATAAACCATCTGATAATGATGGATTACTACCTGGGTATGCTTACCTCCTTCGTTCCGCTCGGAGGTTACACAATTATTCTTACGGGCCTGGTGATGATTGCTGTAAGCATAAGTATCATCACCAAAAAGTTCATCAGGCTCTCCACACTCATTCTGGCCGGGCTGCTGCTGATTTTTATCCTGACCATACATATCCCGCACCTCCTTGACGGGTCCGAGAGGGTACCCATTATGATAGCCTTGCTGAAGGACATCTCGCTGATGGGAGGGTCGCTGATGATTGCAGGTTACTGCGCTGAGAGTGAAACAAAAAAAGAAGCCAAATGAATATCAAGCATCTTACCACAGCAGTTATTTTCCTTGCCCTGCTTGTGCAGGTCAATGCCCAGAAAGTTAAAACAGCTGGTTACAAGCAGCCTGAAGTTGAAGTGGGCGTGGTTGAACATCTCGGTGATACAATCCCACTTGATCTCTGGTTCTACAACGAGGACAGTGAGCAGGTCACCCTTCGTTCACTTATAGACAGGCCGACAATCATGAGTTTTGTCTACTTTGACTGTCCAAACCTGTGCAGTCCCCTTATGGATGGCATCGCAGATGTGGTCGGCAAGATGGATATGACACTGGGCACAGAATACAAGGTCATAACAATCAGCTTCAATACAAGTGACACTCCCGAGAAGGCGAGGGAAAAGAAGCAGAACTTTGTACAGAGGATCAGCAAGGAGAACCAGAAGGACTGGATCTACCTCACGGGAACTGAAGAAAACATCAGTGCCATAACTGCCGCAGCCGGGTATAAATACACTCCGCAGGGACTTGATTTTGCACACCCTTCAGTCATAATGGTAGTCAGTCCTGCAGGTAAGATCACCCGCTACCTCTATGGCCTGACCTACCTGCCGTTTGATGTGAAGATGGCGGTCATTGAGGCCCAGAAAGGGATAGCCAGGCCGACAGCCAACCGTATTCTTGAATACTGTTTTGCCTATAACCCGGCAAGTCAGACATACACGCTGCAGGTAACAAGGATAGTCGGTATCATTACAATATTCTTCCTGGTGCTGATCATGGTTATCCTTCTGGTCAGGAGGAGAAAAAAATAAATCCGTTTGAATATGGGAAACGAAGCAGAGGTAAGTTACCTGGAATACCAGGGGAGGCACAAAGGGATATGGTCATGGCTCCTGAGCACTGACCACAAGCGGATAGGACTGCTGTACCTGTATGCCGTGATATTTTTCTTTTTTGTGGCAGCCACGCTGGGTCTTCTGATGCGTATCGAGCTGATAGCTCCGGGGCGCACTATCATGGAACCTCAGACGTACAACGGGATGTTTACAATACACGGGATCATTATGATCTTTGTGATTGTAATCCCCGGGCTTGCGGCAGTATTCGGCAACTTTTTCCTGCCGATACTCATCGGGGCCAGGGACGTGGCCTTCCCGAAACTGAATCTCTTTTCATGGTATCTGTATATGATCGGAGCGCTTCTGGGAGTGGCATCACAGTTCTTCGGTAGCGGGCCACCCGACACCGGATGGACATTCTACGTACCTTACAGCGTGGAGTCGGCCACAAGCGTCATCTGGGCACTGACTGCGGCGTTCATTCTTGGCTTCTCCTCGATTCTGACGGGATTGAATTTTATTGTCACAATCCACAGGATGAGAGCGCCCGGGATGAAATGGATGAGGATGCCACTCTTCCCGTGGGCGCTTTACGCAACGGCGTGGATACAGGTGCTTGCCACTCCTATTGTTGGCATCACACTGATAATGGTAATAGCCGAAAGGGTTCTCAATATAGGGTTCTTTGACCCTGCTCTTGGCGGCGACCCTGTTCTCTTCCAGCACCTCTTCTGGATTTACTCGCACCCGGCAGTTTACATAATGATACTTCCCGCTATGGGCGTGGTCACTGAGATCTTCCCCACCTTCAGCCAGAAGCCTGTCTTCGGCTACGGTGCCATTGTGATCTCCAGCCTTGCCATAGCCTTCGTAGGTTATTTCGTCTGGGGCCACCATATGTTCACCTCCGGCATGAGTTACTATGCACGGTGGTTCTTCTCATTCCTTACATTCATTGTTGCCATTCCAAGTGCAATCAAGGTATTTAACTGGATATCAACGATGTATGGCGGATCAATAGATCTCAAACCACCGCTGCTTTACGCGATTTCGTTTATTTTCCTGTTCCTCATCGGTGGTTTCACAGGCCTGGTTCTCGGTGCGCTCGCAACGAACGTTCAGACCCATGACACGGCTTTTGTAGTGGCCCACTTCCACTACATAATCTTCGGTGGTATGGGATTCTCCTTCTTTGCGGCAATCCATTACTGGTTCCCGAAGATGTACGGCAGGATGTACAACAACAGCGTTGCAAACATTGCATGGGGATTCAATTTCGTGGGTTTCAACCTTCTCTACTTCCCGCAGTTCATCATTGGGATACAGGGAATGCCGAGACGCTCGTACGATTACCTGCCACAGTTTGAAACAGGGCATGTGCTCTCAACTGTCGGGGCCTTCATCCTCATAACGGGGCTGATACTCATGGTAATCAATCTCATGGTTGCCGCAAGGCGCGGGGCGAAGGCGCCGGCCAATCCATGGCACGGTGTCACCCTTGAGTGGAAGATCCCCTCTCCCCCGCCGCACGAGAACTTTGACGAGATTCCCGAGATAACCGCGAAGCCATATTTCTTCGGAACGAAGGACCAGAACAAAGCGTAAGATATCCATGACAGATAATCATACCCATACAGAACACCTTGACAGCGAGACCGGTAAGCTGGGAATGTGGATATTTCTATTCACGGAACTATTCCTGTTTGGCGGTCTCTTCCTCGTCTATGCCATTTTCAGGGCAAAGTATTCCGCTGACTTCCACCTGGCTGCTGAAGAGCTCAATGCGTTCATAGGTACAATTAATACCGTCTTCCTGCTTGTCAGCAGTATGACAGCGGCAATGGCGCTTACCGCGATACAGAAAGGAGACAAACGTCTGACCATCTTCCTGTTGCTGGTGACAATTCTTCTTGCGGCCCTGTTCATGGTAAACAAGTATTTCGAGTGGTCACACAAATTTGAATACGGCATCTGGCCCGGTTCACCGGTTCTGAAAAACATGTCGCACGGCGAACTGCTGTTTTTCGGGCTGTACTATATGATGACAGGGCTGCATGCACTTCATGTGCTGATCGGGATGATCCTTCTCTCAATCAACGTGGTGAAAGTAAAAACAGGTGCAGTGAACAGCGGCAGGTTCCTGATGCTTGAGAACAGCGCCCTATACTGGCACCTTGTTGACCTGATATGGATATTCCTCTTCCCTCTCCTTTACCTTATAACCTGAGAAAGAAATGAACAACGACGAAAAACATATCTCATCCTATCAATCGCTGACTGTTGTGCTGGTGATACTGCTGTTTCTCACGGCAATCTCGGTGCTTATCACGGGATTTCACCTTGGAGCCCTGACTGTGGCGGTGGCCCTGCTGATTGCCAGCGTCAAGGTTTTCATTGTGCTCACCCAGTTCATGCATCTGAAGTTTGAGAACCGTTTTCTGCGGCTGGCTGTGACAGGGGTGTTTGCCCTGTTTGCAGTAGTGACTATAATAACATTCATTGATTATTATTTCAGATAAAAAGCACTGATATGTTCAATGGAGCATCAAATCTTGCAGAAGGAGTAGACCAGGCATTCCTGTTCATCTTTATAATCGCCTTCATTTTCATAGTAGGGATAACTGCCTTCATGATCTGGACTGTGATCCATTTTTCCCGCAAGAAGGGGAAGGAGGCGAAGCAGTTCGAAGGGAGCATGAAGCTCGAGGTTTTGTGGACGGTTGTGCCACTTATTCTTGTGATGTTAATGTTCTGGATCGGATGGAAAGGCTTTGCTCCGATGCGAAAGGTACCGGCCGATGCGATGGTCATAACAGCAATCGGCAGGATGTGGGAATGGGAATTCATTTACAGTGACAGCCTCCGGTCGAAGGAGCTGGTACTGCCAATCAACAAGCCTGTCAAGCTGGAGCTGGTGTCGGAGGATGTCAATCACAGTCTCTTCATACCGGCATTCAGGGTTAAGGAAGATGTGATACCGGGTTACGACAACTACCTGTGGTTCACCCCAAACTATATTGGCGACTATGAGATCCTGTGCACGGAGTATTGCGGGCTTCTGCACTCGGCGATGGTGTCAAAAACGAAAATTGTTGAACAGGAGGAGTTCGACGCCTGGTACGAAGAGCTGAAAACTGCATCCTTCATCCCTGAACCGGAAGGTTTGAAACTTCTCCGCGGTACGGGATGCCTTGCATGTCATTCACTTGACGGGGCGAAACTGGTCGGTCCCTCATTTGCGGGACTGTACGGTGCTCAGCGAACTGTTAACGAGGGTAACGCCCAAAAGACTGTGACGGCTGATGAGGCCTACATTACAAGTTCAATCTATGACCCGAACCTTCAGATTGTCGAGGGTTTTGCAAGGAACCTCATGCAGTCATACCGCGAGCTGCTCACCGAAGAACAGATAGCCATCATGACCGAGTATCTCAAAACGATAGGCCAGGATGCCAACTGAGAGGATGACAATCGCCATGATAGCTGAGCTCACAAAGTGGAAGCTCTCATTGGCGGTTGCTTTCTCAGCCGTGACCGGGTACCTGATTTATGACGGTGGCAGCGCCGGGACCGGCCTTCCTGAATCAGCAATCGAAACTGGCCTGATTAAGGTCGCCGCGGGTGTCTTTCTTCTCTCGTCAGGCGCTGCGGCGCTCAACCAGTATACCGAGAGGAATAGTGACGCTCTTATGGAGCGCACCGCCGGGAGGCCTCTTCCCTCAGGCAGGATGGCGGCGCCGGCCGCCATGGTGGTGGCGGTGGTTGTGCTGCTGGCAGGGATTGTGCTTCTGGCCCGCGGCGGCACGTGGCCGGTGTTGCTCGGAGCCCTGAATGTCATACTGTACAACCTCATCTACACCGGCCTCAAGAAGAGGACCACCCTTGCAATCATACCCGGGGCCCTTGTAGGAGCCGTGCCGCCGCTGATCGGCTATACGGCGGCCGGCGGCGCCATGACTGACAGCAGGATCCTGCTGTTCGCGCTGTTCATGTTTCTTTGGCAGATGCCTCACTTCTGGCTGCTGCTTATCCGGTACGGGGAGGAATATGAAAAGGCCGGGATAAAAACTGTTCACTCGCGCATGAGTGAAGCCTCCATCATGCGCCTCGTCATGGGATGGATCACAGGCTCCTCCCTCCTGCTCTGGCTGCTCACCGCAATTTACATGCCCTTCAGCAGCACGGCCGCCATCATACTGTTCCTGCTCAACACTGCCTTCATCATCGCCTTTGCCGGGATCATCCGGGCAGGCTTTGACGGCGTCAGGTCAAAGTATGCCTTCATGGCCTTCAACTCCTTCAGTGCCCTTGTAATGATAATACTGATTGCATTTGCCTGAACGGCCTTTGTCCCCTGCCGATGCTCTTCAGCATCCTGAAGGATCACGGAAATTTCATACATTTGAGTTCCGCATCGGCGGAGAAGAACTGTTTTAAATCATTGAAGAATGAATCTGAAGGTTTTTTCGATCTTTTCACTGCTGCTGTGCATGCTGGCAGGAAACATCTTTTCACAGGATGAAAAGGCAAACAGCATCACTTCCGGCCCTGCATCCGGGTCTCTGGTGATTGCCGGCGGGGGCAGGCTGTCAGACACTATCATTAAACGATTCATAGATCTGGCTGGAGGTCCGGAGGCACGCATAGTGCTTGTACCCACCGCTGAAGGGGCCGGCAGTTATCCGGAAAGTGCCGCTGATTTCCTTGAATCGCGGGGCGCAAAGAATGTAATCATACTGCATACCGGCAGCAGGGATACGGCAGACACCGAGGCCTTCACGAAGCCACTTGAGAATGCAACCGGTGTATGGTTCGGCGGCGGACGGCAGTGGCGCCTGGTCGATTCCTACGGAGGCACTCGCTCTGAAGTGATGTTCCTCAGGGTGCTGGAGCGTGGCGGCGTAATCGGCGGCTCATCCGCCGGTGCAACCATCCAGGGCTCTTTCCTCGTCAGGGGTGACACACAAAACAACCAGGTCATGATGGGTGACCACCAGGAGGGCTTCGGCTATATCAGCAACATCGCCATTGACCAGCATGTGCTTGCCCGCAACAGGCAGTTTGACATGTTTGAAGTTCTGAAGGCCCATCCCGGGCTTCTGGGTATCAGCATAGACGAGAATACGGCTGCCATAGTCACGGGCGATACCCTGCAGGTGCTGGGGGCCTCATACATCCTTGTCTACGACGGGAATTTCTGGTCCCGGGAAGGGAGCGAACTGAAGAAATTACCTGCAAAAGAGTCTCTCTTTTACTTGATCCGACAGGGTGACAGGTATGACATGAGGCAGAGAAAAATCATCAATTGAAAGCCTGTTGCATGCTTTAATTCTCAGTAATCATTTACCGGTTGTTCAACAGGATGCCATTTTCGGGCAATTCTGCTACCTTTATTCTCTCATTCAATAAAACTTTCCTATGAAGAAGATACTTTCACTTTCACTGTTGCTGGCAGTTTGCATCGCAGCATTGTCGCAGCCTCTGACCTCCGAACAGATAGACAAACTTGCAGAGCAGACCTTAAAGGTCTTCAATGTTCCGGGTATTTCCGTTGCCGTGGTCAAGGATGGCCAGGTGGTTCACATGAAGGGGTACGGTGTAAGTTCAATTGCCACCGGAAAAAAGGCTGATGAAAACACTCTCTATGCAATCGCATCCAACTCGAAGGCCTTCACCTCGGCAGCGCTGGGCATCCTTGTTGACGAGGGGAAGCTGAGATGGGACACCAAAGTAATTGACATCATACCTGAGTTCAGGCTTTATAATGCTTATGTAACTGAGGATTTCAACATAAAAGACCTGCTGTCACACCGGAGTGGCATGGGACTCGGGGCAGGTGACCTGATGCTGTGGCCCGACTCCTCGTCCTTCACAAAGGAGGAGATCATTCATAACCTGAGGTACCTGAAGCAGACCTCGTCATTCAGGACGAAGTATGATTATGACAACCTTCTCTACCTTGTTGCCGGGGAGGTGGTGGACCGTGTTTCCGGGCAGAGCTGGGAGGAATTTATTGAGGAGAGGATCATGAAACCGCTGGGAATGACAAGTTCGGCAGCTTCATACAACAGGGTAAGGGACAGGTCAAACCTGATGGATGCCCACATACCTGTTGAAGGGGTGCTGAAGGTGGTGCCGATGTACCAGAGCAGCCTGTTCAATTCAGGTGCCGGGGTCATCAGCAGTGTTTCCGACATGAGCAAATGGGTAATGATGCATATTAACCGTGGCAGCTTCGGTGAAAGCAACAGCAAGCAGTTGCTCAGAGAGGCAACCCACCGCGAGATGTGGACTCCTCAGACCATTATACCGGTCCGCAATCCCGGTCCCTACAGGAGTCATTTTTCTGCCTACGGCCTTGGCTGGGGTCTCACCGATGTGGCAGGATACCTGCAGGCATCGCATACAGGAGGATTGGGTGGAGTCGTAACCCAGGTAACAATCATTCCCGAACTGAAACTTGGGATCATCGTATTCACAAACCAGCAGGAAGGAGCTGCCTTCACAGCCATCACAAACTCAATCAAGGACGGGTACCTGGGGGTGAAAGGCAATGACTGGATAAAAACCCTCAGTGAAAATGTCGAACGAAATCGCGCAGAGGCGAAAAAGATAACCGATGAGGTATGGGCGAAGGTGGAATCACAGAGGTCAAAGAGCGGATTGCCGGTGAATCATGAGGTATACACAGGCACTTACACCGACAACTGGTTTGGTGACATCGTCATCTCGGAGGTAGGCGGCAAGATCCGTTTCCGGTCTGTAAAATCGCCTCAGCTCAGGGGTGACATGTTGTTTTACAATGCCAACACCTTCGTGGTGAAGTGGGATGACAGGTCAATGGATGCCGATGCATGGGTGGTCTTTTCGCTTGACAAAGAGGGGAAGGCACAGTCATTTTCAATGGATGCCATCTCACCCCTGACCGACTTCAGTTATGATTTTCATGATCTCAGCCCGAAGAGGAAAGAAGACAAATGAAGCGTTCGATCTCACTGATTCTCCTTCTCGTCCTGGCTGCCGCAGTAGCCGGTCAGCCCCTTTCGGAAAAAAAGATTGACAGGCTGACGGAGCGTGTGATGAAGGAATTCAATGTTCCCGGCATCGCCGTGGCCGTGGTAAAGGATGACCAGGTAATTCATATGAAGGGTTACGGTGTTCGCTCCATCTCCACTGGTGAAAAGACAGATGAACACACACTCTTCGCGATAGCGTCGAATACAAAGGCATTCACTGTTGCCGCACTTGGCATCCTAATAGACGATGGAAAACTCAGATGGGACACAAAGGTAACTGACATTATCCCTGAGTTCAGGCTGTACGATTCATATGTCACGGAAGACTTCATGATAAAGGACCTTCTGACCCACCGCAGCGGCATGGGACTCGGGGCAGGAGACCTGATGGGCTGGCCTGACTCAGCAGATTTCTCAACCGCAGAGATAATCCACAACCTGAGATACCTGAAGCAGACATCGCCATTCCGGACCAGGTATGATTATGACAACATGCTCTATATCGTAGCAGGTGAGGTGGTGGCAAGGGTTTCGGGGCAGAGCTGGGAGGAGTTCGTGGAATCACGCATCATGGGGCCGCTGGGGATGAACGAATCGGCTGCTTCATTCAAAAGGATTAAAGACCGGACCAACCTGATTGACGCACATGTCCCGGTTGACGGCAGGCTGCAGGTGGTGCCGAAGCAGGAGGCCAAAAGACACAACTCGGTGGGTGGCATATACAGCAATGTAAATGACATGAGCAAATGGGTGCTGATGCAGCTGAACAGGGGCCGTTACGGTGAAGGCAAGGAAAAAATGATCTTCTCCGGGGAGGTTCACAGGGAGATGTGGACGCCGCAGACTGTAAGACCGGTTGGCCGCGGAGGTGCTTACAGGACCAATTTTGCATTTTACGGGCTTGGGTGGAACCTTGCAGATGTGAACGGATACCTTCATGTATCCCATACAGGAGGCCATGCGGGGATCGTGACACAGGTCACGATGCTCCCCGAGCTCAGCCTGGGAATCATTGTACTGACAAACCAGGAAGAGGTCTCAGCTTTTACTGCAATCACCAACAGTATTATCGACGGTTACCTCGGGATCCGCAACCAGGACCGCCTGAAGGAGTTGAAGGCCATGATGCTGCAGCAACAGGCTGAAGCGAAGGAGATCACTGACAGGGTATGGGCAACAGTGAATGCCAGGAATAATGAACCGTCAGCGGAGGTTGCCCATGGAGATTTTGAGGGGACCTATTCAGATGTGTGGTTCGGGGATGTGATCATAAGCGAAGAGAACGGAAGGATGAGGATCAGGTCTGTGAAATCGCCGCGGCTGAAGGGAGAGATGTTCCATTATACCGCCAACACCTTCATTGTGAGATGGGATGACAGAAGCCTTAACGCCGATGCCTTTGCTGTTTTCGCACTTGACCGCGTAGGAAGACCGGCTGCAATCACAATGGAAGCAGTATCACCGCTGACTGACTTCAGCTATGACTTTCACGATCTATACCTTAAAAGAAGCGAAAACAAGGACAAATCACAGCTTCCAAATCCATAAGTATTATTTTAGCAACATAATCAGATATCCCCTCCAATGTCATTTATACAGCTCAGCATTTTACTCTCGGCATTAATCGGATTGATAATTATAGCCTGGATCCGCAGCTTCGACATTTATGAAAAGGAGACATTCAGGGCCATGGTATGGGCTTTCCTTGCCGGTGGCGTCACGTCGGTCCTGATAGCTCTGGGAATCTATGAGTTCCTCCGGCTCTTCGGTATCGAAGATGAAGTGATAAGCAACACCCTGGGATCCATCTTTGTCATTGGTCCTGTTGAGGAATTTGCCAAGCTGGCTGGTCTGGTGGTGGTATATGCCCTTATCCGAAAACAGTTCAATGAGCTGACTGACGGCATCATCTACATGTCATGCGTGGCTCTCGGCTTTTCAATAATTGAGAACTTCTTTTATGCAAATGCCGGAGAAGGGACAGAGTACCTTCTTGTTTACAGGGCATTCATCAGCACTCCCGCACATATAGCCTTCAGTGTGATCATTGGCTATGCCTGGTACAGGTACAAGAAGGAGAACAAGTCCTTCAGTACGGTTGTGCTTGCACTGGTTGTTGCAAGCCTGTTGCATGGCGTGTTTGACGCCCTGGCATTCAGTCCGTGGTTCAATTTCCTGCTGCTGGTGTACCTCTGGCTGATTCTCAGGCAGTCTCTGAGGCTTGTGCAGTACACAAATGTTGTCTCACCGTTCAGACCGGCTTTTGAGGCGCTGTTTGAAACCGCATCGGAGGAGAAGGCTGAAGGGATCGAATGTCCCAGCTGCGGGTCAGTTGCCCCGAAGGAGCTCTTTCGCAACAGATACTTCACGGCATGCCGGTGTGACGGTTGCGGCTATCATATTGCTTCACGTGGAGATATACGCAGGATTTTCAGGCTGTTTGCCCCGGAGTACAAGAGACTTGGGAAGAAGCTGACGCCTGCCCTGTTGAGTGACGGGCGAACACTCATGAGTGTCTACGGATCAGCATTCTTTGGCGCTAACGGTAACAGGGGCTTCTTCAGGGTCGGAGAGCTGGCTGAAAGGCTTCAGGCTATCAATGACGAGCTCATGACCAGGTTCAGACACCGGTCGTTTGTATCAGCAAATCTTCTCAGGCGCTTCTTTGAATGAAAAACAGCATGATAACTTCAGGAAATCAGGAGGCAGGCCGGTTGAGGGTTTTCCGCAATGGCCGTTTTTTTACCGGTACCGAATTGATCGATGACAGGGACCTGATTGCCGAGGGCAACCGGATAGCAGGATTCACCGGTTTGGATTCTGCGCCGTCAGGTGCTGAGATTATCGATTGCGGTGGCAACCTGGTGACAGCCGGACTCATTGATCTTCAGATTGCAGGAGGCGGAGGTTACCTCTTTTCGTCGAATCCCACCCCCGAAGCCCTTGACGTAATTACCAGGGCAATATTATCAACAGGCACGACAGGCTTCCTGCTGGCCTTGCCCACAAATACACATGATGTTTACATGGCAGCATTCAGGACTGTCAGCGAGTCTTACAATCCGGCTCTGCTGGGTCTTCACATGGAAGGTCCGTACATCTCTCATGCCAGGCGCGGAGCCCATGCGCCGGAGCTCATAATCAAACCAACCACAGAGAATCTGTCTGCACTTCTCCGCGAGGCAGGCGGCACAATAAGGATGATGACAGTAGCTCCGGAGGTATGCACTCCTGAGATCATCTCACTGCTCAGACAGAATGGCATCACCGTTGCGGCAGGCCACAGCAATGCCACCTTCAGGGAGGCCATGCTGGGCTTTGAAAGGGGGATAGAGACAACAACCCATCTCTTCAACGCGATGACTCCGCTGCATCACCGTGATCCGGGACTTCCCGGAGCGGCATTCATCTCCGACTGCGCCTGTGCGAGCATCATTGCTGACGGCATCCATGTTGACTTTGCCATGGTAGCCATAGCAAAGAAGGTGATGAAGGAGCGGCTCTTCCTTGTCTCCGATGCCGTTGAAGAGAATGACCGGGGAGCTTACATGCACGTCAGGCAGAATGACCGTTTCACCCTGCCCGACGGCACACTGTCAGGAGCCAGGCTCTCAATGCTCGACGGGGTAAGGAACTGCATCAGCCATGCAGGTATTGACAAATATGAGGCAATCAGGATGGCAACCCTGTATCCTGCAAGGCTTATAGCTGCAAATGACAGGGGAATCATTGCAACGGGTGCCAGGGCCGACCTGATTATGACAGACGGTGAGATGAGGCTGACCGGGATCTGCATCAACGGACACACGGAATTCAAAAAAATGATATAATGGCATTACTTGGAATTGACCTCGGAGGAACAAAAGTTGCATTTGCACTTTTCGACCGTGAAGGCAACATAAGGGGCAGGGAGAGCCTGCCTCTTGAGAACCGGAAGGGTCATGAGGTAGGCAAGCTGATAGCCGTCACCACGGCACTGAAGATTTCAGTTGCTGCGAATGAGGGTGATTCCGTGGAGGCAGTGGGGATATCCGTCCCGGGAATAAGCCGTCGTGAAAAAGGGACCGTCTGGGCCCCTAACATTCCGGGCTGGGATGACTATCCCCTTCTCAGGGAGGTCTCCACGGTGACGGGTGATATACCTGTAATCATCGAGAGTGACAGGTCATGCTACATCTCGGGGGAGATATGGAAGGGGGCTGCGCACGGGTGCAGGGATGCCATCTACCTCGCTGTCGGAACCGGTATCGGTGCCGGAATAGCAGTCAACGGAGATGTACTCCGGGGGGCGCATGACATCGCAGGGGCTATCGGTTGGATGGCGTTATCGAGGCCGTTCAGAAGCAAGTATACGATCTGCGGTAACTTTGAGTATTATGCCTCCGGCGAAGGGATTGCCAGGCAGGCTGCACAATACCTGGACAGGCACGACGGCTACCAGGGAGAGCTGAGAAAAGGATCCGGGGAAAAAGTCACGACCCATGATGTGTTTGTTGCATGGCGAAATGGTGACATTGCGGCAATATCAATCATCGACCTGGCCGTTGAGTACTGGGGCATGGCCTGTGCGAATCTCGTCAGTCTCTTCAATCCTGAAAAAATTATATTCGGGGGTGGTGTATTTGGTCCGGCCACGGAGCTTATACCTGCCATCATGCAGGAAGCGGAGAAGTGGGCTCAGCCGATAAGCATAAGGCAGGTAAGCTTTGAGCCATCGGCGCTTGCCGGTGACGCCGGCGTTTACGGGGCAGGATTCCTTGCCTTGAAACACATTGGATAACCAGGGGAGATATATGAAAGGAACATTCAACAGACAACTTGTATTCCGGGCGGCATGCCTGGGCATGCTGCTCTTCGGGATCGGGCTGATTATGCTCGGTTCAATACTGCCCGACCTGAGGCTCAAGCACTCGCTTGATGCCGTGGAGGCCGGCACACTCTTCTCAATCCTGCCGGTAGGCATCATCCTGGGGTCCCTCCTGTTCGGTCCGGTTTGTGACAGGTACGGTTACAGAACCCTGCTGGCCGTCTCGGCGCTGCTGATGTTTGCCGGATTTGAAGGGCTTGCCTTCACAAACACCTCATGGATACTGACTCTGTCGGTGTTCCTCTTCGGGGTTGGCGGGGGTGCCATAAACGGTGCCACCAATGCAGTGGTTGCTGACATAAGCACCACGGGCAAGGGGGCAGACCTGAGCATCCTGGGTGTGTTCTTCGGGATCGGAGCCCTAGGGATGCCTCTGCTGCTAAGCCTCCTGAAAAAAAGTGTACAGTTTGAGACAATAGTGGCAGGCACCGGCCTCCTGGCTCTTTTTGCAGCCATTCTTTTCGCAATTGTGAGGTTCCCGGCAGCAAAGCAGGCTGAGGGTATTTCGATGAAACAGGTTGGGGGGCTCTTCCGCGATGCCACTCTTCTGCTTATAGCTTTCTTCCTCTTTTTCCAGAGCGCATTTGAAGGGCTGATAAACAACTGGACCACAACCTATCTGATTGAGAGGGCAGATGCCGGGCAGCAGGCTGCACTCATGGGTCTTTCGGCCTACGTGGCAGGAATGACCGTGATGCGTTTGCTTATCGGCAGTGTACTGAGAAACATGTCTGAGCGAAGCCTTTTGTACATGTCATTTGCCATCACACTGGCGGCACTTCTGCTCTTCGGTCTCAGCAGGTCCGTAGTGCCGGCCGCCACCGGCCTCTTCATCCTGGGATCAGGACTGGCTGCAGGATTTCCCACAATGCTGGGCCTTGTGGGAAACAGGTATCCGAATCTGTCCGGCACGGCATTCAGCTTCGTACTTGTGATTGCACTCCTCGGCAACATGCTGGTTAACTACACGATGGGGCTTGTGGCAGAAACCCGGGGCATTGAAAACCTGGTGATTTTTACTTTCGCCGAACTTATTATTCTGGCTGTCATTGCAACAACTATATTTGGAAGACTTAAAAACAACAAATAAATCCTTAAAAACCAAGATATGCTGGCACTTGAATGGCTTAACAATGCAAGGGGTGTGATGAATCGCATCGAAGAGACACAGATGGATAACATAAGGAAAGCGGCTGAGGTAATGGCTGACACTATTGAATGCGGCCGCTGGGTTCACACATTCGGCTGCGGTCATGCCACCCTTCCGATAGAGGAGATGTACCCCAGGATCGGCGGTTTTGTCGGCTTCCATCCGATGATAGAGATCCCCCTCAGTTTCTTTACCCATATCACAGGGGAGATGGGCGTTCACCAGTTCGTTTTCCTTGAGAGGGTTGAGGGCTACGGCGTAGAGATAATGAAGGGATACACGTTTGACACCCGTGACACGATGTGGCTCTTCTCCCATTCAGGTATCAACAATGTCAACATCGACATTGCACTGGAGTCGAAGAAAAGGGGCATGAAGGTTGTGGTCTTTGGCTCTGCCGCAGCCGCGAAGGGAAAGAAGACGAGACACACGTCGGGCAAGACAATCTTTGACATAGCTGATATCGTAGTAGACACCTGTGCCCCGCTGGAGGATGCATCGGTTAAGCTTAAGAACCACTATGACAAGATCGGGCCTGTCTCAACAATGGCCTTTGTGACCTGTGTCTGGATGACGGTAACGACTGTGGCGGAGATCCTGGCTGAGAGAGGTGTTAAGCTCTACATCCACCCGAGTCACAATGTGCCGGGAGACAACACCGCACGGGAGAGGCTTGACGAGGCCCTGGCCGAGTACAAGCGCAGGGTCGCCGGCGTTTGACAAAAACAATATCCGGGAACATGAACTCTCTTGAGAGGAGCATAAGTTTCATCGGGGGCCGCCGTTCTGACCGTATTCCCTTCCATCCCATCCTTATGCGGTTTGCAGCGCTTCATGCAGGTATCAGGTACCGGGACTTCTGTCTCATTCCCGCCCGCAAGTGCGAGGCAAACATTCGCTGTGCGAAGGATTTCTGTTCCGACTGGGTAAACACAATGTCTGATCCCTGGGCTGAGGCAGAGGCATTCGGCACCCGTCTCTCCTACCCCGAGGATGATCTCCCTAAGGTTGAGTATCATGCAGTTGCGGAGATCGGTGATATCAGCAGGATGAAGGTGCTCGTGCCCGCTGAACATACCAGGATGAGGGCCAGGGTTGAGGAGATAGGCATTTACAGCCGTGAGACCGCCGGAAAGCTGCTAATCTGCGGCTGGGTGGAGGGTCCCCTGGCAGCGTACTGTGACATAAGGGATATCAACATGGCCATGACAGACCTTTACGAGTATCCCGGCGAGGTTCACAGAGCGCTGGACATCATCACGGAAAGCGCCATAGCCTTCATCACGCCTCAGGTTAAGGCAGGTGCCCATTGCATCGGCATCGGTGATTCGGTGTGCTCCCTGATATCCCCGGACCTATACCTGGAATTCTGTTTTGAGCGGGAGAGAAGACTGGTTGAGCACATCCATTCACTGGGTGCAATTGCCAAGATCCACATCTGCGGAGACATCTCAGCCATTTTGCCGGACGTAATCAGGACCGGTGCAGATATAATTGATATTGACCACCGTACAGGACCGGTCACCGGGGCGCTTAAGCTTCTGCGAGCCGGGCAGGTCTTTTCCGGCAAGAGTGACCCGGTATCCGTCCTTCAGGACGGTGATACGGAGTTGATCCGCGTAAGCTGCAATTCCTTCTTCAGGGAGGCAGGCGGCCGTACAATTCTCTCCGCAGGTTGCGAGGTGACTCCCGGGACATCGGCTGAAAACCTGAGATTCTTTTCATCCATGGCCGGAGAGCTTGCGGCAGAAAATAGCACGAGGTAAAATGTCGAGGAATATAGCACTTGTACTATCCAGCGGCGGAGCAAGAGGCTTCGCCCATATTGGCGCAATAAAGGTGCTTGAAAACAAAGGCTACAACATCACATCTATCGCAGGCACATCCATGGGAGCTCTTGTGGGAGGCATCCATGCAGCCGGGAAGCTGCCGGAGTTTGAAGAATGGGTCAGCGGGCTGGATGCCATGGAAGTACTGCAACTAACTGACATAAGTCTCAGCAAGAAAGGTTTTGTAAAGGGAACCCGAATCATCGAAAAGATCAAGGAGATTGTGCCTGACAGGAATATTGAGGATCTTCCCATTCCGTACTCAGCCATTGCAACAGACCTCATGCGTGGAAGGGAGAGGATTTTCAACGCCGGCAGTCTTTTTGATGCTATCAGGGCCTCCATATCAATTCCCACTTTTTTTCAGCCTTTCAGTCATGGCGGTGATTATTTTGTTGACGGGGGACTTGTCAACCCAATACCTATAAACAGGGTTAAACGCCATGACGGCGATCTTCTTGCCGTTGTGAATGTAAATGCTGACATTCCGTATATAAGGATAGAGCCTGCGCCGGAGGCAGAAGAGTCATGGGGGAAGAGTTATCTCAGGAAGATCAGAAAAATCAACAATCATACAGGCAAGCACATTCCTAAAAACAAAAAGGATGATATCGGGCTGTTCAATCTCAACAACCGGAGTATAAGCATCATGCTGAATCAGATTGCGGCCCTGACCCTGATGAATCAGAAGGTCGATATAATGATTCAGATATCGAAGGAGTCATACGGAACCTATGATTTTTACAAAGCAGGGGAGATTATCAGGGAGGGAGAGAAGGCCGCTCTTGCTGCAGAAGGGTTGCAGCCTCCGCAATAGCGGTGTCAGGATGCTTTTTTGCGACCATTAATTGTAGATTTTCGCGAAAAGAGTATATCTTTGATAGATGATCTAAACTAATTCAAGATGAAACCATCTTTTCTTTTATTATGCCTGGCTCTGTTGATTACGGCACCGGGACTTAACGGGCAGAAACCGATCAAGGTGCTTGAGGACAGTGTACAGTTCGGCAACTACATTTATCCGGGATTCAATGTTACAATTCCTGAAGCAAACTTTGACAATGTGCTCAAGAACTGGATAAAAACACAGGAGAACGGTACCAAATCAAAGGTTCAGACAGAGAACGGTGAGATGACAATATTCGGAGCCATCATCAAGGAGGTGTCACCGGCACCGGTCAATATTTACAGCAGGCTGATGAATGAGGACACTCTTAGCAGGCTGCTTGTATGTATCGAGCTCAAGAAGGATCAGTATGTGGAGCCAGCCTCCGGAGACATTCAGCTTACATCAGCAAAGGATTACCTGAAGGAGTTTGCCAAATCACAGTATATTGATTTCATTAAGGACGAACTGGCTGCTGAGGAGAAGATTCTGCGGGACCTTAACAAGGAGCTTGGCGGCCTGGAGAGCAGCAAGGCCCGTTCACAGAGGACGGCCAAGAATAACAGGAACACTGTAAATGATGAACAGGAGAAGCTGCTGGTCAAACACAACGAACTAAGCCTTCTGTCAAACGAAATCATAAACAAAAACAACGAGATGATGGCAATGCCCGTAGGTGCGGGCAGGGATGCCATGTCAACCCAGGTGAAGGAACTTGAAAAGAGGCGCAAGAAACTGCAGAATGAGATCGGCAAGGCTGAGAAGAAGATCAGCAAGGCGAAGTCGGCAATTGATCAGGCTGACAGGTCTATCCCAAGAAATGAGAATGAGCAGGATGTGATGAAATCAAAGATTGATGCCCAGCAGGCAGTTGTTCAGCGTTTCATTGACAAACTGAATACAGTAAAACTATATTGATAAAAAGAGTCTTATAAGTAATAACTGAAAAATCACAAGACAATGGAAAATCAGGATCAGAAAGAAACCTACCAGCAGAAGATTCAGGAACAGCTTGATGAGTGGAGGAATGATATAGACAGGCTGAAGGAAAAGGCAAAAAACGCTACCGCTGAACAGAAGCTCAAGTACCAGGAGACAATTGATAAGATGGAGCTCAAGATGGATGAAGGCAAATCAAAGCTGAAGGACCTGAAGGAATCCGGAGCCGAGGCATGGGATGCAGTCAAGGATGGGGCTGATTCGATCTGGGACACGATGAAGGCAACTTTTGCCGAGGTCAAGGAGAGGCTCAGGGACAAGGACGACGACGACATACAGGAAGACAAGAAAGCCTGACATCCGGGAACTGATAAAATGAAAAAAATTGTTACAATCGGGATAATTGTCCTGCTGCTTGTTGCTGCCGTTATCTTCTGGTGGCGTCATTACTTCGTCTTTGGAGAAGGGGTGAAAGCGGGGGATCTGAACTACCTGGTCAGGAAGGGATACGTCTTCAAGACCTGGGAAGGGAAGCTGATACAGACGGGCTTCAAGACACCCACACCCGGGGCTATCCAGAGCAATGAGTTCGAGTTCAGCATCACTGATGACAGCCTGGCTGTTGTCCTGGAGAGGGCCAGCGGCAAGTTCGTGGAGCTCCGTTACAAGGAGTATATCGCACCGCTCCCATGGCGTGGCATGAGCAAGTATGTGGTCATCGAAATACTTGAGATAAGGGATTTTGAACAGCAGCAGCAGACTCTGATACCGTACCAGGCGATATGACAGGAATTAAAAGAAAGAGGAGGCTGCTGGCGGGCATAGCCGTGCTGGCGGTCTCTGTTCTGATTTTACCGGGCTGTGCAGAGCTGATGAAGGTCATTCAGACTGCTTCAGCAGTAAAGGAGCTTACAGAGGGTGACATCATCGGCGGCCTGAAGGAGGCTTTGACTGTCGGAGCCCGTAATGCTGCCGGAAGACTGGCATCGGAGAATGGCTACTACAATGACCCGTCTGTGAAGATCCCCCTGCCTGATGAAGCAAGGGTAATAATTGACAACATCGGAAAAATTCCGGGGGGTCAGCAGCTCATTGAGAACGTGGTACTGAGCATTAACAGGGCCGCTGAGGATGCCGCCAGGGAGGTTGCACCCATCTTCGTGAATTCGGTGATGCAGATGACAATCACTGACGGCTACAACATTCTTCACGGTGCTGACAATGCTGCCACGGCATATCTCAGAAGCACCACGCAGGAGCAGCTTTACTCCCTTTACAAACCAAAAATAAGTGCCTCAACAGGAAAGGAGATAGTGGCAGGAGTTTCCGCACAGGAGTCATGGACCACCCTGACCGATAAATGGAACAGTGTGGCCAACAGCGTTGCAGGGAAAATTGCGGGATTCAAGCCGGTAAACACTGATCTTGATGATTTTCTGACAAGAAAAGCACTGGAAGGTGTTTTCCTCAAGATGGAAGGAGAGGAACTGAAAATCAGGAAAGAGGTTGAGGCGAGAGTCACCCCATTACTCAGGAAAGTTTTCGGATCACTTGATCAGCAGTGACATCAGTTTTTCCTGTCAAACAGGGGTTATACCAGTTAATTCAGCTTTTCCAATAATTGTAAAAAAAACTAATAAAGATGAGAAAATCGATAATTGCATTCATCCTGTTTGTACTGCTAGCCGGATATCAGCCGGTATTAAACGGGCAGGCGGCAGACACAACTCTCGGCTGGAGCAAGAGCGGTGTCTTCTCCCTTAATATGGCTCAGGCATCGTTCACAAACTGGGCAGCCGGCGGACAGAATTCGGTGGCTCTTAACGGGCTTATTAACCTTGCAGCCAACCTTAAAAATGAGAAGTCGGCCTGGGATAACGCCCTGACAATAGGCTATGGAAAAATGCGCCAGAAGGGGAATGACCTTGGCTGGGTCAAGACTGATGACCGGATTGACCTTCAGTCAAAGTACGGGCAGAAGGCTTCCGAGAAATGGTTTTATTCTGGTCTGATGAGCTTCAGGACACAGATGGACAACGGATACAACTATCCCGACACTGAGAACAAGATATCTGATCTGCTGGCCCCTGCTTACCTTCTCTTCTCCCTGGGTATGGATTACAAGCCGAATCCGCAGTTTTCAGTGTTTCTCTCCCCTCTTACCTCCAAGAACACAATAGTAATGGATGAAGAGCTTTCAGCCATCGGTGCCTTCGGGGTTGAGCCGGGCAAGAAGTTCAGGCCCGAGCTTGGTGCCTATGCAAACATCGCCTACAAGAAGGATGAGATAGTAAAAAATGTAAATTTCCTTACAAAGCTTGATCTGTTCACGAACTACCTTAAGAATCCCCAGAATATTGACATAAGCTGGGAGGCGTTGCTTGTAATGAAGGTTAACGAGTTCATTTCGGCAACTGTCAATACTCATCTGCTGTACGATGATGACATTCTCATCAAGATTGATGAAGGGAATGAGGGTGAACCGGTAATGGGCAAGCGTGCGCAGTTCAAGGAAGTAATTGGCGTTGGCTTTACGTACAAGTTCATTAAGTAGGCGGCAAAGAAAAAATACTTCAGATGAAGAGCGTAACCCTTCTTGCCATGATGATGCTTATTACAGGAAGTCTCTGCGCACAGGCCTTGCAGGACATCAAACTGAATGCTCCTGACATGGAGCGGGGGCTGACAGTGATGAAGGCTTTTGAGAAGAGGGCCTCAGCAACGTCATTCAGTTCCAGGGAGCTGTCACTGCAGGATCTGTCGGACCTGTTGTGGGCTTCACTCGGCGTTAACAGGCCTGAAAGCGGCAAGAGAACAGCACCCACTGCCGTCAACGCACAGGATATAGACATCTACGTGCTGATGAAATCCGGGACATACTTTTATGATGCCAAAGCTCATGTTCTCAAGGGCATAGCAGCTGGTGACAACCGCAAACTGGTTTCCGAGCGGCAGACCAACTTCGCGAATGCACCGGTAATGCTTGTATTGGTTTCGGAGATTTCAAGGTTCAGGGGTGACGACAACACCCGCAAGCTGAGCTGGGCATCAATGGATGCAGGGATTGTATCACAGAACATATCCATTTTCTGTGCGGGGACAGGGCTGGTGACTCGTCCGCGGGCATCGATGGATGTGGAGGGGCTCAGGAAGCTGCTCTCACTGTCAGCCACACAGCAGCCGCTTCTGAACAACCCGGTGGGTTATCCCAACGAATAGGGACGGTTCGGTATGCTGAAGCTGATCAATCATCCCCTGATAACTCACAAATTGTCGCTCATCAGGAGAAAAGAGACGGGGACCAGGGATTTCCGGCAGAATGTCAATGAGATAGCCGGCCTGATGGCCTATGAGATTACGCGTGATCTTCCCCTGCGCGAGGTAGTAATTGACACACCTCTCTCCTCCTGTGTAACATCGGAGCTCTCCCGGGAGATAATACTTGTACCTGTGCTTCGTGCCGGGCTGGGAATGGTTGACGGGATTACAAGCCTGATAACCACGGCCAGGGTTGGTCACATAGGACTTGTCCGCGATCATGAGACGCTTGAGCCAACTGAATACTATGCCAAGTTTCCTGCGGATATTTCAGGTGCCGTTGTAATGGTGCTTGACCCGATGCTTGCCACCGGCGGCAGTGCCAGTGCAGCTATCGGGGCCGTAAAGAAGAGAGGTGCGGTGACAATCAGGCTGGTGTGCATCGTAGGGGCGCCCGAAGGGGTGAGAAGGGTTGAAAATGAACACCCCGATGTAGACATCTACCTGGCAGCTCTCGACAGTCACCTCAATGAGAACGGTTATATAGTCCCCGGGCTCGGGGATGCCGGAGACAGGCTCTTCGGAACAGTTTAGTTTGCTATATTCGCAGATCAATTCATTCAAACGACAGAGGATTATGGGACTCAAGCGCCGGCTTATTATTATGAACTTTCTCCAGTTCTTTATGTGGGGGGCATGGATGATGACACTGGGTCATTACGGATTCGTGGAGAGACAATGGAACGGCGCTCAGTTTGGCCTGGTATTCTCAACAATGGGCTTCGCGTCACTTATCATGCCCACGCTGTTCGGGATTCTTGCCGATAAATGGAAGGCAAATTACGTATTTGCAATACTTCACCTGCTGTTCGGGGCAACAATGTGCTTCCTGCCTCTGATTGAGGCACCGCTTCCATTCTTCTGGCTGCTGCTGCTTGCGATGTGTTTCTACATGCCTACAATAGGCCTGAATAACTCTGTCGGTTTCAGACTGCTGAAAAGTGAAGGCAAAGATCCGACAAAGTACTTCCCCCCTATCAGAGTGTGGGGTACGGTAGGATTTATCATCGCCATGTGGGTGACAAACTTCTTCACCAAACCGTGGGGACTCGGATACAGCATCAAGGTTTCATTCATCATAGCAGCTGTTTCCGCATTCGGTCTCTCCCTGTATTCATTCTTCATGTTGCCGGTCGTGAAAAAAATTGAAAGCGATGCAACGGAAAAGAAGACCTGGGTTCAGAGTCTCGGGCTGGAAGCCTTCGTGCTGTTCCGTCAAAGAAAAATGCTGTTGTTTTTTATCTTCAGCATGCTGCTTGGCGGCGCCCTTCAGCTGACCAATGCCTATGGCGACAGTTTTCTCCAGGATGCCACCGTATTCCCGAAAGGGGGGATAATCAACAACTTCTCAACTATAATACTTTCAATCTCACAGATCTCCGAAACCCTTTTCATCCTTTCGATTCCTTTCTTCCTGAAGCGTTTCGGCATCAAGAAAGTGATGCTGTTCAGTATGGTGGCATGGGTCCTGCGTTTCGGTCTCTTCGGCCTGGCCGACAATACAATCACAGGTTTTGTTCTGATTATTAGCTCATGTATTGTTTACGGAATGGCATTTGATTTCTTCAATATCTCAGGAGCCCTGTTTGTGGAACAAAACACTGACTCAAAGATCACGGCCTCGGCACAGGGTCTTTTTATGCTGATGACAAACGGGATAGGCGCCGTTCTTGGCAATCTCATTGCCGGACAGGTGATAAGGCAGTGGTTCGAGGATCCGGCAACTCTGGTCAAGGACTGGCCGGGCATCTGGATATCCTTTGCAGGGTATGCACTTGTTGTAGCCATTCTCTTTGCTGTGCTGTTCAGGCATAAGCACAATCCGGAAGAGACTGTAAGCATATGTCACTGATTAATATCTGTTTACCTGCAACACCAGGCACTGACACCACACTAAGGAGACTTTAGGTACAGGTCACTGATTAATATCTGTTCGATGGCTGCGACCGGTCCGGGCTGGACGTGGATAGCTTTCAGCCGAGGAGGATAAGGCTCAGTCCTATTGCAATCATCCCGCTTATCAGGCCATAGATTGCAACATGGTGCTTGCCGTACTTGTGAGCTGCGGGAAGCAGCTCGTCGAAAGCGATATAGACCATTATGCCGGCAACCATCGCAAAGACAAACCCCAGGCTCACATCGCTGCTGAAAAGTGTCAGGATGAAATAGCCTGCCAGTGCCCCGATCGGCTCAGAGAATCCTGAAAGGACAGACCAGGTGAGTGCTTTGCGCCTGGAGCCGGTGGCGTAATAAACCGGGACGGAGACTGCGATTCCCTCCGGGATATTATGGATGGCGACAGCCACGGCAATGCTTATTCCCACGGTAACATCAGACATTGCCGACATGAAAGTGGCAATTCCCTCAGGGAAGTTGTGGACGCCTATTGCGATTGCGGTGAAGATCCCAAGCCGCATAAGTTTCTGATCCCTTATTCCGTGCCTGCCCCTGTTCTGCAGCTTTCTGCCCTGGCATTCAGGCTTGTCAGGGTCACGCGATTCGGGGTGCATCTGTTCCACTCTCTTAAGTTCATGAGGGTTTCCTTCGGAGGGGAGCACCTTGTCAAGAACGGCCGACAATCCGATTCCACCGACGAAGGAGATAAATGTCAGCCATGCCGCTGTATTCTGATTGTATGCCAGCTGTATCAGCCGTCCGGCCTCTGTGAGAAGTTCGGTAAAAGATATGAAAATCATGACCCCTGCCGAAAAACCGAGGGAGAAGGCAAGAAATGTGGTTTTGGTGCGTCTGGCAAAGAAAGCTATCAAACCACCTATCCCGGTTGCAAGACCCGCAAAGAGAGTGATGCCAAAGGCAAACAGGAGCCGGGAGCTGTCCATGAAAAATCGTTATTTAGATTTTGTTTAAATTTCAAAATTATAAGAATAACGGTAAAAACAGCATGAGGAACATCAGGACTGACGAAAAAATGTCCTTATTTAGAGATGATATTTGAAGATGAACCTCTGGGACTATTACAGGATACTTGGCATCAGGCAGGGTGCCTCCGATGATGAGATCAGGAAAGCCTACAGGAAGAAGGCCCTGGAGTACCATCCTGACCGAAATCACTCTCCGGATGCAGAGGAGATGTTCATCCGCATTAACGAGGCTTATGAATATCTCACATCGCATCCTCATGGCAGGAATATTTCCGAGGAAGAGGTGCGGAGGAATTACCAGGCATGGGTTAATTACAGGCAGGCTGAGGCACGCAGGCGGGCTGCGTCATATGCAAGAGCCACCTACGAGGAATTCAGGAAGAGTCCCGTGTACAAAAGCACAACCCACATTGACGGCGCGATGGTCTTTCTGGGCTTATTGCTTGGAGCAGCGGTGATGATCATGTCCGTTTACGGATACAAATACAGAATGCTTGCCGCCGTCAACCCGAGGGAGGAGCCTTCGCTGGCGCTTGCTGCCCTGACATTCATCATGGGTTTCTCCTACACGGTAATTTCGTTTTTATACCTTAGTGCCTGGCTGGTACAGCAGAAAAAGAAAAAGCAATTGTCAGATGAAAGAAAGAAGGAAAATAAGGAATCCGTTCAGTCCTGATGAATACATGTGTTTCGGGTGTTCTCCCGGCAATCATATAGGGCTGAAGCTGACCTTCGAGGAGGATGATGAGAAGCTGTATGCCACCTGGCAGCCTGACCCTGTTTTCCAGGGTTATCTCAATGTGCTTCACGGCGGGATCATAGCAACACTGCTTGATGAGGCAGGCGCATGGTGCGTTTATGTCAAGGCGGGCACATCCGGCGTTACCTCTTCATTAATTGTCAGGTATCTCAAACCTGTTTACATCAGCAAGGGGCATGTTTCAGTCGAGGCAAGACTGGTGTCCAGGGGGGATAAGAATGCACTGCTGACGGCTTCTCTGTATGACGGGGAAGGTAAGCTGTGTGCAGAGGCTGATCTTGATTATTACATCTATCCGGAGAAGATTGCCCGAAGCCGGTTTTATTATCCGGGAACGGAGGCGTTCAGGTTTCAATCCGGGCAGCAGGAACCACAGAGTGGTCAGTGAATTCAGACCTTAGATATTTGTAATATCCTGTTATACCGATCATTGCGGCATTATCAGTAGTATACCTGAATTCCGGAAGGAAAAGGTTCCAGCCACGTTTTTCCGCCTCCCGTGCAGCTGCTTTTCTGAGGCCGGCATTGGCTGATACTCCTCCGGCAATGCCGATTTCACTTATGCCGGTTTCTTTCGAAGCCCTGACAAGTTTGGCAATGAGGATTTCAATAATTGTGCGTTGCAGGGAAGCGGCCAGATCATTAATGTTGGCTGCAATGAATCCCGGGTCTTCTCCCACCCTGTCGCGAAGAAAATAGAGAAAGCTGGTTTTAAGGCCGGAGAAGCTGAAATTGAGTCCCTGGATTCTTGGCTTGGCAAAGCGGAATGCATCAGGATTGCCCTGGGCGGCCAGCCTGTCTATCACCGGTCCGCCCGGGTACGGCAGGCCCATTACCTTCGCGCATTTGTCGAAGGCCTCGCCGGCAGCATCGTCAATTGTATTTCCGATCAGTTCCATCGAAAGATGGTCCCTGATAACTATCAGCTGGGTGTGTCCGCCTGATACGAGCAGGCATAGGAACGGGAATCCCGGCACCCGGTTTTCCCTGCCATGCTCCAGGGCGAAATGAGACATAACATGAGCCTGCAGGTGGTTTACCTCAATAAGCGGGATATTTTGTGCCATTGCGAATCCTTTGGCAAAGGATGTCCCCACGAGGAGTGAACCAAGCAGACCCGGGCCACGGGTGAATGCCACGGCACTGATTTCATCGGCT
>ERZ1645192.602-NODE-602-length-30012-cov-11.665587_pt1 | contig 30012 bp, 24 predicted proteins | sample MGYA00575354_ERZ1645192 | MGnify/ENA primary metagenome ERZ1645192 (study PRJEB40844, sample SAMN11349763) | freshwater sediment metagenome | isolation source: river sediment | host: Sediment | place: India: Faizupur Khadar , New Delhi | collected 2017-02-21 ... | reverse complement strand
CGCGCGCGGCGGCGTCGCCGACGCCGGCGCGCCGATGACGATGACGCGCGGCGCCAATGCGCTCGCCATGCAGCCGATGGCCTCCGCCGCCGCTGCGCCGGCCCCGACGCCGCGCCCCGTCGAGGACGTGGTCATCCCGATTACCGAGCGCGTGACCATCATGGAACTGCGCGAGTCGATGTGCCGCTGGCCGCTCGGCGACCCGACCTCGCCGGATTTCCGCTTCTGCGGCGCGCCGTCGCCGATCGGCGAAGGCCCCTATTGCGCCTATCACGCCACCGTCGCCTACCAGCCGGCGCAGGATCGCCGCCGCGACCGCAGCAAGTCGACGCCGCGCGTCTGAGGCGGTCTGTTTTGACGATGATGGGCCCTCGCGGCGTGCTGCGAGGGCTTTTTCATTTTTCCATCGCCTGAAGAGCGGTGGCAAGCGGCAGAAACAGGGCGCGCGCGCGGCTCGCAAACCGCCTGAACTGCAACCGCTCATAAAATGCTGCGGCGACATCATCCTTGGCCTCGACGATCAAAGCATAGATCGCCGTGTCGGAGCGCGAGGCCCGCAGGGCGGCGTCCATCACCAAAGCGCCGCCCAGCCCACAGCCCTGAACATTGCGCGCAACCGCCAGGCGGCCGATCAGACCCGCCGGCATCGCGGCATAGCGCGGCAGGCGCCGGGCGATATCCTCCGGCAATTCAGTCAGCGGCAGACTGGTCGCGGCGAATGTGTAGTATCCGGCGATCACGCCGGCCGGATCGATCGCGACAAAGCAATTGCTGACGCGGCGCTTGACGTCCTGACCAGCCAATTCACGCAGATATCGATCAAGCGGGGGCGAGCCACAGCAGAATCCGTCACGGTCATGAGCGGCGGCCAGCGGCGCGATCCGGAAGGCCGCGCTCATTCCGATGCCGCGATCAATTTCCGATAAGCCGCGGCGGCGCGGGCAAGGCCAGCGCCCGGCGCAGGCGGGTTGAGGATCGCTTCCGCAAAGGCGCGCTGGTCTTCGACCGCAAGGTGGATGATCTGCGCCTCCTTGATGGTGCGGGTCGCGGCCTCGCGGGCGGCCGCGACGATGAAATCGCTGACGCTGCGGCCTTCGAGTTCAGCCGCTCGCTTGACGACGGCCAATACGTCCGGCGCAATGCGCGCTTCTATCCGGGCGCTTCGGGCCTGATTTTGCGACATGTTCAATCTCCGGCCGCCTTTATGTACGGCAGTTCGCCGGACAGTCAAGACCAATCCTAGTCCTCGACGCGCGAGCGGTCGATGGCGTCGCGCAGGCTGCTCCAGCGCCGGAACGCCTCGTTGGCGCCCAGCAGGGCCAGCGCCAGCACGAAAGGCGCGAGATAATAGATGACGCGGAACAGCAGCAGCGCGGCGAGAAGCGTCGCATGGTTCGGCGCGACCAGCGCCTTCAGCATGGTCGCCTCGAACACGCCGATGCCGCCGGGGGCGTGGCTGATGATGCCGAGCACGCAGCCGAAGACATAAGTTGCGGCGAAGGTGACGAAATCCGGCGTGGCGTTGGGTGGCAACAGCACATAGAGCGCGCCGGCGGCGGCGCACAGGTCGACGATGCCCAGCCCCATCTGCGCCAGCGTGACGCCGGGGCCCGGCAAGCGAAGGCGGAAGCCCTGCACGCGCACGCGGCGGGGACGGACGCCGACCCAGACGAGATAGACGCCGATGGCCGCGAGAATGCCCGCGCCAACCAGAAGGTTGACCGTCTGCTTGAGCTGGTTGACGTCGGCCAGCGCCTCGGCCCGCAAAACCAGCGCGACGCCGACAACCGCCGCCATGCCGAGCCAGAAGGTGATGCCGGCGACGATCGTCAGGCTGGCGACGCGCCCCGCCGTCAGCCCGGCCTGCGAATAGACCCAATAGCGAACCGCGCCGGCCGTGATGATGGGAAAGCCGAGCGTGAAGGAAATCGCATAGGAGGCGAAGGAGGCCAGCGCCGTCGTGCGATAGCGCACGCGCGCGCCGATCTGCCGCAAGGCGAGGGCGTCATATCCGGTCAGCGCCAGATAGGAGACCGCCGTCAGCAGCGCCGCCCCGGCGATCTGCTCGGCGCTGGTCGCCGCCACCGCGCGGCGCAGATCTCCGAGATTGACGGTGGCGACCGTCTGGGTCAGCACGTAGACCGCGAAGGCGAAAATCGCCAGGCTGAACGCCATGCCGATGCGATGCAGCCATTTGCGTCTCGCCTCGTTCCGGGCGGCAATGTCGATCTCGACCTCGCCGCCGTTCGATTGACCGGGAACGCCGCCGTGCAGTTCATCCCGCATCCTGTCGGCCACGCAAACCTCTCGCTTCTGACGGGTCATTTTCGCCGCGCCGCGAGCTTATGCTTCCGCAATCGGGCGCTGGCAAGGCGGACGAACGCCTATCGCCCGCGCAATTTTGCCAAAAGCGCGACAAACGGCTGAAAAGTAAAGACAATCTCACGGGCGCCGGGCGGCAGCGCTACGGCGCGGAAGGCGCCGTTGGCGCGCAGGACCTCCGCCGGCTCGCCGTCCACCGTCGCGAACCAGCCGGCGCTCCAGATGTCGTTGAGCACGAGCCAACCGCCGCGCGGCGCGACGGCCTCGATGCGAATGCTGGCATTGCGGTAATCGAGGATTTTCGCGGCAACCGGACCCTCGCCGGTCGGGCCTCCCGTTGCGCGCTGCGGTTTTTCCAGCAGCACGGTGTGCAGCGGATCGAAATCAGGCCAATTGCCGGTTTTCAGCAGGTCGGCGAAATCGGACTGTTGCGCGTCCTCGACGACGAAGGCGCGCGGCAGGGCGCGGGGATTCTCGTAGACATAGCCGTCGGCGGTGCGCGCGATCAGCGTCAGGTCGCCGGGCGCGAAACTCTTGTCGATCTGTTCGGCGGGAACGCCGAGCGCGACATAGCGCAGCCCGAACAGGTCGGCGGCCAGCGAGCGGTAGCGCGGGAAGAATGGCGCGAAGCGGCGCTGGTCCGGCAGGGCGACGTGGTCGATCGCCCCGGTCGCGGCGACGAACAGCGCCAGACGCACGGGATTGTAGCCGAGCAGATTGTCGAAGCCGTGCACGAGGCTGGCGTTGGGCCAATGGAAGCCGAGCGCCGCCAGTTCGACGCGGTCGCGGCGGCCCTGCCGCTCGCCTTCCGCCAGCTTCTGCTTCAGCAGGCCGATCGTCGCGTTTTTTGTATCGGCGCGCAGAATGTCGTAGTCGGCGGGCGGCAGCGCCGTCGATTCATTCGGCCGGTTGCCGATGGCGAGATCGAGCGTCATCAGCGCCGCCAGCGCGACGAGAGCCAGCGCCGGGCGCGAACGGGCAAGGCGCGGGCCTGCGAGCAGCGCGCCGAGCGCCAGCGCGCTGGAGACGAGCGCGACGGCGAGCGGGATGGCGGCGGCTTCCAGCTTGCCCTTCGCCAAAGCGGTGAGAACGGCAGCCGCCAGCGCCAGACCCGTCGCGGCGACGGCGCGCCAGCGGCGGTTGCCGGGAAACAGGTCGCCGATGATGGCGCGATGCACGCACCAGCCGGCGACCAGCGCCATCAACGCGCCGAAGGGAAAGGTCGCATCGGCCGGTCGGCGGAAGAAATCGACGCCCGGCAGGTAAAACATCGCCTGAAACGCCGGCGTATAGCGCCCGAGCGCATAGAGCAGCATGGCCAGCGCGGCGAGGGCGAAAAAGCGGATGTCGCGGCCAAACGCCTGCCCGCGAACGACGCCGACGGTCAGCACGGCGACAACCGGCAGCGCCCCGGCGTAGAGCGCGCCCATGTTGCGGGCGAGGAACTGGTCGGTCGGCCCCCAGTCCGGCGACGGCGGCCCCCAGAAATCCTTCAGCGGCGCATCGAGGCCGAAAAGATCGGCGACGAACAGCGTCAGCAGCGAGGCCGGATGCAGCGATCCACGCTGCACGCCCTGGTAATCGAACGCCGGGCGGTTCGACTGGCCGATGAGATCGAGCGTCAGGGCCAGCGGCACGGCGACGACCAGCGCGCCGCCGACCACGCCTGCGAGAAGCGGCGGGACCGCGCGGCGCAGCCGGCCCTTCCATCCCGTTCCGAGCAGTTCATGCGCGACATAGGCTACCAGAACGAGGGCGCAGAGATAGGCCACCTGATCGCGGCCGATGACCATCAGCCCGGCGACGAGGCCCGCGCCAAAGCCAGAGGCCAGGGAGCGGCGGCGCATGGCGCGGTCGAGCAGCAGCAGGGCGAGCGGAAACCAGGCGAGGCTCAGAACTTGCCCGACATGCTGGATGCGCCAGGCGGCCGAGCCGCCGAAGGCGAAGGCGAGCGCGGCGACAAGCGCGCCCTCGGGCCGCCAGCCGCGATCGCGGAACAGGCCGAAGAAGCCCAGCCCGCCCAAAGCCAGCATGGCGAACAGCGCCGCGTCGGCCGCCTGAAAGCCCGGCTGCGGGCTGAGAAGCGCCAGCAGCAGATAGACGGGCGTGAAGATCAGCGATTGCGGGTCGGCGATCTGCGGCGAGCCGGCAAAGACGTTCGGCGTCCAGAACGGGCTGTCGCCGGCGTGCAGCGCCTTGGCCAGAAAGGCCAGCTGCGGCTGGAAATGCGCGCGCGCGTCCCAGGGAATCGTCACAGCACCGGAAATCCACGGCCAGGCGAGGATCAGGCTCGCGGCGAGATAGAGCGCGAGGGACAGCCGCCAAAGCGAGGCGCTCGCCTCAAATGTCGGCGGCCGGATCGACATCTTCAGGATCGAAGAGATGGCCGGCGCGATCGCGCTTGGCCGCGAGATAGCCCTGATTTTGATCGGTCAGCCGACCCTTGACGCGCGCGTCGGAGACGATGTCGAGACCGGCCTGCCGCAGGGCGCCGATCTTGACCGGATTGTTGGTCATCAGCCGCACGCGGGCGACGCCGAGCGCCTTGAGCATGGCGGCGGCGAAATCGAAATGGCGCTGGTCGTGATCGAAGCCAAGCACCTCGTCGGCGTCATAGGTGTCGAAGCCCTGCGCCTGCAAATCGTAGGCGCGGATCTTGTTCGACAGGCCGTTGCCGCGCCCTTCCTGATCGAGATAGAGCAGCACGCCGCCGCCATTCTCGGCCATCCAGCGCGCGGTCGAGCGTAATTGGTCGCCGCAATCGCATTTCAGGCTGCCGAACAGGTCGCCGGTGAGGCAGGCCGAATGCAGTCGCACCCAGACGGGCGAGGCGAGGTCCGGCTTGCCGATGAGGATCGCGACCTGATCGCGCAGGCCCTCGCCGCCGCGAAAGACGACGAATTCGGAATTGGGCGCGCCTTCGAGCGGCACGGGCGCGCGGCCGACGATGCGCAGGGTCGCCAGCTTGCGGGCGCGATAGCCCATGACAGCGGCGGCCGGCGCGGCAAGAGCGGCCGCCGCGTCGCAGGCGTCCAGGTCGCCGACGATCATCGTCGGCAGGACGAGGGCAAGATGCGCCAGCTCCAGCGCCGCGAGGTCGAGCGCGGAAGGCGCCTGCGGCGCGGCGTCAAGTCGCGCGTCGCGCGCCAGCGCCAGGCGGGAAATGCGGGCAAGATCGACGCGCGGCAGGGCGATCGTCGCCGCCTCGGCCCGGTCGAGGCCGAGCCGTCGCAGGCGCGGGCCGGGCAGGACGAGCCGCAGCCCGCCGGGGCAGAGACGCTCCAGTTCGGCGGCGCGGGACTCGTCCAGCGCCTCGACGCCGAGCGCCAGAATCCGCCCTTCGCCCTCGATCACGACCGGGCGACCGGCGCGGATTTCGGCGATGGCGCGCTCGACGGCGACGATGTCCGCATCGCCTTCAAGGGCGGCAAGTTGTCTGTCGATGCCCAATTATCCGCCTCGCTGCGACAGGCTCACGGGTTCTGTTTGGCCGGTGGCATAGCGCAAATTCCTGCGGCCCGCCACTTCCACGGCGCGCAACAGGCCGTTGCGGCGCGGCGCATCGACACATATGGTCGCGGCGGTTTGCAAAAGGGTGAATTCGTCTTGGCGTTCAAAATCCCGCATGTCGCAGCGCTCGGCCTGCTGCTGCTTCTCCCGTCCCTCCCGTCCCACGCCGCCGACGACGCCCAGCGGGCGCGCGAGATCACCGTGCGCGTCGACAACCGCAGCGGGCCGGACCTCTGCGCCGAGAAAGACAATATCCAGATCGACTTCACCTCGCCCGCCGTGCGCTCGATGCGGGTGCAGGCCACCCATCCGGCCTTCATCAACACCATCGTCACGGACCGCTGGGCCCCGGACTTCACCTCCTGCGACATGTCGCACGACCCCTCATTCGGGGCCAAGGCGCGGCGCGTCACCTTCTGGGAGACGCCGAAATTCTGGCTGACCGGCTATACGCAGGATTCGTTCTGGCGGCCGGGCAACACGAGCGTGCGCGTCGGCGACCGGGTCGAACATGGCCTGCATGTCGTGCAATTGTGGATGAACTACCGCGAGCGGGCCGAGGAAATCCTCGTCTTCTACCCGCCGGACGGCTATTGGCGCATGCGCCCCCTGCCCTTCGGCGACATGCGCTGGACGTCCTACGGTTCCTCCTTCCTGATCGGCCCGGTGGAAATCCAGGAGCGGCCGATCGTCGACCTGAAGGAGGTCGCCTTCGACCCGGCGACGATGACCTTCACGCTCTCCTTCGCCCGCGGCGGCTCGGCGCGGATCAAGCTGAAGACGGTGGATCAGGACCGCATCATCCTCGACGTCGCCTATGACGGGGCCATGCCGAAGGGCCTGCCCTTCGCCACGCTGCGCTCGATGTATGCGACGGAGCTGAATTCCGACGCCTCGCAGGTCGCCTGGCGCACCAAGACGGGGCTGGCCTGGGGCGAAGCGCCGGTGATGAGCTTTCCGAGCGTCGAGGCCGTCGAGTTCTGGGTCGGCCGGCGCTTTCCCTCGCGCCATAACCTGAGCGCGCCGGACATGATCTTCAGCCATTTCGAGGGCAAATGAGCGGACAGGCAGCCCCAGCGGCCGCGCATCGCCTCGGCGCGCTCGACGCGACGCGCGGAGCGGCGCTCGTCGCCATGGCGTTCTACCATCTGACATGGGATATCAAGCATTTCCGCCTGATCGACGTCGATCTCGCCAATAGCGCGACGTTTCACGGGATCGGCCACGCCATCGCCAGCGTGTTCGTCGGCGTGGCCGGCTTCAGCCTGGCGCTGGCGCATCGCGACGGCTTCAACGCGCCCGCCTTTTTCAAGCGCCTGGCGCTGATCGGGGGGGCGGCGGTGGCGGTGACGCTCGTCACCTTCTACGCCATGCCCGACGCCTATATCTTCTTCGGCATCCTGCATTGCATCGCGGCGGCGAGCCTTGCCGGCGCCTTGTTCCTGCGCGCGCCGCTCTGGCTGATCGGGCTCGTCGCGGCGCTTGCCATCGCCGCGCCGCACGCATGGCGCTCGGAGGCGTTCAATTCGCCGGCGCTGGCGTGGATCGGCTTTGCCGCGCGCGACCCCTACACCTATGATTTCCGCTCGTTCTTTCCGTGGTTCGGCGTCTTCCTCGCCGGCATGGCGGCGGTGCGGCTCGGTCTCGACGCCTTTTTCGCGCGCCTGCCGGCGACGGCGGCGCCGTGGCGCTGGTTGGCCCTTGGCGGGCGCCATTCGCTCGCCGTCTATCTCGTGCACCAGCCCGTGCTTTTCGGCGCGCTGATGCTGGCGACGATGGGCGCAAGCCAGGTCAGCTATGACGAACGGCCGTTCATGGCCTTCTGCGTCGAGCAATGCAGCGCGGCCGGCGGCCCCGCCGATCTGTGCCAGAGCGCCTGCCGATGCAGCATCGCCGGGGCGAAGAAAAGCGGGCTGTGGCGCGCCATTCTCGAGGAAAAGTTGACAAGCGCGCAGGAAGCCCAGCTCGTCGAAATCGCCGGGCAATGCCGCAAAATCGTCGAGGAGGCCGGGCCGCGCTAAAGCCCGCTAAATTGTAAGTAAAATTTTTACTTTAAAAAACATGCGCTTTGCTGGAACTCAGCCGCACTCCGGGCGTTGTCGTTGCAAGCCGAAACGGCGACGAAGAGGAACCCGGAATGGAACAGGACATGACCCCGGCAAAGCGCACGTCAGCGCGCGGTTTTGCCTCGATGGATCCGGAAAAGCAGCGCGCCATCGCCCGCAAGGGCGGCGAAAGCGTGCCCAACGAGAAGCGCAGCTTCTCGCAAAATCCCAAACTCGCGGCTGAAGCCGGCCGCAAGGGCGGCCAGAGCGTGAATCCGGAAAAGCGCAGCTTCTCGCAGGATCCCAAGCTCGCCGCCGCGGCGGGGCGCAAGGGCGGCCATGCCTCCCATTCGACGCAAAAGGTCAAGGCGGCCGAATAAGGCCCGAGCCTGAAACGCGCTGGCGCGCCGGTCGCGCCAGCGCGTTTACGCGCGTTTGCCGACAAGTTTAATCAAAGCGCACACGAAAGTTTTGCCCGTCTGGCGCAGCATAGGCTTCGCCATAGACCTTCGAGGGCAAAGCCATGCAGGGTGGGGAATATTCATCGGCGTTCGTCGCCTCCAGCGCGCAGGCGCGCCGATTTTTCCGCCGCACCCGCTGCGCCAGCCACACCCTGACCAATCACGACCGCCGCGAGACCGAATCCTGGCTCGTCGAGCGCCGCCGCTCCAGCCAGGCCGAGCGCGAGGCATGGGCGCGCGACAATCTTCCGCGCGATTGAAGCCGTCTCTGCACGAATGAAAAGCGGCCGCTCTTGGCGGCCGCTCGTCGTTTCAGGCGTCAAGCCGCCGTGCGGCTCACTTCTTCAGCGTGACCAGATAGGCGGTCAGGTCGTTGCGGTCCTTCTCTTCGGGAAGGCCGGCGAAGACCATCTTGGTGCCGGGGATCTTCTTCTTCGGATCCTTGATGTATTCCTTGAAGGTCGCCTCGTCCCAGGTGATGCCCGAGTTCTTGTTGGCGTCGGTGTAGTTGAAGCCCTCAACCGAACCGGACTTGCGGCCGATGATGCCGGTCAGATCCGGGCCGACGGCGTTCTTGCCGAGCTGATGGCAGACCTTGCACTTCTTGACGTAGATCTGCTCGCCGGCGGCGGCGTCCTGCGCCATGGCGGCGCCGGCCGAACCAGCGAAAGCCACAGCCGCAGCCATGATCGCGATTTTAAAGTTCATGCTCTTTCCTTCCTGAATTCTGCCCCACGCGGGACATTGAAACCAAGCGGACGCTGAGCGGCTGCGACCGCGGGATGATATATGTCTCAGCGCCACCCGCAAGACAACCCGACAAGCGCTCCGCTCTTCGTCGAGGGCCGTCATAGCGCGGGACGGATGAACGCGGGCCGAACGATATTTTCGTTCGGCCCGCGCCCCTGCGACAAACAGTCGCGGCGTCAGTCGAGCGTGACGTCCTTGATCGATTCCCATTCATCGCCGGTGAAGCGCTGGATGCGCAGCTTCTTGATCGGCGCATAATCGGTCGGCGTCGTGTTGTAGGCAATGCCGGCGAGCAGTCCGGGCGAGGCGACATTCTTCATGTTCGTCGCCTTCTTGATGATGTTCTCGGCCGTCAGTTCGTCGCCGCAGGCGGCGATCAATTGCTCCATCACCACCGCCCAGGCGTAGCCCGAGAAGCCGATCTCGTTGGTCGGATCCTCGTTCGGCATGTATTTCTGCATGAACGCCTTGAAGGCCTTGATGTCGGGATCGTTGGCGAAGGACGGGCTGCCGGCCTGCTTGGTCGAGCGCGCGGTGATGACGCCCTTGGCGTTTTCAAGGCCGGCGGCTTCGATCACGGGCCGCGACACGGAGGTCGAGACGACGATATGCATCGGCTTCCAGCCGATCTCGACCAGCTTCTTCAGCGATTGCGCGGTCTGCTTGCCGAGGCTGGCGTTGAACAGCACGTCCGCGCCGCTGGCCTTGAGCGCCAGGATCTGCGAATCGACGGTCGGGTCGGCCAGTTCGAACACGGCCTCGCGCACGATCATGGTCGCCGCTTTCGGCCCGAGGACTTTCTTGAACCCGTTGACGAAATCGCGGCCAAAATCGTCGTTCTGCATCAGGATGCCGACTTTGGCGTCGGGCTTGGCGTCGAGCAGATAGCGCGCGTAGACCTCGCCCTCGGTCGAATAGAGCGGCAGGATCGGCGTCGTCAGCGGGTAGCGCGCCGGGTCGTTGAACTTGGAGGCGCCGGTCGACAGGAAGAGCTGCGGCACCTTTTTGGCGTTGAGATATTTCTGCACGGCGCTCTGCGCGGCGGTGCCGACCGAGCTGAAGGTGAACAACACGCCGTCATCCTCGACCAGGCGGCGCGTCGCCTCGACGGCGCGCGGCGGCGAGAAGCCGTCGTCGAGCGAGATCAGCTTGATCTTGCGGCCGTTGATGCCGCCCCTGTCGTTGACCATCTGAAAATAGGCGGTCTGGGCCCGGCCAAGAATGCCGTAGGCCGAGGCCGGCCCGCTATAGGGCATGGTCTGGCCGATCTTGATTTCGACGTCGGTGACGCCCTGACCGTATTTTTTCTGCGCGTGCGCGGACGTCGCGGCGAGAAGGGCCGCCGCAATCGCGGCGCCCCGGAACACTTTTGCCATTTCGCTCCCCACTTCCGTTTTTTTTGGTTGTGTCAAAACAGCCGGATTTCAGGCCCTTCCCGCAAAAGGCGGCCGCGGCCAGGCCGGCTGAGACCCGCGAAGCGTTTCATACAGCCTGCCCAGGCGCAATACGCCGAGATCGTCGAAGCGCTGGCCGACGATCTGCAGGCCGATGGGCAGTCCGTCGGCGGCGACGCCGCAATTCACCGACAGCGCCGGCTGGCCTGTCATGTTGTAGGCCACGGTGAAGCCGATATGGTCGAGCGGGCGCTCGGGGTCGTTGCTCGGCGCCGGCAGCTCGGCCGCGAAAGCCGTGATCGGCGCGGTCGGCATCAGCGCGAAATCGACGTCGGCGAAGGCCGCGACGGCGGCGCGGCGAATGGCCATGACCTGCTCGAAGCCGGTGAAGACATGCTGGCCGTCGAGACGCTCCGCCGCTTTGGCCCATTCGAAGATGAAGGGCAGGATCTTGGCCTGCCGCTCGGCCGGCAGGCGCGAAATATCGGCCCAGGCGCGGGCGCGCCAGAAGCGGTCGAGGCCGCTCATCATGTCCATGGTCATCAGCGCCGGCATCGGCACGATCGTCGCGCCGGCCGCCTCGAAGATTTTCGCCGCCCGCTCGACGGCGGCGCGCACCTCCGGCGCGACGGCGAAACCGAAACCGGCCTCCAACATCAGGCCGATGCGCGCGCCGCGCGGGTCGCAAGCGAGATCGCCCCAGGCGATGTCCTCGTAAGGCAGGCTCATATGGTCGCGGCGGTCGGGCAGCGACAGCAGGCGCATCGCCAGCGCGATATCCTCAACCGAGCGCGCCAGCGGCCCGGCGATGCGGCCGACATAGGGCGGGTCGATCGGCACGCGTCCCTCGGAGGGCTTGAGGCCGGCGACGCCGCACCAGCTGGCGGGCAGACGCACAGAGCCGCCGATGTCGGTGCCGATATGCAGGGGACCATAGCCGGCGGCGGCCGCCGCGCCGGCGCCGGCCGAGGAGCCGCCCGGATTCTTCGCAAGATTCCACGGGTTGCGCGCCAACGGATGGAAGCTGGAGAGGCCGGACGACAGCATTCCGTAATCTGGCATCGTCGTCTTGGCGAAGATGATCGCGCCGCTTTCGCGCAGGCGGGCGGCGGGGGGCGCATCGTGGGCGGCGGGGATCAATTCGCTCGCCGCCGTCCCGATCGGCAAGGGCTGGCCGCGCGTGGCGATATTCTCCTTGATCGTCACCGGCACGCCGTCGAGCGGGCCAAGCGGCTCGCCCCTGGCCCAGCGCGCCGCGGATTCGGCGGCCGCCTTTCGCGCCCCGTCGGGATCGTGAAGATAGAGCGCGTTCAGCGCCGGCTCCGACGCCGCGACGCGCGCCAGCACCGCCTCAAGGCTCTCGACCGGCGATAAACTTTTGGCGCGAAAAGCGGAAATAAGTTCCACGGCCGTCCAGTCGGCAAAATCCCGCATGCGTTTTCTCCCTGCATTTTCAGGAAATTCTGTCGCAGGCGCGACGTCTTGCCAAGGCGTCCGAAGGCTTTGCTTTTACGAAATAATCTGACGTTGCGTCAGTTGCGGTCGTTGCAATTGGTTAAGAGATGACTGGCACAATTGATCCAATTCAATGGAAGACGCCTTCAATTCAGAGCAGACAAATGCCCTTGATCGTTATTGTCGACGACCGCCTGACCAATCGAAACATTTTCGCGAAACTTGCCACCGCGATCGAAGAGGGCATCGAGGTCAAGACATTCGGCAATCCGGCCGAGGCGCTGGTCTGGCTGCGCAGCCACACGCCCGACCTGATCATCACCGACTACAAGATGCCACAGATGGATGGCGCTGAATTCATTCGTCATTTCCGCGCGCAATCGACCTGCGTCGACATTCCCGTCGTCGTCATCACGGTCTATGAGGAGCGCTCGTTCCGGCTGCGGGCGCTGGAGGCGGGGGCGACCGACTTCCTCAATTCGCCGGTCGACCACCACGAATTCGTCACCCGCGCGCGCAATCTGCTCAATCTGCGCAAGCACCAATTGCTGCTCGCCGACCGCGCCGACAGCCTCGAACGACGCCTGGAACGTTCCGAGCGCTCGCGCGAGCGGGCGATGCGCGATTCGTTCGAGCGGCTGACGCAGGTCATCGACACGTTGCCGGTGATGATCAGCGCCGCCGCGCCCGACGGCCGCCTGCTGTTCGTCAACGCCGGCGCGACCAGCTATTTCGGCGTCACCCAGGCGGAGGTGATCGGCAAGCCGGCCAGCGTGCTGTTCGGCGCGGATTCGGGCGAGCGCAGCGGCGCGCTCGACCGCATGGTGTTCGACACCGGCAAACCGCTGCCGAGTTATGAAGAAGAGATCGCCGACAGCGCCGGCGCACGGCATGTGTTTCTCACCGTCAAATCGCCGCTGCGGACCAATTCGGGCGCGGTGAGCGCGGTTCTCACCTCGTCGCTTGACATCACCGCGCGCAAGAAGACCGAGGCCAATCTGCGTTACATGGCGCATCACGACGCGCTGACGCATCTGCCTAACCGCTCGCTGCTGCGCGAGCGCATGCGCCGCCTGGCGATGCGGGCCCGGCGCGGCGAATGCGGCTTTGCGCTGCATCTCGTCGATCTCGACGGCTTCAAGAGCGTCAACGACCTGCACGGCCATTCCGCCGGCGACCGCTTCCTGCGCATGGTGGCGGAAAAGCTGCGCAGCGAAATGCGCGATTCCGACACGATCGCCCGGCTCGGCGGCGATGAATTCGCCATCCTGCAGGCCGACGCCGACCGCGACAACGCGGAGCCCTTCGCCCGAAGGCTGATAGATGTCGTGGCGCTGTGCGCCGAGGGCGGCGGCGCGCCCATCACCGCCTCGATCGGCATCGCGCTGCATCCCGACGACGGCCTCGACGCCGAGGAATTGCTGAAGAACGCCGACATGGCGATGTACAAGGCCAAGGCCGACGGCGGCAACTCCTTCTGCTTCTACGCCGCCGAAATGCAGGCGCAGGCGCGCAATTCCGCTCAGCTCGACAAGGAATTGCGCCACGCGCTCACCGCCGGCGAATTCGTGCTGCATTACCAGCCGCAGGTCGATCTCGCCTCGGGCCACATCATCGGCGCCGAAGCGCTGATCCGCTGGCAGCGGCCGGGCTTCGGCCTCGTCGGCCCCTACGCCTTCCTGCCGCATGCGGAGGAGACGGGGCTGATCGTGCCGATCAACGAATGGGTGCTGCGCGAAGCCTGCCGCGAAGCCAAGAGCTGGGAGGCCGCCGGCCTGCCGCCGCTGCGCGTCGCCGTCAACCTGTCGCCGCTGCAGTTCCGCAAGCGCACGACGCCGCTGCTGGTCGCCCAGACGCTGGCGGAATCCGGCCTGTCGCCCGACCGCCTCGACCTCGAGCTGACCGAGAACATCATCCTGCAGGACATCGACGCCGTCGCCGCCGACCTGCGGCACATCCTCGATCTGGGCGTACACGTGTCGATCGACGATTTCGGCACCGGCTATTCGTCGCTCAACTACATCAAGAAGTTCCCGGTCGACCGCATCAAGATCGACCAGACCTTCGTGCGCAACATCGCTTCCGACCCGAACGACGCGGCCATCGTGCGCGCCATCATCACGCTCGGCCACAGCCTCGACATCAAGGTCGTGGCCGAGGGCGTCGAGACGGCGGAGCAATTGTCGCGCATGCGGGCGGAAGGCTGCGACGAAGTGCAGGGCTTCTATTTCGGCAAGCCGATGCCCGCCGCCGATTTCATCGCGCTCGTGCGCGACGACGCCCGACAGGCGATGCGCGCATGAGCGCCGCAGCAAGCCCGCGCGCCGCGACGGCGCCGACCAGCGCGCTCGACGCGCTGCGCGACATTCGCGCCCGTCTCGCCAGAAGCGCCGACATGGAGCGCATGCTCGACGGGCATGACGGCGAGGCGGATTTCGCCGCGCTCTTGATGCGTTTCGCCGACGAGCGGGCGGAATTGCTGCGCAGCATCGACGTTTCGCTGGCGCATCTGTCCGACGCCGAGCCAACCGCCGCGCCCACGCGCGCTGCGCCAGAACCGCCCGCCGCTGAAAGCCGGCGCTTCCTGATCGTCGAGGCGAGCCTGACCATCGGGCGCGTGCTGACGCGCCTGCTGACCAGGGCCGGCCATTGCGTCCGGGTCGCGACGGATATGGCGGAAGCCGAGGCGCTGCTTGCGCAGGGGCCGATCGACATCGCGCTCGTCGATCTCGACACCGCGTCGCCCGAGGCGATGAAGGACATCGGCCGAGTGCGCGCGGGCGTTCCGCGCCTGATCGGCCTTGCGCAGGACGACAGCGCGTCGTTCGTCGCCGAAGCCAGCGCCGCAGGGTTTGACGGCCTCATCGCAGCACCCGCAGATCCGGCCGAACTTCTGGCGTTGGCCGCGACCAGCGCGCGCGTCGAAGCGACGGACGACGCATCGTCCGAAAAGCCCGCCGGCCCCTCCTTCGACGTCAACGCCCTGCGCGATCTCGAAAAGCTCGGCGGCGAGGAATTCGCGCGCGACATCGCCCGCCATTTTCTCGACGACGCCAAGGGCCTGCTCGCCACGATCCGCGACGCCGCCGAGGCGGGCGACGAGGCGGCCTTCCGCGATCAGGCGCACGCCTTGCGCTCCTGCGCCGCCAATGTCGGGGCGCGCGCCATCTATGAGCAATGCCTGGCCTGGCGCGCGCTCGACGCCGAAACGCTGGCGCGCAGCGGCCGCGACTGCGCCGAGGCTTTGGAGCGAGAATATCGCGCCGTCAGCGAGCGGATCAGCGCTTACGCGCGCGGCGAGGCGCCGCTCGGCGCGTGATCATTCCTCGGGCGCGGCGTTGACGGACGCGCCGCGCTCCTTCATCGGCCGGTCTTCGAGCACGGCCATGCAGAGGAAAGCCGCCGCCAGCACGCAAATCGCGGCGATGAAGACGTGATGAAACGCGGCCGCCAACGCGGCGCGGTCGGCATGGGCGACATCGAGCCGGTCGAGGCCGCCCGCCGTATCGCTGAAGGCGCTGATGACCAGAGCGCCGAAGACCGCGACGACGATCGCGCCGCCCAATTGCCGCGAGGCGTTGGCGAGCGCGGTGGCCGTGCCCATCTCGTGCAGTTCGACGGCGTTCTGCACGGCGATGGTGGCGACCGGCAGCACCGCGCCAAGCCCAAACGAAATGGCGAAGAACAGGATTTCCAGCGTCAGCAGGTCGATGTCCGGCACGAACGTCAGCGTCGTCATCGCAGCCAGCGCGGCGGCCAGGCCGCCGAGCGGCAGCAGGCGGTAGCGGCGAATGCGCAGCATGAGGCGCGCCGACATGGTCGCGCCCGCCACCGTGCCGATCATCAGCGGGATCAGCGCCAGACCCGACTGGCTGGCCGTCATGCCGCGCACGCCTTCGAGATAGATCGGCATGTAGATCGTCAGGCCGATGAAGCCGCCCATGGCGAAGGCCGCGCCGAGCGTCGCGGCGCGCACGACGCGATCCTTCAGCACGTTGAGCGGCACCAGCGGTTCGTCCGCCAGCGACAGCCGCACGGCAAAGCCCACCCACAGCAGCGCCGACACGGCCGACAGCGCCAGCACCGGCGTCGAGGCCCAGGCATAGCGCTGGCCGCCCCATGACAGCACGAGCAGCAGGCTCGTCGTCGCGCCCGTCAGCAGCGCCGCACCGAGAATGTCGAGCGCATGCGGGCGCTCGTGGCGCGGCGCGCGCTTCAGCTTCTCGTTGGTCATCAGATAGGCGGCGAGGCCGAGCGGCAGATTGATCCAGAAGATCATCGACCAGTGCAGGTGCTCGGCGAAAAAGCCGCCGAGCACCGGGCCGGCGACGCTCGACGTGACGAAGACGCTGGCGATGGCTGCCTGATAGCGCAGCCGCTCGCGCGGGCTGACCATGTCGGCGATGATCGTTTGCGACAGCGAGATCAGCCCGCCGCCGCCAAGCCCCTGCAGGCCGCGCGCCAGCGCCAGCGAGATCATGCCCGGCGCGAGCGCGCAGGCGACCGAGCCGGCGACGAACAGGCCGATCGACCACAAGAGCATGATGCGGCGGCCGTGAATGTCGGCGAGCTTGCCATAAAGCGGCGCGGCTGCGGTGGCGGCGAGCAGATAGGCGGTGACGATCCAGGGCAGATGCTCCGAATCGCCGAGATCGCGGCCGATGGTCGGCATGGCGGTGGCGACGATCGTCTGGTCGATCGCCGCCAGCAGCATGGCCAGCAGCAGGCCGGTGATAATGCCTTTGATGTCGGAGGGCCGCAGGGCCGGCGGCGCGCCGTTATCGGAGGACGCCAAGGAATTCATCGTCAACGCACCTACGCCTGTCCCGATTCACACCCTCATGCTGAGGAGGCCGCAACGCGGCCGTCTCGAAGCATGGGCTATAGGGTATCCCCCCCCCCCGGCCCACCCTTCGAGACGCCTGCTCGCGCAGGCTCCTCAGGGTGAGGGTCATATGGAACAGTGCGCTCAGATGGCGACGCCGCTGGCCTGCAGGGCGTCGATCTCGGCGGCGCTGTAGCCGGCGAGCGTCAGGATTTCACGCGTCTGCGCGCCGGTCTCGGGCGGTGGCGACAATTGCGGCGCGCCAGCCTTGGCAAAGCGCGGCGCGGATTGCGGCTGCACCACGCCGGCGATGGCGTCGAACGTCTTGCGCGCGGCCATGTGCGGATGGTTCGGCGCTTCCTCGAGGCTCAGCACCGGCGTGGCGCAAGCGTCCGTGCCCTCAAGAATGGCGCTCCATTCGTCGCGCGTCTTCGACTTGAAGATCGTGGTGAACTTCTCACGCAAGGCCGGCCAATGCGCGACGTCGTATTGACGCTTGCGGTCCTCTTCGCTCAGGCCGATCTTTTCGGCGAGCACGGCGAAGAATTTGGTCTCGATGGCGCCGATGGCGAAATAGCCGCCGTCCTTGGTTTCATAGACCTCGTACCACGGCGCGCCGGTGTCGAGGATGTTCTCGCCGCGGCGGCCGTTCCAGCGGCCCGCCGCCGACAGGCCGAAGAACATGGTCATCAGCGACGCCGCGCCATCGACCATGGCGGCGTCGACGACATCGCCCTGCCCGGTCTTCTGGGCGCGCAGCATCGCCGCCATCATGCCGAAGGCGAGATAGAGCGCGCCGCCGCCGAAATCGCCGACGAGATTGAGCGGCGGCACCGGGCGGTCGCCCTTGCGGCCCATGGCGTAGAGCGCGCCGGTGAGCGAAATGTAGTTGATGTCGTGGCCGGCGGCGTGCGCCAGCGGGCCTTCCTGGCCAAAGCCGGTCATGCGGCCGTAGACGAGCTTGGGGTTGCGCTTGAGGCAGACCTCCGGCGACAGGCCGAGGCGCTCCATCACGCCGGGGCGGAAGCCCTCGATCAGGCCATCCGACTTCTCGATCAGGCGCAGCACGGCCTCGATCGATTCCGGCTTCTTCAGGTCAAGCGCGATCGACTTGCGGCCGCGCGAGGTGACGGCGAACTTGCGGTCGAGCGGCACGCCGAGGCCGCTGTCGCCGGTGCGCTCGACGAGAATGACTTCGGCGCCGAGATCGGCCAGCAGCATGGCGCACATGGGCCCCGGGCCGATGCCGGCGAGTTCGACGATCCTGATTCCAGCGAGGGGGCCCATGGGGTTTCCTTTTCTTGGTTTTTGAAATGCGATTTCGGAATTCTAGACCAGCGTTTGCGCAGATGTCGATGCCGGACGCGCATTTCGTCCGACAATTCCGCCCCTCATGCTGAGGAGGCCGCGAAGCGGCCGTCTCGAAGCATGGGCAGAGCCTCATGGCGCATCCTTCGAGACGCCGCGTTCCGCGGCTCCTCAGGATGAGGCCCAGCCTTGAGCAACGCGCTCAATCGCGATGCTGTGCGATGATCGCCAGAAAGCTGTCGCCATATTTCGCCAGTTTGGCCTCGCCAACGCCGTGCACCTCGGCGAATTGGCGCAGATTCTTCGGCAGGCGCTCGGCCATGTCGATCAGGCTGCGGTCGGAGAAGATCGTATAGGCCGGGGCGCGCTGCGCCTTCGCCAGCTCCAGCCGGTGCGCCTTGAGGGCGGCGAGCAGGCTCGCCTGCGCCACGCTGAGCGCGCCGCCGTCGGCGCGGCGCGGACCGAGCGCCGGCGTGAAGGCGGACCCCTCCTCGTCCTGCGACTGGTCCTCGATGGCGCGCAAGGCGTCGAAGGCGCGGCGGCGCTTGCGCGGCGCATCCTCGGCGCGCAATTCCAGCGGCGCGCGCCCGGCCAGCACGTCGCGGCCCTGCCCGGTCAGGATCCAGCGGTCGCGGTCCTCCTCGTCGCGCGCGATGAGCTCGCCCGCCTGCAATTGCCGGAAGACCGAGCGCCATTGCGCCGGGGTGAATTCCTTGCCGACGCCGAAGGTCTTCAGCTCGTCATGGCCGTTCTGGACAATGGCGTCGGTCGTCTTGCCCGAAAGCAGGTTGGCGAGATGGCCGGTCATGAAGCGGCCCGAGGTGCGCAGGATGGCCGACATCGCCTTTTGCGCCGTCACGGCGGCGTCGTAATAGCGAAAGCCGCCGTCGCAGACGTCGCAATGGCCACAGGGTTTCGAGGCTTCGCCGAAGGCCGCCAGCAGGGTCTGGCGGCGGCAGCGCGGCGTCTCGCACAGGGCCTCCAAAGCCTCCAGCTTCTTCAGATCCATCCATTGGCGCTCGCGCGGCGCGTCGCTTTCGCGGATCTGGCGGCGGCGCAGGACGGAATCGGCCTCGGCGTAGAGGCACAACGTATCGGCGGGCAGGCCGTCGCGGCCGGCGCGGCCGATTTCCTGATAATAGGCCTCGATGGACTGCGGCAGGTCGGCATGGACGACGAAGCGCACGTCGGGCTTGTCGACGCCCATGCCGAAGGCCACCGTCGCCACCATGACGATGCCGTCGGCGCGCAGGAATTCGTCCTGATTGGACGCGCGCAGCGCCGGCTCCATGCCGGCGTGATAGGGCAGCGCCCAGACGCCGCGCTCGGACAGGGTGGCGGCCAGCCGCTCGACGCCGGCGCGCGAGGCGCAATAGATGATGCCGCTTTCGCCCTTGTGGCGGGCGAGAAAGGCGAGGATCTGGCTCAGCCGGTCGGTACGCCGCGCCATGGCGAGATGCAGGTTCGGCCGGTCGAACGAGCGCAGGAAGATGCGCGGCTCGGCCTCGAACAGGCGGCCGACAATGTCGGCGCGCGTCGGCGCGTCCGCCGTGGCGGTGACGGCGAGCTTCTGCATCGGCCCGATGGCTTCGGCCGCGGCGCGAAGCCCGAGATAATCGGGGCGGAAATCATGGCCCCATTGCGAGACGCAATGGGCCTCGTCGATGGCGATGCGGCGGGGCCTGGCCTCCTGCAGCAGGCGGACCGCATCGGGCCGCGCCAGCCGCTCGGGCGCGACATAGAGCAGCGACAGGCGGCCCTCGCGCAGGCTGCGCAGGACGCTGGCGTTCTCCTCGCCGTCATTGGACGAGTTGAGCGCGCCGGCCTTGACGCCCAGCGCGCGCAATTGCTGCACCTGATCGCGCATCAGCGCGATCAGCGGCGAGACGACGAGCGTCAGGCCGCCGTCGACCAGCGCCGGCAATTGGTAGCACAGGCTCTTGCCCGAACCCGTCGGCATGACGGCGAGCACATCCTCGCCGCGCAGCACGGCTTCGAGGATTTCACGCTGGCCGGGGCGAAAATCGGGATAGCCGAAGACGCGCGACAGGACGCGCCGCGCCTCCTCGATGGCCTCTGTCATGTCCGCGACCGCTCAGAGATGTTCGGCGAAGAAGGACAGGGTGCGCTCGCGCGCCAGCTTGGCGGCGTCGGCGTCATAGGCGGCGCGCGCGTCGCAATTGAAGCCGTGATCGGCGGAATAGAGATAGAGCGGCGCGCCGGGCAGCGCCGCGCCGATCTTCTCGACATCGCTCAGCGGGATATGCGCGTCGCGGTCGGAGAAATGCAGCATGACCGGGCATTTCGGCTTGGCGCCGATGAGGTTGACCAGCCCGCCGCCATAATAGCTGACCGCCGCCGACAGGCCGGGCGCGTGGCAGGCGGCGGCATAGGCGACCGCCCCGCCCCAGCAATAGCCGACGATTCCAACCTTGCCGCCCGCGGCGGCGATCTTTACCGCCGCTTCGACATCGGCCAGCACGTCGGCCATTTTCGTCTCGCCGCGCAATTTGAAGCCGGCCTGCATGTCGGCCGGCGTATAGCCGACCTCGAAGCCGGGCTCGATGCGGTCGTAAAGCGCCGGCGCGACGGTGACATAGCCCTGGCCGGCGTAGAAGTCGCAGACCGAGCGGATATGGGCGTTGACGCCGAAAATCTCCTGCACGACGACCATGCCGCCCTTCGGCGCGCCCGCCGGGTCGGCGCGATAGGCGGAAATCGTCGCGCCGTCGCGCGTCGTCAACGTGATCGTCTGGCCCATGGAATCGCGATGTCCTTTTTGCTGTCGCGCCAGCTTCGCGCGGCGGCGGATGATTGGCAATGCGTTTCAGCGCTGCGGCGGCGTCCACAATGCGACGCCGGCGTCGCCGAGGCCTTGCGCCGCCTCGGCCACCGAGCGGCCGGCGATGCGAAGGCCGGGGGCGATTTCGGCCAGCGGCGCGAGCACGAAGGCGCGCTCGAACAGGCGCGGATGCGGAATGACCAGTCCCGGTTCGTCGAGCTGGGCGTCGCCGTAGAACAGGATGTCGACGTCGATCAGCCGCGGCCCCCAGCGCTCGCCGGTCTCGCGGCCCATGTCGGCCTCGATCGCCTTGAGGCCCGCCAGCAGGTCGGGCGGGGAAAGCTGCGTCTGGCCGAGCGCGCAGGCGTTGGCGAAATCGGCCTGATCGAGCTTGCCCCATGGCGCGGTGCGGTAGACGCGCGAAATTGCGGAGAGGCGCGCCAGCCCGCGTTGCTCGATCAGCGCCAGCGCGCGGGCGATATTGGCCGGCGCATCGCCGATGTTGGAGCCGAGGCCGAGGCCGATCTGCATGTCAGGCCTTGTCGATGGCGTCGAACACCTTGAAGGCGGCGACATGTTCGGCGACGTCATGGACGCGGAAGACCTGCGCGCCGCGCGCGGCGCAGGCGAGGTTGGCGGCAAGCGTGCCGATCAGCCGGGCGTCGACGGAAGCGCCGAGCAGCAGGCCGAAGATCGACTTGCGCGAAACGCCGACGAGCACCGGCAAGGCGAAATCCCGCGCCAGCGCGCCGACGTCGTTCAAGGCCGCGAGGTTCTGCTCCTTGGTCTTGCCGAAGCCGATGCCGGGATCGAGCAGCACATGGGCGCGCGGCACGCCCGCCCTGTCGGCCAGCGCCAGCGAGCGCTCGAAGAAGCGGCGCATGTCGGCGCGAATGTCGAGGCTGGCGTCGGCGCCGTCGCGGTTGTGCATGACCACGACCGCCGCGCCGCTCTCGGCCACGGCCTCGGCCATGGCGGGATCTTTCTGCAGGCCCCAGACATCGTTGATGACGCTCGCGCCCCAGCGCACGGCGGCGCGCGCCACGCCGGCCTTGTAGGTATCGATGGAGAACGGAAGGTCGACGCTCGCGGCCAGCGGCGCCAGCAGCGGTTCGAGCCGCGCCAGTTCGTCGGCCTCGCTCACCGGCACATGGCCGGGACGGGTCGATTCCGCGCCGACGTCGATGACGTCGGCCCCCTCCCCGGCCATGCGGCGCGCCTGCGCCAGCGCCGCGTCGCGGCCGGCGAATTTGCCGCCGTCCGAGAAGGAATCCGGCGTGACGTTGAGAATGCCCATGACCAGCGGCCGCGCGCCAAGCCGCGACAGGAAACGGTCGCGCCGCGCGATCATCGTCGCCTGATCCATTGCCGCCTGCGCCATGCCGCCTCGCCCTTCGCTCGCTTCGCCGCGTTTCCTAGTGCAGAATCGCGGCAGCCGACATCCGCCGTTCAGCCGCCGTCGGAAACGTCGCCGCCGTCGAGGTCGCGGCCGAACAGCGTTTCGATCTCGCGCGCCAGCGTCAAATCCTTCTCGGTGACGCCGCCGGCGTCATGCGTGCTCAACCGCACGACGACTTCGGCGAAGCGCAGCAGCACGTCGGGGTGATGGTCCGCCGCCTCCGCCAGATCGCCGATTTCGGCGACGAGCGACAGGCCGGCGCGCCAGCCCGCCGTGCGCCAGGCGCGGGCGATGACGCCGTCCGCATGACTCCAGCCCGGCAGGTCGCGCGCCAAGGCGTCGGCGATTTCGGCGTTGCTGAGACGGGGGGTGGGCATGGCGCTCTCCTTGCCTGTTGTCGGCGCGCGGCAGCGATCAGGACGCCTCGCGCACGCGGATGATTTCTACGCCGACCGCGCCGGGAATGACATCGAGCTTTTCGACGCGCACGGCGACGCGCATGGCAAGATCGCTGTCCATGACGACGGACGCAATGTCTTCCGCCAGCGTCTCGACCATGGCGACATGGCCGCGGGCCAGGCGCAGGCGAATGGCGTCGACGATGACATCATAGGAAAACACGTCGCGCATGTCGTCGCGCGTCGCGGCCGGCCGGCGGACGTCAACCTCGACGTTGAAGCGCAGGCGCTGCAATTTGGCGCGCTCGTCGGCATAGGCGCCCACCGACGCTTCGACGACGAAATCGCGGACGAAGACGCGGTCGACGGCGCGCATCGGCCCGCCGGCGACGATACGCGCCTCGCGCCGCGGCACGAGCGCGCGCAAGGTGCGCAGCCGTTGCGGATCGAGCCCGCCGTCGCGCGGGTTGCGCAGCGCCGCGCCGAAGACCAGCGCATCGGGGCCAAGCGGCAGCAGGCGCGGCGCATCGGGAGCCTCGAGCCCGCCGGCGAGCCAGCAGACGAGGCCCGAGGCGCGGCAGGCGCGCACGAAGCCTTCGACCTCGGCGATGCTGCGCCGGCCGAGCAGGCGGCCGCGCGCCGAACGGGCAAGGTCGAGCATCGCGCCGTGAAACCCGGCCGCCGCCAGCGCCTCGATCAGCGCGCGCTCGGCCGGCGCGCCGGCGTCGACGACGCCGACGAGACGGGCCGGACCCGCCGCCTCCGCCAGCCGGCTCAAATCCTGCGCGCTTGCGCCGCGCGGGGCCAGGGCCTCGACATAGGCGCAGCCCGCGGCGGCCAATTCGCCGATGCGCGCGACATCCTGCGCCAGCGCCGCGCCGGCCGCGCCGGCGCGGGCCGAGAGCGGCGCGCGGGCGGCGAGCAGATCGACGGCGGCGCGGGCGTCGGCCGGCGCGGTCAGGCCGTCATGGCTTTCGGCCAGGCCGATCATGTCCGCGCCGGCGGCCAGCGCGATCTCGATTTCATCCGGCCGCGCCACGCGCGCGAGCATGAGGGTCATGGTTTAGCCCCGCCTTCGAGAGCATTCGCTGCATCGGCTACACGATCGGCGGGCGGGCTGTCGAGGCCCTTGCGCCGCGCCCAGCGGCTCAGCCTGTCGAAGGCGAGATAGACGGCGGGCGTGGTGTAGAGCGTCAGCAATTGCGACACGACGAGCCCGCCGGCGATGGCGACGCCGAGCGGCCTCCGCAGGTCGGCTCCGGGGCCGGTCGCGACGATCAAGGGAACCGCTCCGAATAAGGCGGCGAGCGTCGTCATCATGATCGGACGGAAGCGCTCGACGCAGGCTTCCGCGATGGCGCGCGCCGGCGGCAGGCCACGGTTGCGCTCGGCGTCGAGGGCGAAATCGACCAGCATGACGCCGTTCTTCTTGACGATGCCGATCAGCAGGATGATGCCGATGAGCGCGATCAGCGACAATTCCATGCCGGACCAGTTGAGCGCCAGCAGCGCGCCGAAGCCGGCGGGCGGCAGCGTCGAGAGGATGGTCAGCGGGTGGATCAGGCTCTCGTAGAGCACGCCCAGCACGATATAGACCGCCACCAGCGCCGCGAGAATGAGCAGGCCCTGGTTGCCGCCGGCGGAGGCGAAGGATTTCGCCTCGCCCGCCGGTTCGGCCCGCAGCGACGGCGGCGGATGGACCTCGGCCACCGCCTGCGCGATGGCGCGGGCGGCCTCGTCGAGCGTCATGCCCGGCGCGAGATTGTAGCTGATCGTCACCGCGGGAAACTGGCCCTGATGATTGATGACCAGCGGCGCCGCGCCCATCTGCAGCCGCGCCACGCTCGTCAGCCGAACGGGCCGGCCGTCGCTGGCGCGCACGTGCAGGCGCTCGATGTCGTTGGGATCGTCGCGCGCGCCCTGCTCCACTTCGAGGATGATGCGATATTGATTGCGCGGGCCGTAGAGCGTCGAGATCTGCCGCTGCGCATAGGCGTCGTTGAGCGCGTCGTCGATGGACGCGACGCTGACGCCGAGGCGCGCGGCGGCGAGCCGGTCGATGACGACATTGGCCTGCAGGCCGCTCGGTTCGCGATCGGTCGACACGTCGACGAGGCCGGGAATGGTCCGCATCTTTTCCAGCACGATCGGCGCGTAGGCGAGCAATTCGTCGAGATCGGGCGACCACAGCGTGAACTGGTATTGCGAGCGCGACGAGCGCCCGCCCATGCGCAGGTCGGAGGCGGCGACGAGGAACGTGTTGACGCCGGGAATCTGCAGCTTGCGCCGCATGCGGTCGATGACCGCCTGCGTCGACAGGCCGTCGCGCTCGGCCAGCGGCTTCAGCGCGATGAACATGCGGCCCTGGTTAACGGTCGTCGCGCCGCCGACGCCGAGCGAGGAGCCGACGCCGGCCACCGCCGGATCGGCGCGGACGATGGCGGCGGCGCGCTGCTGCAGCGCCGACATGGCCGGAAAGGAAATGTCGTTCGACGCCTGCGTCATGGCGATGACGAGGCCGGAATCGTCCTGCGGCAGAAAGCCCTTCGGCGTCTTGACGAACAGCACCGCGGTCATGCCGACGCTGGCGAGCAGCAGCAGGATCATCCACACGGGATGGCGCAGCGAGGCGAGAAGCGAGCGGCGGTAAAGCCGCGCTGCGCCGGCATTGAGGCGCGCGCCCCACGACGGCGGCCCCTCCCGGCGCGGCTGCTGCTTGAGGAAATGCGCGCAGATCATCGGCGTCACCGTCAGCGACACGACGGTCGAGACGGCGATGGCGAAGACGAGCGTGACGGAGAATTCGCGGAAGAAGCGGCCGACGACGCCGCCCATCAGCAGCAGCGGAATGAAGGCGGCGGCGAGCGACAGGGAGATCGACAGGACGGTGAAGCCGATCTGCCGCGCGCCCTTGCGCGCCGCCTGAAGCGGCGTCGCGCCGGCCTCGATGTTGCGCATGATGTTCTCGATCATGACGATGGCGTCGTCGACGACGAAGCCGATGGCTACCGCGAGCGCCATGAGCGAGATGTTGTCGATCGAAAAACCCGCCGCCCACATCGCCACCGCCGAGCCGGCGAGCGACAGCGGGATCGACACGCCCGCCGCAATCGTCGGGACGGCGCGGCGCAGGAAGGCGAAGACGACGAGCATGACCAGCGCCAATGTCACGACCAGCGTCAATTGCATCTCGGCGACGCTGGCGCGCACGGTGAGCGTGCGGTCCGCGAGCACCGACATGTCGATCCCCGCCGGCATGGCCGCGCGCAATTGCGGCAATTGGGCCTGAATGCGGTCGACCACTTCGATGACGTTGGCGTTGGCCTGCCGGGTGACGATGACCATCACCGCTGGCTTGCCGTCGCGCCATGCGGCCGAGCGCGTGTTGCGCACGCCGCGCTGGACGGTCGCGACATCGCCGAGCAGCACCGCGCCTTCGGGGCGCATCCTGACGACGAGATCGCGATAGAGCGCCGGATCGAACAATTGTCCATTGACGCTGAGCGTCATCGCCCGCGCGTCATTTTCCAGCGCGCCCATGGCGCCGATGGCGTTGGCGCCGACGATGGCCGTGCGCAGATCGGCAAGCGTCAGGCCGGCCGCGGCAAGGCGCGCCGGATCGGCGCGCACGCGGATCGCCGGCTGTTCCGCGCCATTGACCGAGACGTCGCCGACGCCGTCGACCTGCGACAGGCGCTGCACCAGAACGGTGTCGGCGAAATCGTACAGCGCGCTTGCCGGCAGCGTATCGGACGTCAGCGTCAGGATGAGCACCGGCGCGGCGGAGGGATTGAGCTTGCGGAACACCGGCAGCATCGGCATGTCGGCCGGCAGGTCGCTCGCCGCGGCGTTGAGGGCGGCCTGCACGTCGCGCGCCGCGCCGTCGACCTTTCGCGTCAGGTCGAACTGCACGATGATCGAGGTGAAGCCGAGCGCGTTCGACGAGGTGATCTCGCTGACGCCGGCGATCTCGCCGAGCCGCCGCTCGATCGGCGCGGCGACGGTCGCGGCCATATCGGCCGGCTCGACGCCGGGGCGCGCGGCGATGACCATGATCGTCGGCAGGTCGACGGTCGGCAGGCTGGCCACCGGCAATTGCCGCCACGCGAACAGACCGATGAGCAGGAGGCCGATCGACAACAGGATCGTGCCGACGGGACGTCGGATGAAGGGGTCTGAAAACCCGTTCATTCCGCCGCCTCCGCCAGAGGCGCCGCCGGCGCGCCGCCGCCGAGCCGCAGACGCAGCTTCTCGAAGGCGAGATAGATCACCGGCGTCGTGTAGAGCGTGACGAGCTGGCTCAGCAGCAGGCCGCCGACGACGGCGACGCCGAGCGGGTTGCGCAGCTCCGAGCCGACGCCGCTTTCGAGCGCCAGCGGCAGCGCGCCGAGCAGCGCGGCCAGCGTCGTCATCATGATCGGGCGGAAGCGCATGAGCGAGGCTTCGAGGATTGCCGCGCGCGGATCGAGGCCGCGCGCCCGCTCGGCCTCGATGGCGAAGTCGATCATCATGATCGCGTTCTTCTTGACGATGCCCATCAGCAGGATGATGCCGATGAGCGCGACGAGCGACAGGTCCATGTCGAACAGCCGCAATGCGATCAGCGCGCCGACGCCGGCAGAAGGCAGGGTCGAAAGAATCGTCAGCGGATGAATGGCGCTCTCGTAGAGCACGCCAAGCACGATGTAGATGGCGACGACCGCGGCGAGGATGAGCCATGGCTGCCCTTCGAGGGCGCGGGCGAATTCCGCCGCCTCGCCGGAATAGGAGCCGACGATCGTCTCGGGCATGTCGAGCTCGGCCTGGGCGCGGCGGATGGCCGTCACGGCGTCGCTCAGCGCCGCGCCGGGGGCGAGGTCGAAGCCGAGGATGGCGGCGGGATATTGCCCCTGATGCACGATGGCGAGCGGCGCCTGTTTCTCGACGAAGCGCGCCACGGCCGACAGCGGCACCTGCGCGCCAAACGCGCCGGCGACGAACAGGCGCTGCAGGTCGGCGGGTTCGTCGCGATAGCGCGGCTGCGATTCCAGCACGACGCGATATTGATTGGCCTGCGCGTAGATGGTCGAGATCTGCCGCTGTCCGAACGAGTCGTTCAACAGGTCGACGATTTGCTGCAGGGACACGCCGAGCCGGCCAGCCTTCTGGCGATCGACGTCGACCATGACGCGCAGGCCGCCGTCGGGAATTTCCGGCGCGACGCGCTCGATCGCCGGCTCGCTGCGCAAGCGGTCCGCCAGCCGGCGCGCCCAGTCCTGCAGGTCGGCGGCTTCCGCGCCGCTCAGCGCATATTGATATTGCGCGCGGCCGGCGACTGTTGCGATCTGCACGTCCTGCACCGCCGACAAGGCGACGTCGATGTCGGGCAGGCCCGTCAGCTTGTCGCGCAGGCCGGCGATGACGGCGTCGATGTCGGCTCGCTCGCCGCGCGGCTTCAGCACGATCCACAAGCGGCCGTCGCTGGCGGTCGAGGCCGACGCGCCGGGACCGATGGCGCCGACGACATCGCTGACCGCCGCATCGGCGCGAATGAGCGCCGCCGCCTCGTTCTGCAATTTCTGCAGGCGCTCGAACGACGCGGTCGAGGCGACGCGCGTGCGCCCGGCGATGAGCCCGGTGTCCTGCCGCGGCAGGAAGCCCTTCGGCGAGACGACGTAGAGCCAGCCCGTCGCGATGAGCGTCGCCAGCGTCAGCAGCAGCATCGCGGCGCGATGGTCGAGCGCCCATTCGAGGCTGGCGCGATAGCCGCCGACGACGCGCCCGAGACTGCGCGCGACAACGCCGGGGGGCGCGTCGGCGCGCCTCTCGCGGGCGCGTCGCAGCAAGCGGGCGCTCATCATCGGCGTCAGCGTCAGCGAGACGATGGCCGAGACGACGACGGCGATGGACAGGGTCAACGCGAATTCGCGGAACATGCGCCCGACGAGGCCGCTCATGAACAGCAGCGGGATGAACACCGCCAGCAGCGAGAAGGTGAGCGAAACGATGGTGAAGCCGATTTCGCGCGCGCCCTTCAGCGCGGCGTCGAACGGCTTCTCGCCCTTCTCGATGTGGCGATGGATGTTCTCGATCATGACGATGGCGTCGTCGATGACGAAGCCCGAGCCGATGGTCAGCGCCATCAGCGACAGGTTGTCGAGGCTGAAGCCCGCCAGCCACATGACGCCGAATGTGGCGACGAGCGACAGGGGCAGCGCCACGCCGGCGATCAGCGTCGCGCTGAGGCTGCGCAGGAACAGGAAGACGACGAGCACGACGAGGCCGACCGACAGCACGAGCGTGAATTGCACGTCGCGGATGGCGGCGCGGATGGAGCCGGTGCGGTCGTTGACGAGTTCGAGCTTGACGTCTGCCGGCATGGCGCGGCGCAGGCGCGTCAGCTCGGCCTGCAAAAGCTTCACCGTCTCGACGACATTGGCGCCGGGCTGGCGTCGCACGTCGATGACGATGGCCGGCTGGCCGTCGCGCCAGCCGCCGGAGCGGGCGTTCTCCAGCCCTTCGACGATCTCGGCGACGTCGCGCAGCAGCACCGGCGCGCCGGCGCGCGAGGCGACGACGAGATTGCGATAGGCCTCCACCGCCGCGAGCTGATCATTGGCGGCGACGGTGAAGGATTGGCGCGCGCCGTCGAGCGAGCCTTTCGGTCCGGCGACATTGGCGGCGGCGACGGCGGTGCGGATGTCCGACAGGGCGAGGCCGTAGTTCGACAGGCGGGCGAGATCGGCCTGAATGCGGATGGCGGGCTTCAACCCGCCCTGCACGCCGACATGGCCGACGCCGGAAATCTGCGACAGGCGTTGAGCGACGAGCGTGTCGGCGAGATCGCTCAGGCCCCTGAGCGACACGGTGGCCGAGGTCAGCGCCAATGTCGCGATGGGCGCGTCGGCCGGATTCACTTTCGCATAGACCGGCGGATAGGGCAGGTTGCGCGGCAGGCTGGAGGCGGCGGCGTTGATCGCCGATTGCACGTCCTGCGCCGCGCCGTCGATGTCGCGGCCGAGCGCGAAGCGCAGCGTGATTTCCGATTGGCCGAAGGCGGATTGCGAGGTCATGGCATCCATCGCCGCAATCTGGCCGAGCTGGCGCTCCAGCGGCGCGGTGACGAGCGCCAGCATCGTGTCGGGGTCGGCCCCCGGCATCTGCGTCGTGACCTGGATGGTGGGAAACTCGACCTGCGGCAGCGCCGACACCGGCAGCGCCAGATAGCCGAGAAGGCCTGCGAGCAGAGTGGCCACGCCGAGCAGCGACGTCGCCACCGGGCGACGGATGAACGGCGCGGAGATGCTCATTTCGGCGCCCCGCCCTCGCGTTGGCCGCGGCGGCCCTCGCCGCGCGGCGAGGCCCGCGGCGGCTCGCCCCCAGC
>ERZ1645192.601-NODE-601-length-30041-cov-9.435136_pt1 | contig 30041 bp, 23 predicted proteins | sample MGYA00575354_ERZ1645192 | MGnify/ENA primary metagenome ERZ1645192 (study PRJEB40844, sample SAMN11349763) | freshwater sediment metagenome | isolation source: river sediment | host: Sediment | place: India: Faizupur Khadar , New Delhi | collected 2017-02-21 ... | reverse complement strand
CCCTGCATGATGCCGTTCACCCACATCGAGGCGATGTAGAGCACGGTGCCGATGGTCGAGAGCCAGAAGTGGAAGTTGATCAGCGGAATGCTGAACATCTCGCCCTGCTTCTTGCCGAACATGATCGGAATCATGTGGTAGAGCGAGCCGATCGAGATCATCGCCACCCAGCCCAGCGCACCCGAGTGGACATGGCCGATGGTCCAGTCGGTGTTGTGCGACAGCGCATTGACGGTCTTGATCGACATCATCGGTCCTTCGAAGGTCGACATGCCATAGAAAGAGAGCGAGACGATCAGGAACTTGATGATCGGGTCGGTACGCAGCTTCTCCCACGCGCCCGAGAGGGTCATGATGCCGTTGATCATGCCCCCCCATGACGGTGCCAACAGCACCAGTGACATCACCATGCCGACGCTCTGCGCCCAGTCAGGCAGGGCGCTGTAGTGCAGGTGGTGCGGCCCCGCCCACATGTAGACGCAGATCAGCGCCCAGAAATGCACGATCGACAGCCGATAGGAGTAGACCGGACGCTCGGCCTGCTTGGGAATGAAGTAGTACATCATCCCAAGAAAACCGGCCGTCAGATAAAAGCCGACCGCATTGTGGCCATACCACCACTGCACCATCGCATCGATGGTGCCGGAGTAGACCGAATAGGATTTGAACAGCGAGACCGGAATCGCCACGCTGTTGACCACATGCAGCAGCGCCACCGCGATGATGAAGGCCCCCAGAAACCAGTTGGCCACATAGATGTGCGGTGTCTTGCGCTTGATCAGGGTGCCGAAGAAGACCACTGCGTAGGAGATCCAGACGATGGCGATCAGGATGTCGATCGGCCACTCCAGCTCGGCATACTCCTTGGCCGTGGTCAGCCCCAGCGGCAGCGTGATGGCTGCGCTCAGGATCACCAGCTGCCAGCCCCAGAAGACGAAGCTGGCCAATCCATCCGAAAACAGCCGCGCCTTGCAGGTGCGCTGCACGATATAAAAGGAAGTGCCCATCAGGGCGCAGCCACCAAAGGCGAAGATCACCGCATTGGTGTGCAGCGGTCGCAAGCGGCCGAAATGGGTCCAGGGCAAGTCCAGATTGAGCGCCGGCCAGGCGAGCTGGGCCGCAAGCAGCACCCCGACGCCCATGCCGACAATGCCCCACACCACCGCCATGATGGCGAACTGGCGGACAACCTTGTAGTTGTAAAGCGGGTGATCGATCGCTGTGGTCATATCCTGTTTCCTGTGTGGAGACTTGAAGCGAATGTTAGCCGATCCAGCCGGGTGCAACCATGACTTGCGTCAATCGGTCGCAGCATGCTCTTCTCGATCAACATCTTGATCTTGGCTCTCTTTCTGATTCATGCCCGTCAATCGCCATGACCGAGGCAGTCTCATTCACGACAAAAAAGCCGGTCCGGAGCACGCCCGGGCCGGCTTCAGCGGATTCGCTACCACCCGGCATCGTCAGCAGACGGTGTCGGGCGCTCGGTGCTGATCTACAGCGGATGCACCTGCACCGGCAGGTGGGTGATGCCACGGATCAGCGACGAGAAGGCACGCTCTGGCTGGCCGACCATCTCCACCATCCGGAAGCGCTTCTGGATCTCTTCCCAGGTCACCCGCAGTTGCATCTCGGCCAGACGGTTGCCCATGCAGCGGTGGATGCCAAAACCGAACGAGAGGTGGTTGCGCGGATTGTCACGGTCGATCAGGAATTCGTAGGGACGCTCGATCACCTCTTCATCACGGTTGCCGGAGACATACCACATCACCACCTTGTCACCCTTGCGGATCTGCTTGCCGCCCAGCGTGGTGTCCTGCAGGGCGGTGCGGCGCATGCTGATGATCGGGGTCTGCCAGCGGATGATCTCGGGGACCATCTTCGGAATCAGTCCGGGGTTGTCGCGCAATTTCTGATACTGTTCCGGATTTTCATTCAGTGCGACCACACCGCCACTCAATGAGTTGCGGGTGGTGTCGTTGCCGCCGATGATCAGCAACAGCAGGTTGCCGAGGTACTCCATCGTGCTCATGTTGCGGGTGGCTTCGCCATGGGCCAGCATGGAGATGAAGTCGTCGCGCGGTTCACCCGCCGCCCGCTCCTTCCAGATCTGGGTGAAGCAGTTCAGACACTCCATCATCGCCGCCATCTTCTCTTCCTGGGTCTTGACGATGGCATCGGGTCCGGGAATGACCGTGGTAGCATCGGACCAGAAGGTGAGCTTGCGCCGCTCCTCGAACGGAAAATCAAACAGTGTCGCCAGCATCTGGGTGGTCAGTTCGATCGACACCCGATCGACCCAGTCGAAGGTCTCACCCACCGGCAGGTTGTCGAGAATGGTGCCGATGCGCTGACGGATCAGCGGTTCCATCTGCGCCAGCCGCTGCGGCGCGACACCCGGCTGCACCACCTTGCGTTGCGCCCCATGCCTGGGCTCATCCATCGCGATGAACATCTGGATCGGCATCTCGTCGGTGATGTCCTGCAGCTGGATGTTCGGTTCGGAAGAGTAGATGTGGTGTGCACCCTCGACCGCCATGATGTCCTTGTATCTGGTCACCGACCAATAGGGGCCGAACAGTGAGTCGGAGCAGCGGTTGACGGGATCTTCCTTGCGCAGACGGTCCAAAAATGGCCAGACAGTGTCGGTCTGATAAAGAGAAGGTTGTGACAGGTCGAACTGATCGAGTGGAATCGAGTAGGGATCCCGGCCTCGCAGTTTCAGAAAGGTGGGTTTTTCGGTCGCGTTGGCGGTGGACATGTTTACGGTTTCCTTGGATGAGGTGATGCAGATGAACCAGCATGAAGCATCGCCTCCGGCAGACGCATCCATGCCTGTGTCCCATGAGGCCCAGTCGTGACGATAACGAAACGCGGCGGGCCAACCGCGATTCCGCGCGAATCATATCCATCTCGGGTCAAGATGGATATGCCCGTTCGCACACTATAGCAACAGGCGACGCAGATCCTCGAGATTGGCCACCAACTGGTTGCAGAAACGCGCAGCATCGGCGCCATTGAGCACGCGGTGGTCATAGGAGAGTGACAGCGGCAGGCGGGTGCTCGGCACGAAACCAATACCATCGAAATGGGGCTTGATCTGCGCGCGGCAGACACCGAGGATGGCCACCTCTGGCGCGTTGATGATCGGCGTGAAACCGATGCCGCCCAGGCCACCCAGACTGGTGATGGTGAAGGTGGCACCCTGCATCTCGTCCGGCTTGAGACGCAACTGCCGCGCCCGCTCGGAGAGGTCGCGCAACTCTGCGGACAACTGCAACAGCCCCTTGTCCTGCGCATCACGCAGCACCGGCACCAGCAGCCCTTGCGGAGTGTCGACGGCGATGCCGAGGTGGTAGTGCTCCTTGATGATCAGCGCTTCGCCACTCGAATCGAGCGATGCGTTGAACCGCGGATGCAGGCGCAACGCCGCCACCGCTGCGCGGATGATGAACGGCAATATCGTCAGCGGCGCGGCATCGGCTGGCGCACGCTCCCGTTCGGCACGACGAAATTTCTCCAATTCACCGATGTCAGCCTCATCGAAGTGGGTGACATGGGGAATGGTGAGCCAACTGCGGCTGAGGTTGCGTGCCGCCACCCGCTGGATGCGCGACAGTGGCTCGCTGCGCACCGCGCCAAAGCGGGCCGCATCGGCCAGCGTCGGGCCGAATACCGGCTCCAGCGACAGGCCCGGCGTCGTCATCGGCGGCACCGCCACCCGCTGCCGGATGAAACCGGTCAGATCCTCCTTGGTGATGCGCTGCCTGGGGCCGGTCGGTTTGACCTGCTCCAGTGGCACACCCAGCTCCCGCGCCAGTTTGCGCACGGCGGGTCCGGCGTGGAGCAGTTTTTCACCTTCGGCCATGGCGGCCGCTGCTGGTTCAGTGCGAGCGGGGGAAGGCTCAGGCGCCTGCACGGCCGGCTCGACCGGTTTCGGCGGGGTTGGCGCTGGCGCCTCGGCAATGGCTGCGGCAGGCGGCTCCACCTCGATGTTGGCGGGAGCGGCTTGTGCCGATTCGATCAGCGCGATCAGGGTGCCGGCGCGTACTTCATCTCCCAGCGCCACCTTGATCGCCATCACCTGCCCTGCCACCGGCGCCGGAATCTCCATTGCCGCCTTTTCCGATTCGACCACGACCAGCGTGGCGCCGGCCGCAATCTGCACGCCTGCTTCGACCGGAATCTCGATCACCTCGGCATGGTCTGCGCCACCCAGCTCCGGAACCACCACCTCGATCTTGTTCACCTTGATCTCCTTGCTCTGCTGCGCTCGAACGGCGGCACGGGTTACAGCCGGGTCGCGATCGGTCGGTCGGCATCGATCCCGAAGCGGACGATGGCTGCACTCACTTCGGCCGCCGCGACCACGCCCTCGTCGGCGAGGGCCTTGAGTGCGGTCACCACCACATGGTGGCGGTCGACCTCGAAGAAGCGCCGCAACTGCGCACGGCTGTCGCTGCGACCGAAACCATCGGTGCCCAGCGTGCGGTAACAGCCCGGCACGAACTCACGAATCTGGTCGGCCACGCTTTTGAGATAGTCGGTCGCGGCCACCACTGGCGCCTGCCACTGCCCCAGGAGCTGCTCGACATGGCTCAGCCGTGGCTCGGCTTCGGGATGCAGACGGTTCCAGCGTGACACCTCCAGGCCGTCACGCCGCAGTTCATTGAAGCTGGTCACGCTGAACAGTCTGACCGCCAACCGGTACTCTTCAGCCAAAATCGTCGCTGCCGCCTCGACCTCGCGCAGGATGGCACCACTGCCGAGCAGTTGGATCTCTCCGCGCGCCGGCTGTTGCGTCGGTTGCAGCTCTTTCAGCAGATAAATGCCGCGAATCACCCCCTCCTCGACACCCTCCGGCAGCGCCGGCTGTGGCAAGTTTTCGTTCAGCACCGTGAGGTAATAGAAACAGTTGCGCCCTTCGCCATACATCTGCTCGATGCCGTGGCGGATGATCAGCGCCAGTTCATAGGCATAGGCGGGATCGTAGGCGACACAGTTGGGCAGGGTCGACGCCAGCAGGTGGCTGTGGCCATCCTGATGCTGCAACCCCTCGCCGTTCAGGGTGGTGCGGCCGGAGGTGGCGCCGATCAGAAAGCCACGCGCCTGGATGTCTCCGGCCGCCCACACCAGATCCCCCACCCGCTGCAGGCCGAACATCGAATAGAAGATGAAGAACGGAATCATCGACAACCGGTTGCTGCTGTAGGAGGTGGCCGCGGCGATCCAGGCGGCCATCGCGCCGGCTTCAGTGATGCCCTCTTCCAGAATCTGTCCCTTCTGATCCTCGCGGTAGCCCATCGCCTGATCGGCATCGACCGGACGGTACAGCTGTCCCTGCGCCGCATAGATGCCGAACTGCGGGAACATCCCCTCCATGCCGAAGGTGCGCGCCTCGTCGGGCACGATCGGCACGATGCGTGCGCCGATCTCAGGGTCTTTCATCAGGCTGCCAAGCATTCGCACAAAGGCCATGGTGGTGGAGATCTCCCGCGTCCCACTGCCCTTGAGCTGCGTGGCAAAGAGCTCGAGTGCAGGCGTCGCCAACCGTTCGACCTCGGCATGGCGCTGGGGCAGGTGACCGCCCAATCGTTCGCGCTGCTGAGCCAGGTAGAGTGCCTCCTGACTGTCGGCCGATGGGCGGTAGAACGGAATCTCCTGCAACTGCTCATCGCTGAGCGGAATGTCGAAGCGGTCACGAAATGCCCGCATGTTCTCCTGATCGAGCTTCTTGACCGAATGGGTGTAGTTCTGCGACTCCACCGCAGTGCCAAAGCCGTAGCCCTTGATGGTCTTGGCCAGAATCACCGTCGGCTGCCCGGCATGGGCCACCGCCTGCGCATAGGCGGCATAGACCTTGCGCGGATCGTGGCCACCCCGATTGAGCCGGTAGATGTCGGCATCGCTCAGATGCTCGACCATCTTCAGCAGTTCCGGCGATTTGCCGAAGAAGTGCTCGCGCGTGTAGCCACCGCCCTTGGCCTTGTAGTTCTGGAACTCACCGTCGACCACCTCATCCATCCGCCGTTGCAGCAGGCCATCGCTGTCCTTGGCGAACAGCGGATCCCACAGGCTGCCCCAGACCACCTTGATCACATTCCAGTTGGCGCCGGTGAACTGCCCCTCCAGCTCCTGGATGATCTTGCCGTTGCCGCGCACCGGCCCATCAAGCCGCTGCAGATTGCAATTGATGACGAAGATGAGGTTGTCGAGTTTCTCCCGCCCCGCGAGTGCGATGGCTCCCAGCGCCTCGGGCTCGTCACACTCACCATCACCGAGAAAACACCACACCTTGCGCCCGCTGGCGGGCAGCAGACCCCGGTTTTCGAGATAGCGCAGAAAATGCGCTTGATAGATCGCCTGGATCGGTCCCAGCCCCATCGACACGGTCGGGAACTGCCAGTAGTCGGGCATCAGCCATGGATGCGGATAGGAGGAGAGTCCATGCCCCGCAACCTCCTGGCGGAAGTTGTCGAGACGGGTCTCATCCAGCCGCCCCTCCAGAAACGAGCGGGCATAGATGCCGGGGGCGGAGTGGCCCTGAAAATAGATGAGGTCACCCAACTGCTGTGCGTTGGTGCCTCGAAAGAAGTAACCGAAACCGATCTCATAGAGGGTGGCGCTCGATGCAAAGCTGCTGATGTGGCCGCCCAGGTCATGGTCGGTCTGGTTGGCGCGCATCACCATCGCAAAGGCATTCCAGCGAATCAGCGAGCGAATCCGTCGATCCATGAAGATGTTGCCGGGAATGCGTGCCTCATCCTGCACCGCAATGGTGTTGCGATAGGGCGTGGTGACCGCCGAGGGGAGTTTGACCGCGCGGCGTCCGGCGCGCTCGATCAGCTGCTCGATCAGGAAGGCCGCTCGCTCGCGTCCCTCCTGCTGCATCACCGAATCGAGCGCCTGCAACCACTCCCCGGTTTCGAGCGGGTCGATGTCATCATGCATGGAGTCACTCATCAGCAGACCCTCCTTCGGGTCATCGATATTTTCACAGATAGCGCAGCAGTTCAGTCGATCCTCAGGGCCAGAGCCAGGCGGCACCGCGCACGCCGCTCGAATCGCCATGTTTGGCCTTCAGCAGTGGCGTGTCCACCCGATCCGAAAACACATGGGGCTGCCACAGCCGCGGCACTTCGTCATAGAGCGAATCGATGTTGGAGACCCCGCCGCCCAGCACAATGGCATCCGGATCGAGAATGTTGATCACGCTGGCCAATGCCCGCGCCAGCTGACGTTGATAAAGCTGCAAGGTGCGTTCCGCCAGCGGATCACCGTTGCGCGCCAGCTCGGCAATTTCGACTGCGGTGAGCGATTCCCCGCCCTGCTCCTGGTAACTCAACTGCAAGCCGCTGCCAGAGATGTAGGTCTCGTTGCAGTTGAGCCGGCCGCAGTTGCAGCGGCGGTTGCCATCGGGCAGCAGTTGTGCGCGCTCTGGGCGGTCCGCGCTGAACCAGTCGGCGGAGTTCTGATCCCGTGCGCTGAAGTAGAGCGGATTGTGACCCCACTCACCGGCAATGGCATTCGGGCCATTCACCAGCTGGCCGTTGACGACGATGCCACCTCCGGCGCCGGTGCCGAGGATGACGCCGAAGACCACCGCATGTCCGGTGCCGGCACCGTCACTGGCCTCGGAGAGTGCAAAACAGTCGGCATCGTTGGCGATGCGCACCTCGCGACCGAGTCTGCGGGTCAGATCCTCGCGCAGGAACTGTCCGTTCAGACAGGTGGAGTTGCTGTTCTTGATCTGTCCGCTCATCCGCGACACCGCCCCCGGTGTGCCGATGCCGAGGGTGCCGCTGCGACCGGTCTGACGTTCGATCTGGCATACCAGTTCGACGATGGCCTCCAGCGTCTCTTCGTAACTCCCGGCCGGGGTGGGCAGCCGCTTCCGACAGCAGATCTCGCCCGTCTCATCGAGGGCCACGCCCTCGATCTTGGTGCCGCCCAGATCAATGCCGAGTCGCATCAATGTCGCCCTCCCAATCAGATGCTGTTGGCTCAACCCAGCAGGGTCAGCAACGCAAAGAGTGTCACCCAGATGATCAGCCCACGCCGAAGCAGCGCGGTCATGGCTTCGATCTGCGCATTGCCCGTTTTCACCACGGCCGCACTGGCGCTCGGTTCACTGTCGAGCGACACAGCGTCGGACAGATCGAGTGGCTGATCGATGGCCGCCGCTGCCAGCGCCAACCGGCCAATCAGATCGGCTGCGCTGCTGTCGAAATCGGTCAGGCTGCCGCTCCAGCAGGGCCAAGCGCGCCCCCAGTCACCCGCCAGCATGAAACAGCCCCCCAGCAATCGCATGGGCAACCACTGTGCCAATTCGAGCAGGCGCCCACTGGCACTGCCGGGCTCCAGTCGCTCCACCCCACTCTCGGCCGTTGGCAGTTGAATCAGCCGCAGAAAGAGCACGGCGGCAGGCCCCAGCAGAAAGAACCAGAAGAGCAGTGTGAACAGCCCGCTCAGTGCACGCACCGCGATACCCTGCGCAACCAGCCTGTTCAGTTCGATCGCAGTGGTCGGCGTGCATTCGGTCGGCAGCAGTCGAGCTTCGATGGCGATTCGCCAGGCCGCATGGGCATCGCCACGGCTCCAGGCCAGACGATAGCGCGACAGATCGGCCAGCAGATCCCGACGCTCGAGGCTGTAGAGCAGAATTGCACAACCCGCCACCAGCCCGACCAGCCCCAGCAGCCAGCCTTGCAGCAGCGCCAGCAGCAGCGCGATCAGCAGCGCCGGCAGCAGTGCGCCCAGCAGGATCGACAGGGTCGAACCCGGTTCGGACGGCGCATGGCGGGCCATCCAGTCGCGGAAAGCGATGAAGAACGCATCTCGATGCAACAGCGGACGAAACGGAAAGAACATCGCGACCGCGAGCGTGATCAGCAGCGCCAGGAACTTCATTGCAGGACACCTGTGCCGGTTTGCCCAGTCCATCCGCCATCGGTCATGCCACCCAGACGCTCATGCAGTCGCTGACGGAATCCTGCCCAGTCAAAGGCTGGCCCCGGATCACTCTTGCGTTGCGGTGCGATGTGCTGATGGCCGACGATGGCTTCGCGAGAGAGCGTTGGATAGCAGGCCATCAAATCCGAGACTATTTCGACTAACCGCTCATACTGGATTGATTCATAAGGGGTATGATCAGTCCCTTCAAGCTCGATGCCAATCGAAAAATCATTGCAGTCGACAACGCCGCGGTAGCAGGAGCGCCCAGCGTGCCAGGCCCGCCGATCGAAGGAGACATACTGGTGAACCGCACCATCGCGGCGGATCAGCAGATGCGAAGAGACGCGCAGGCCCGCCAAGGAGCTGAATGAGGGGTGGGCCGAGATGTCGAGTTGGTTGAGAAAGAGTGCATCAATGGCCGATCCACCAAACTCGCCCGCCGGCAGGGAGATGTTGTGGATGACGATCAGCGTGATCGCCGCAGCGGCGGGCCGCTCATTCTGATTGGGGGAAGGCAGGCGCTTGGCGCCATGCCACCAGTGCTGGTTCACACGCTGCTGCATCGACTTCCGTCTCCACTTGCGCAGAGTCTGGAAGATCGATGACCAAAAGTCCAATCCGGTCAGCCAGTGAGGCTCCTCACCTCAACTGTGCAGTTCCTGCACCGAAGCGTTGCGCAGCGTGCCAATCACTGCCGTCAGCGCCCGATCGAACAGTTGGGCATCGTCGAGAATCAGCAGTTCGCCGGCCGCCAGCGCCGCCAGCATCTCGCCGCGCTGTTTCTGCGCCACCTTGGCGCCAGCGCGGTTGACGAAGATGTACTTGTCCGCGCTCCGGATGAAGGCCACCAGCTTGCAGCGCAGCCGCTCCTGACCGCGGATGAACTCGACCCAACTGCCGGTCGCCAGGTTGTCGAGCAGTGCCTGTGTCTCGGCACTGGATGGAAGCAGCAGGCTCTCCGCGCCATCCTGCATGGCTGGCACTGGCTCTTCCACAGCATCCACCTTGGGGGAATCGGGCAACGAAGATGGAGTGACCGGTTCGATCATCGCCACGGCTTCGCCGGCCATGGGCAGATCGCTCTGCTTCGACTGGCAAATCTGCAGATGGAGCGTCTCCAGTTCGACAAAGAACTCATTGGTGAGGCAGGGATCGAAGGCAACCAGGTTGAGCCCGTCACGCAACCGCTGCAGCAGCCCGGGAAGCCGTTGCAGCAGCTGCATCCGCTCGGCCTGCCGCTGCGGCTGGATGCTCCAGACCAGCTCCTCAACGGTTTCGATACTCTGCCCCCAGGCGTTGCTGGCCTCACCCTCCTTGAGATGAATGATGGCCAGGTGATGGCTCCAGCCGTCGCGCAGCAGCGCGGAAATCTTCTGTGGAATCCGGTTGCCCTGATGCAATCCATCGATGACCCGCTGCGCGGCTGCACGTGCCGACTCCATCTTCGCCCGGCCATCCTCCGCAGTGCGCAGACGGTGTTCGGCCAGCTCGGTACGCCGACGTTCTTCACGCATGAACAGTGTGAACTCATCGAGCAGCTTCTGGAACAGCGTGACATCGGTATCAAACTCGCTGGTCACACGCTCGATCACCTCATTGATCTTGAGGTAGAGCTGGTCGCGGCTGCCAGCGTTGTCTGCCAGCCCCACCGAGGCCGAGGCCAACTCATTCAACAGCCGGCGTGCCGGATGGTTGGCGCGGTTCAGAAAACCACGATCGAGCAGCGCTGCGCGCAGCAGTGGAATCTGCAACCGTCCCAACTGCGCCTTGATGGCCTCCGGAATGTTGTAGTCGTTGAGAATGAACTCGAACAGCATCGAAATCAGGTGGATGACATCCTGCTCCAGCGGTGCAATCGCCTGCTGCCCACCACTGTTCGTCTGGCCCAGCAGCCGTTGAATCAGCGGCCAGATCGCCGTTACACCCGCACCGGAGACGACTGGACTGCCCCCTGCCGAAAACCGGCTGTCAAAACCCCTGTGCTGCTGTCCATCAGAACTTTGAACAGTCTTGAGAATGTTTGCCAACTCACCGATTGAAATGCTGTTTTTGTAATCTGCATGCGCTTCATCAGAACTTCCGGCCCGACGCTGGCGTGCCAGCAGATCATGCAGTGACGCCAGCAGGTCTTCCGTCTCATCCCGCAGTGACGAATCCTCGCGGCGCGTTGTCGAAACCATTTCAGATGCTGGACGCCGCTGTGGCGATGCCGCAGTGCGTCCGCGCCCTTTCAGATCGGGCAGAATGCCGGCCTCGGCCAGAAACTGGTTGATCTGCTGATAGAGGCGTTCAAGCTGTTCGAGCATATTGCGCTCGAACAGCTTGAACAGCACCAGCTTGGCCTTCATGCCCGCCTCCAGCACCCGGGTGGCCGCGACAAAGGCTTCACACAGCGCATGAGGGGCAAAGGGATTCTCATCATGGCCCTGTCCAACCACCCCTGGCAGCAGGTGGTTCAGGCGCAATGAGAGATGATCAAGCGGTTGCAGCAGCCGGTCGCGGGCACGCACCGACATCGATTCGATGGCGACCCGTTCTTCGAGCTCATCCTCGCTCAGCAGGGTGAGGGTCTCCGCATCGATCTGCGCATGGATCTTCTCCTCCGCCAGTGCACCACTTCTGACCCCCAGCAGCCAGCCATTCAACCGTTCGGCCAGGCGTGAATGAAACAGCGCCTCGACGCTGCTGCGCTTGAGTCGCAGTTCGCGCATTGCCTCCAGATAGACATTCTGCTGCTCGGCATCACCGGCATGGTTGGCCATCTCGAAGAGCGCATCGTCGGTGAGATCGAAGCAGCACTTCAACTGCGCGCGCAACCCTTCGGCAAAGAGATCGCGCAGATTGGCCAGCAAAGGGGGCATTCTGGGGGGCGTCACCACGGTGGCGCGCGGCCGTGACCTGGGCAACTGATAGACATTGCTGGAATCTCTGGACATGACCGGCACCTCGCATTACCGCAGCCGCTGAGGTGGAACAGCGGACTCCCGTCAACATTGGACGAACTGATGCATGGTTCGAGTATAGGCAGCCATCTCCAGTACGGCAGCGACAAAATCCAATTCCGTGTGCGGGATCACATTCTGCCGGGCACAAGAGATAAATCAGTGCGAAGCCGGCGATGGAAGCGCCAGAAGCTGGGGGCAATGCGCATATAATCCGGCGACCCGGGCCTTTTCTTCGACCCCCATACCGAGCATTCATCATGCCCTACCGCTCCCTTCCGCCAATGACCGAAATCACCGCCAACGTCACCGCAGCGCTCAACGAAGACATCGGCAGCGGCGATCTGACCGCACAACTGATTCCTGCCACCCGGCAGGCCGAAGCCACCCTCCTCTGCCGCGATGCAGCCGTGGTGTGCGGTCGTCCCTGGGTCGATCGCTGTTTCGAACTGCTCGACCCCACAATCCGCATCGAATGGCTGGTTGAAGAGGGCGCCGAAGTGGCGCCCGACACCCTGCTCGCCCGTCTGCATGGAGCGGCACGGGCACTGCTGACCGGGGAGCGCACCGCGCTCAACTTTCTGCAAACGCTCTCGGCGACCGCAACCCGCTCTCGACAATTTGCCGATCTGGTGCGCGACTACCCGGTGCAACTGCTCGACACTCGCAAGACCCTGCCGGGCCTGCGACTGGCGCAGAAATATGCGGTGCGCTGTGGCGGTTGCCACAACCATCGTCTGGGCCTGTACGACGCCTTTCTGATCAAGGAGAACCACATTGCCAGCCTGGGAAGCATCACCGCTGTCATCACCCAGGCGCGTGGCATCGCAGCCAATCGAAAGGTGGAGATCGAGGTGGAGAGTCTCGCGCAGTTGCAGGAGGCGATCGATGCGGGCGCCGACATCGTCATGCTCGACAACTTCAACCTCGAACAGATGCACCAGGCCGTGCAACTCACTGCCGGGCGCCTCAAGCTCGAAGCCTCCGGTGGCATGACGGCCGAGCAGTTGCGTGCGGTTGCCGCGACCGGCGTCGACTACATTTCGCTGGGGACGCTGACCAAGGACATCAAGGCCATCGACCTCTCCATGCGGTTCACCCTCTAGAAGGTTGTCGCTATACTGCGCCGCTGACTTGGCCAGTTCACTCTTTTTGCCGCACAACAGGACCGTTATCCATGAGTCTCAACACCCTCTGCGCCGGGCGCGACGTGCCCAATGAAGTCCACGTCATCATCGAGATTCCCGCCCACAGCGGACCGGTCAAATATGAGGTGGACAAAGACTCCTCGGCACTCTTTGTCGACCGCTTCCTCTCGGCCCCGATGTTCTACCCCTGCAACTATGGCTACATCCCGCAGACCCTCTGCGGCGACGGCGATCCGCTCGATGTGCTGGTGATCGCTCCCCACCCGCTGATCAGCGGCTCGGTGATTCGCTGCCGTCCGATCGGCATGATGAAGATGGTCGACGAAGCGGGAGAAGACACCAAACTGATCGCAGTGCCGATTCACAAACTGACCCCGCTCTATGACCATGTCGAGGAGATCGATCACCTCAATCCGCAGTTGATGGCACAGATCGAGCATTTCTTCACCCACTACAAGGATCTCGAAACCGGCAAGTGGGTGCGCATCGATGGCTGGGGCAACAGCGCCGAAGCCCGTGCCGAGATTCTCCAGTCGATCGAAAACTACAAAACCGCCTGATCACGCTTCGAAAAAAGCCAGCGCTGCCCTCATGGCGGCGCTGGCTTTTTCATTGGCCGCCCGGCATGGAGCGAGCCTGGCTGCCTGCTGTTACTGCGCGGTATAGCCGCCATCGATCACCAGTTCACTGCCGGTCATGAAACTCGACTCATCCGAGGCGAGGTAGAGCACACCCCAGGCGATGTCGAGCGGTGCGCCGAGCCGGCCGATCGGATGCAGGGAAACCAGATGTTGCCGCACCAATTCGGCATGTTCGCCCTGCATCGCCCGTTCGACCATCGGTGTCAGGATGTAACCGGGATGGACCGAGTTGACGCGAATGCCGTAACCCGCCTTGGCACAGTGGAGCGCCGCCGACTTGGTGAGCAGTCGCACACCGCCCTTGCTGGCGTTGTAGGCGGCCAGATTGGGGTCGCCGACCAGCCCTTCGATCGATGAGATGTTGATGATCGAACCACCCCGCCCCTTCATCGCCCGAATGGCATGCTTGGTGCCAAGAAATACCGCATCGAGGTTGATGCTCATCAGGTGACGCCACTGCTCGAGTGTCGCCTCTTCGGCATTGCCGCCGACGCCGATGCCGGCATTGTTGACGACCACATCGAGCCTGCCGAAGCGGCCGAGCGTCGCGGACATCACCGCCTCCCACTCTGATTCATTGCGGACATCCTGGCGCAGAAACTGCGCCTCGCCACCGGCGGCAACGATCTCGTCCGCCACCGCCTGACCATCGCCCTCGTTGAGATCGGTCACCACCACCTTGGCCCCCTGCTGGGCCAGCAGCAACGCCTGCGCCTTGCCGAGCCCCGAGGCGCCGCCGGAAATCAGCGCCACCTTGCCTGCCACTCGATTCATTCTGCTCACTCCTGTTGGTTGTCATGGTCCTGTCGGACAACGCGCCCAGCATAACGCAGCGGTCCGCTTTCTTTTACAATCGGACCGGTTTCGATCGAACAACCTCTATCATCCAAGGAGAGCGACCATGTCGGGCACGATCATCGAATTCAGCACCGCGGCCGGCGGCAACTGCCAAGGTTATCTGAGCATTCCCGCAGCCGGTAAAGGCCCGGCAGTCATCGTCATTCAGGAGTGGTGGGGGTTGGTCGACCACATCAAACAGGTGGCCGACCGTTTCGCCGAGGCCGGCTTTGTCGCACTGGCACCCGATCTCTACCATGGCGTCCGAGCCCGCCAGCCCGACGAAGCCGGACGGCTGATGATGGCGCTCAACATCGACGGGGCCGCCAGCGACCTGAGCGGCGCGGCCGATTTTCTGCTCGAACACCCTGCCGTCACCAGCCGCAAGGTCGGCACTGTCGGTTTCTGTCTGGGCGGCCAGCTCTCGCTGATGGCCGCCTGTGTCGACACGCGGATTGGTGCCTGTGTCGACTATTACGGCGTTCATCCGCAGATTCAGCCCGATTTCAGCAAGTTGGCGAGCCCGGTGCTCGGCTTTTTCGGCGGTCTGGATGGCTTTGTCACACCCGACGCGGTCAGCGCACTCGAGCAGCAGATCCGCCAAGCCGGCAAGTCGGTGGAGTTTCATGTCTATCCGGATGCCGATCATGCCTTCTTCAATGACAGCCGGCCCGAGGTCTACCACCGGGCCCATGCCGAAGAGAGCTGGAAGCGGATGCTGGCGTTCTTTCACGCCAACCTGTAACGCTAGGGCGCGGAGGAGTAGCTGTTGCGAAAACGCCAGGTGCGAATGATCTGCAACACATCGGTTTCGCGGCTCAGCTCGGGTGGAAAGGGGGCAAAGGGCTCGGCCAGCCGGACGATGCGCACCGCCGCCTCATCGAGCAGCGGATGGCCGGAGGATTCAATGATCTGGATTCGATCGACTGAGCCATCGGGCAGCAGCCGCACCATCATGCGCAAACTGCCATAAATCTGCTGATCCCGCGCCTGCTGCGGATAGTTGAGGTTGCCGACCCGCTCGATCTTTTGCCGCCAGGCTTCGAGGTAGTAGGCATCGACCGACGACTGGGTCGAGGCGGCGCTGATGGTACGCACCCGCGGCCGACGTGCCTTGACCTGCTGCTGGCGGTCGAGCTCTGCCTCCAGACTGGCAATCTCGATGCTGCGCTCGAGCAGGGTCGAATCCTGCGCCGGAGCGGCCACCTCGGGCGTCGGTTCGGCGCGTTGCGGCACGGGCTTGGCAGTCTGGCTGGCGCGGGACACCGCCGGCGGTACACTCCTGGGCCTGGGCTGTGGCCGTGCTGGCGCCTGTTCGCTCTGGCTCAGCTGCTGTCGCGGACTCTGGGTGGTGGCTGGTTTGGGGCTGGTGAGGCGCTGTGCCTGCTCAGCCTCACCACTGCCCTGTTGATGCACCGGCGCGATGAAGTCGGCCTTGGGCGGTGGCCTGGCGCTCGCCTGCGTCGCCAGTGTCACCTCGATGGTCGGCTGGCTCTCGGGCGGTGGCTTGAGGTTGGCCTTGAAGCTGATCCCCAGCAGCAACACACCATGAATCGCCAGCGCCAGAAAGAGCGTGAAACCCAAACGATCGAGATCGGAGACCGCCGCCCCCCTCACCGCTGGCGAATCAGCCACGGCAGACAATGTCAGCGTCCGAGCCGCCGGGCGATTGCATCCATCAACTGTCCGGCGATGTCGATCGAGAACTGGTTCTGCAATTCGCGAATGCAGGTGGGGCTGGTGACGTTGATCTCGGTCAGGCAGTCACCGATCACATCGATGCCGACGAAGATCAAGCCCCGCTCCCGCAGGGCGGGACCAAGCTGGGCGCAAATCCAGCGGTCACGGCTGGTCAAGGGTCGGCCTTCGCCAGTCCCGCCGGCCGCAAGGTTGCCACGGCTCTCACCCGGTGCCGGAATGCGCGCCAGCGCGTAGGGCACCGGCTCGCCATCGATCAGCAGGATGCGTTTGTCGCCATTGCGAATCTCGGGCAGGTAGCGCTGCGCCATGATGTAACGCTGACCATGGTGGGTCAGGGTTTCGAGAATGACCGAGACATTGGGATCCTCGGGCGTCAGCCGAAAGACCGATGCGCCACCCATCCCCTCCAGCGGCTTGACGATGATGTCGCCATGGTGGCGGTGGAAATCGCGAATCTGCCCCGCCTGCCGGCTGACCAGCGTCGGCGGACCCAGTTCGGGGAAGGTGGCGGCAAACATCTTCTCATTGCAGTCGCGCAGCGACTGCGGCCGGTTGACCACCAGCACCCCTTCGCGCTCGGCCTGTTCGAGCAGGTAGGTGGTGTAGATGTATTCGGTGTCGAACGGCGGATCCTTGCGCATCAGGATCGCATCGAAGCGCGAAAGCGGGCCCTGTTGCGGCTCACCGCGGCTGAACCAGCGCTGCGGGTCGCGAAACACCTCGAGCGGACGGCTGGACGCCATTGCCCGCCCTTCGGTCAGACAGAGGTCTTTCTGCTCCATGTAGTGCAGCCGCCAGCCGCGCTCCTGTGCTGCCCACAGCATGGCCAGGGTGCTGTCTTTCTTGTAGCTGACGGCCTCGATCGGGTCCATGACCACGCCAATCTCAAGGGGTTTGGGCATGCTGCTCTCAGTGAAAATGAAAATGAAGTTGAACAAGGAAGAAAAGGCACGCGGTTAACTTACCCGGCCAGCTCCATTGCAGCAAGAGGCGCAGTGTCGCGCCATCTCCGCCGGAAAGTGCGATCCAGGTCGCTCTTCTGCACACTGCCGCTGGCGACACCAGGGGGCAGCGCTAGGATTAACTCTGAGGGCGATGACAGGGCGCCCGATCACGAACTCTCCGCAGTCAAATCGAGTGCACGCCAATGGATGAAAGCAATTTTTCTGGCCTCAAGGTGATGGTGATCGACGACAGCAAGACCATCCGCCGCACCGCCGAAAGCCTGCTGGCCAAGGTGGGTTGCGAGGTGATCACCGCCACCGACGGCTTCGAAGCGCTGGCGAAAATCGCCGACGGCCGCCCCGACATCATCTTTGTCGATGTGATGATGCCGCGTCTGGATGGCTATCAGACCTGCGCGCTGATCAAGAACAACCGCGAGTTCCGCGCCACGCCGGTGATCATGCTGTCGAGCAAGGATGGCCTGTTCGACAAGGCCAAGGGCCGCATCGTCGGCTCGGATGAGTACCTGACCAAGCCCTTCAGCAAGGAGGAGCTGATGGGTGCAATCGAACAACACGTCGTGCGGCACTGAAGGAGCGCAACATGGGTGCTTTGGCTTATCGTCCCTCGGGCAATGACCAGTCGGCCATCGCAGCGCGGGTTCTGATCGTCGACGACTCTCCCACCGAAACTCTGGCCATCTCGACCATGCTGCGGCGGCACGGCTATCAGGTCTTGGCCGCCACCTCCGGCGAGGAGGGCATCGAGACTGCCCGCCGTGAGCAGCCCGATCTGGTGCTGATGGATGTGGTGATGCCGGGAATCAGCGGTTTTCAGGCCACCCGTCAGCTGACGCGTGAACAGGCAACCGGCCACATTCCGGTGGTGATCATCAGCACCAAGGACCAACCCACCGACCGGGTGTGGGGATTGCGTCAGGGTGCGCGGGAGTATCTCTGCAAGCCGGTGCTCGAACAGCGGCTGTTGCAGACCATCGAGCAGATTCTGACCCATTGATGACAGGAGCAGGCGCCATGCATCCACCCGCCGATCCAGCCGATCTGCTGCTCGACATCGAGCGGCGCTGCCAGCGACATGCCGCCGCACTGCCGCAGCCGACCCGCCCGGAACGCACCATCGACACCGGCATCGGTTTTCTGTTCGCCGGCCTCGAAATGGTGGCGGCCATGCGTGAGATCAGCGAAATTCTGGCGGTGCCACGCCTCTCCAAGGTGCCTGGTGTCAAGCCCTGGGTCTGCGGCATTGCCAATCTGCGTGGCCGGCTGTTGCCGATCTATGACATCGATCTGCTCTGTGGTCACGAACGCGATCGCACGGTGCAGCAACGCGAACAGCGCGTGTTGGTGACCGAATGCAGTGGCCAATACAGCGGTTTCATGGTCAGCAGGATCTTCGGCATGAAACCGATGGATCCGGACCGCTTCGAATCGAACACGCCCGCCGCACCCAGCGTGCTCTCCTCCTGCATTGAAGGGTTTTACCGCAATGGTGAACAGACGTGGCTGCGCCTGAGTCTGCACCGGCTGGCCGCTGCACCAGCCCTGCAACAGCTCGCCCGCTGAGCGGTCGCCCTCCTCTTGCACGCACCGCGCGCCCGTCACTCTTGAACTAGACTCGATTCATGATCAACCCGTTCCCACCAGCGAGCATCGTCATGTCCAATTCAGCCTCCAACCCCATCTCCTCTGGATCGACGTGGACGGTGACGGCGCCACTGCTGCTCTGCGCCCTGTCGATCGTGCTGCTGCTGGGCAACACCCTGTTGCCGGAAAGCCCGATTCCACCGCTCGGCAGTCTGCTGCTCGGCGCAGGCGGCCTGCTGACGCTGCTCTGGGCAGCGCTGGCGATGCGGCGCGCGCACAGCCGGCAACTGCAACACAGTGCCGCCATCGAACAGCAGAATCAGGAGGCCATCCTGCGTCTGCTGGATGAACTCGAAGGGCTGTCGCGGGGTGATCTGACCACCCAGGTCACGGTCTCCGAAGCCTTTACCGGCGCCATCGCCGATTCGATCAACTTCACCATCGAGCAGCTGCGGCAACTGGTCATTTCGATTCATGCCGCCTCCAGGGAGATCCTGCAGGGCAGCGAAAACTCCCACGCCACCGCCCTGCAACTGGCCGAGGCTGCCCAGCGACAGGCCAGCGAGATCGGCACGGCTTCGGCCTCGATCAGCCAGATCGCCACCAGCATCGAACAGGTCTCGAGCCATGCCGCCGAATCGAGTCAGGTGGCGGAACGTTCGGTCACCATCGCCAACTCTGGTGCCGAGGCGGTGACCCGCACCATCCATGGCATGACGATGATCCGCGAGCAGATTCAGAGCTCGGCCAAACGCGTCAAGCGGCTGGGCGAAAGTTCGCAGGAGATCGGTGATTTTCTGGCACTGATCAACGACATCGCCGATCAGACCAACATCCTTGCCCTCAACGCCGCCATTCAGGCATCGATGGCCGGCGAAGCGGGCCGCGGCTTTGCCGTGGTCGCCGACGAGGTGCAGCGGCTGGCGGAGCGTTCCAGCGCCGCCACCCGCCAGATCGAGGCCTTGGTCCGGACCATCCAGAGCGACACCAACGAAGCGGTGCTGTCGATGGAAGAGACCACCAGCGAGGTGGTGCGGGGCAGTCAATTGGCCCAGGAGGCGGGCGTGGCGCTGGACGGCATCAAGGAGGTGTCAGCCAGTCTGGCACAACTGATCAGTCACATCTCGCGCGCCGCCCAGAGTCAATCCTGCTCTGCCACCGAAGTGGCCAGAACCATGGGATCGATTCAGGAGATCACCACCCAGACCGCGGCCGGTGCTGCTGCGTCGGGCAATGCAGTCGGCGACCTCTCGGCACTGGCCCACCGTCTGCGCCAGTCGGTGGATGGCTTCACCCTGCCTGCCGCCCCGTCCAACCGCTGATGAGGAGCGCCTGGTGAACATCGCCTCTTCACAGCCCGGCGTCACCTCCAGTCTCATGGCGGCGCGCTGGCTGCTGCCAGAGATTCAGGTCGAACTCCATGCGATCCAGGTGCTGCTCGATCAGGCAGCCACCGATTCGCAGAGCGAAAGTGAGGTGGCCGACCGCCTGCGCCAACTCGGCAACCTGCTCACCGTCGCCGAACTGACACTGCCGGCCACGCTCTGCCATGAGCTGCGTCAGGCGTTGCAGACGACACGATTTTCACTCCCTGCCCGCGAACTGGCACTGGAGATTCTGCTGCGGCTGCCGGATCTGATTGGTGAGCTGGCCCGCGATGAGCCTGACGCCCTCGCCCTCACCTGGGTTCTGCGCGCCGAGCTGCAGCAGTTGCTCGGCCGCCCTCTTCCGGAACCACTCTCCCGGTCGACCGGACAGCCAGCAGCCGTGGCACTCTCGGCCGAACAGCTCGCTCACTACCCAGCCGAACGCTTTCTGCCGCTGGCGGCCAAACTTCACGCCACCTACCGCGATGGTCTGCTCCAATACCGGCAGACGAACATGGCCGCTGCACTGCAGGGCATGCAGCGGGTGGTGGGCAAACTGCTTGAAATTGCACCACAAAGTCCCTCCAGTCCGCTGTTGCAGGCCCTGCTGCGGATCCTTGCAGCGATGGAGCGGGCACGGCTCGGGCCGCGCGCTGCCCTGCTCGATCTGCTGAGCGAATTGGAACCTTGGCTGGCCCGACTCGTCACGACCGGCGCGGCGCTGCTCAATCAGCCACCCACGCTGTTGGCGGCACTGCAACCCTATGCCCAGTTGGCCGGCCCGATGGATGGGCATGACGACACCACTTCGCCCTTGCTGCCGATCAGCGGTACCGGAGCCGCACGCGAGGTGTTGCTCAATGAGCTGGCCATCGAAATCGACCACCTCAAGACCCGACTCGAAGAGAATCTCGATCTGCCCGCACTGCGCCAGGAGTGTGAGCGGCTGCGATCGACCATCCGGCTGCTCGCCCTGCCCGATCTGACCCGAGCCATGCAGCGGGTGATCGAACTGCTCTCGGCAACGCCGGAACGGCTCGACCGACTGCAACTGGCCGAAGCAGTGCTCGAACTCGAAGCGGCAGTGATGAACCCGGACAGTCAGGTCGCCGCCACGACGCAACGGAACAGCGGACTGCGTCAGGCACAACAGCAGTTCATGCAGCAGTGCGCGCAGGAGCTGGAAGAGCTGCGCCAACGGCTCGATGACCATCTGACCCTGCCGGGCGATAACCCTTTGCCGCCACAGGTCGAGCAGGGGCTTCAGCAGCTGCAGGGGGGCTTCAACCTGATGGAGTGGCCGGAACTGGCTACGGCCATCGGTGTCGCCCGGACACAATTGCTCGCTCCCCAGCGGCCAGCGCCCGCGGATTTGGCACTGATCGTCGACCTGCTGATCGGCACCGAGTTCTATCTTCAGCAGTGGCTGGCCGGCGAACGCGACGCTCCATCCGCCAACCTGATCAATCTGTGCAACCGCCTCATCCGCGCCCCACAGGAGGAGAGCCAAGCCACCCCTGCCCCGGCGCCCGCCGAGGATGCCAGCGACAGCGGCTTCGATGCCGAGATCGCGGCCGTCTTCGTCGAAGAGGCGCAGGAGGTGCTGGCAGCACTGGATGAACAGTGGCCCGCCTTCGCCGCAGGCGCGCAGGGTGCCCTCATCGAGGTGCGCCGCGGCTTCCACACCCTGAAGGGCAGTGGCCGGATGGTGGCCGCCGATACGGTTGCGGCACTGGCCTGGGCCGTCGAGCAGCGCCTCAACCAGCTGATCGATCTGGGCCATGGCCTCAGCGGTGAATTGATCGAACTGATCGATCAGACCCGCAATCTTCTGCCGGAACTGCTCGACTGTTTTGCCAACGGACAGGCCGCCGCACCCGGCTGGCAACAGCTGCTGCAACGGATCGAAGCCTCTGACGATGCCGAGGAGACGAAGCCAGAACCGCAGGCTCGGCCAGAGTCGGCCACGACCACTGCAACAGCGGCCGAAGAGAGTCTCGATGCGGTCTTCAGCCGCGAAGCGGCACTCCATCTTCAGCGAATCGAGCAGATTCTGGCCCATCCCGACAGTCCGCAGGGCGACTGGCGGCTGCTGGAACGCACGCTGCACACCCTCAAGGGCAGCGCCAATGCCGCTGGCCGCCGGCCACTGGCCCAACTGGCTGGCGCGATGCTCGATACGGTACAGCGCCATCTGCAGGAGGGTGAGGCGGCACCGACCCTCGCCTGCCGTGCCGGCGCGGAGCTGCTGCCGATGCTGGTGCTCCATGCGGGCGATGACGCAACCCTGCCACCGCAATTCCATGCGGCAGTCGAATTGCTGCGGCAACCGCTTCGCGAACCAGAGGCGTTGTCCACCCGCTGGCTAGACGCCGCCGACACGCTGGTGGCAGCACTCGAGCAGCTCGGCAGCGCGCCGCAGCAAGCACAGGCGCGGCAGCAGATCGAGCAGGCAATCAGCGCCGCCCTGGGTGAACAGTTGCCCGCGGCCATCCGCAACTGGATCGACCACCTCCATCTCTGGATGGCGCAGCACTTCCATGCCGACCGCATCGAAGCCCGCGCCCGGCTGGCACTGTGCCGCCAGGCCCTGATCGAATCGATCGAAGCCGAGGTGCTGAATCAGCCCGCCAGCGACTGGAGTGAGCTGTGGCAGCCACTGCCGGAGCATCAACGACCACCCTCGACCCTGGAGCGCGCCTTCGCCACGCCCCAAGCCGAGGAGAAACGTGCGGCTGCCGCGCCCATGTCGGCAGCCGCCAGCGAAGCGGATGAAGAGCTGCTGGCAATTTTCATGGGCGAGGCCGAAGAGCTGCTCGAGGAGATTCAGGCGATTCAGCGCCACTGGCCCGATCGGCCGGCCGCCACGTCGGAACAGGTTGCGGCATTGGCGCGGGCGCTGCATACACTCAAGGGCGGAGCCCGTCTGGTGGGTCAGCGCATGCTGGCCGACATCTGTCATGAGTTTGAAACCCGGCTCGACTCGCTCCGCGTCGCTGAGGTCGGTCCTGACGAACTGAGTGGACTGGTCAGGCAACTGCAAGCAGTGATTTCGGCCGAGCAGTCGACAGATGTCGACATCGACTCCCCCTCCACCCGGCTCGAAACACCTGAGGTCGCGCTCTCAGTACTGCCTCCTGAGACATCGACCGTCCAAGCCACTGGAGCCGAACCGGCCGAGATCACCGATCCAATCAGGAGTCCGGCACGCGGCGAGACGCTGCGGCTGTCGGCCAGTCTGCTGTCACACCTGCTCGATCTGACCAATGAATCGACCCTGCTGCAGGAGCGGCTCGAACGGCAGAGCCGGGAGTTCGGCCAGGCCGTCGATGAAATGGAGCTGACCATAGACCGGCTGCGCGACCAGGTGCGACGGCTGGACATCGAGGCCGAAAGCGAACTCCGACTGCGCCACCGCCAAGGCAGCAGCGAGCGACAGGATTTCGATCCGCTGGAGCTCGACCGCTATTCACAGTTGCAGCAGTTGAGCCGTGGACTCGTGGAGAGCGCCTCCGACATCAAGGATCTGCGTGACGCCATGGCCGGCCGCCTGCAACAGATGCGTGGTCAATTGTTGCAGCAGTCGCACCTGCACACCGAACTGCGCGAAGGGCTGGCGCGGGCGCAGATGGTGCCCTTCTCGCGGCTGGTTCCACGACTTGGCAAGATGGTGCGCCAGTTGGCCACCGAATTGGGCAAGGATGTCGGACTGCGGGTGATCAACCCCGAGGTCGAGATCGACCGCACGGTGCTCGAACGGCTGATCACACCGCTGGAGCACATGCTGCGCAATGCGCTGGACCATGGCATCGAAAGCCCGGCGCAACGCCTGGCACTGGGCAAGAGCGCCCGCGCCAGAATCACTCTCCAACTGCAACCGCAGGGCAGCAATCTGCTGCTGAGCGTCAGCGACGATGGTGCCGGCATCAACGTCGAACAGGTGCTCCACAAGGCGCGCAGTCGCGGGCTGATCGACCCTCAACGGCAATTGAGTCCGAACGAAGCACTGCAACTGATCTTCCTGCCCGGTTTCTCGACTGCCTCTGTCGTCACGCAGATCTCCGGTCGCGGGGTCGGCATGGATGTGGTGCGCAATGAGGTCCAGGCGCTGGGTGGCACCATTGACGCCAGCAGTCGCCCCGGCGAAGGCACCTGCTTTGAACTGCGGCTGCCCTACACGCTGTCGGCCAATCGGGCCTTGATGGTGCGCGTGGGCGGCGAGCTCTATGCGCTGCCGCTGGAGACCATCGAAGGGGTGGTGCGGGTCAGCCCCTACGAGCTCGAGCACCACTATCAGCAACCCGACAGCCGCTATGCCTACGCCGGGCGTGACTACCGGCTGCGCCACCTTGGCACGCTGCTGTTCGGCTGGAATCCGCCGACACTGGACGGCGTCACCCGCCCGCTGCCGGTGATCCTGTTGCGCAGTCAGGATGATGCGGTGGCGTTGCAGGTCGATGCGCTCGAAGGCAGCAGCGAAATTGTCGCCAAGGCGCTCGCGCCGCAGTTCAATCAGGTTCCGGGCATTGCCGGTGCCTCCTTGCAGGGCGATGAGGGCGCGGTGATCATTCTCGACCTGCCCGCCCTGCTGCGCGCCAAGCCTGAAGGCCATGCCACCTCCAGCAGTCTGGCCAGCATTCACGGCCACGATGCGCAAACCTGCCTGGTGGTGGATGATTCGGTCACCATGCGCAAGGTGACCTCACGCCTGCTCGAACGACAGGGCTATCGGGTGTTGATGGCACGTGACGGTGTCGAGGCCCTGGCGATGCTGAATGAGAGCCGTCCGGATGTCATGCTGCTCGATGTCGAGATGCCGCGGATGGATGGCTTCGAACTGGTCAGCCGCATTCGTCACCAGAGTGGTCTGGAAGATCTGCCGATCATCATGATCACCTCCCGCACCGGCGCCAAACACCGCGAACGGGCCCGCGAACTCGGCATCACCCACTATCTGGGCAAGCCTTACGCCGAACAGGCGCTGCTGCTCGCCATCGATACAGTGACCACAACAGCGGCCTATCCGGAACAGCGCTGCTCATGACGACACGGCCCAGTCCCAACGTCACGCTGCTCGATCTGGTGGTGTTGCCACTGACGCAGCGCCAACTGCTGCTGCCGGCCAGCGCGCTGGCCGAAGTGTTGCCCAAGTGGCAAAGCCGTCCCCTGCCTGAAACGCCGCAGTGGTGCGCGGGGGAGCTCGAATGGCGCCAACGCCGACTGCCACTGATCGACTTCGAACGCTGGTCGGGCGGGCCGGACACACCGGGCAGATGGCTGGTCGTCTGCAACCGCAGTCAGGACGATCTGCCGTTCAGCCATTATGGAGTGCTGCTCGCCGGACGCCCCCGGCTATTGCGGCTGCGCAGCAATCAGCTCCGGGGCATTCCCACGCCATCCGATGCCGGAATCGGTGCCATGACACTGGTGGAGGGTGAACGCTATGCCATCCCCGATCTGATGGCACTCGAGCGACAGATCGACCAGGCGATGCGTGGTACCCGGCTGCGCGAGGCCGCCGGTCAGTCACCCGTCAAACCGGATTGAGCCGAGCGCCGCGCACTCCCGATTTCTGGCAATGATCTTGCTGTGTACGTCCAATCGTCACTGCAAGGAGTCGAGATGAATCTGCCCACCATCGACCTGTCCACCATGCCGGCGGTGCAGGCCACTGCACAAAGCACCGTCATGATCAGCTCAGAGTCGCCGAATGCCGCCCCGACTGGCGATGGCCGCAGCGCAACGGCTGATTTTCAGGCCCTGATGGCTGCATTGCAGGGTCAGCTCGGCCCGATGAACGCGGCTGGCGCCACCCAATCTGGGGCCATGACAACGAAACAGGGCACAGTCCAACCGCAGCAGCCAAGCTCGGAACCGCTGCTGACGCTGGTGGAAGAGACCCTCACTGAAGCCACTGCGGGTGGCACAGTCGCCTCCGAAGAGAACATGCAACCTGCGCAGAGCGACAAGGAGCCGTCGGGCGACGGTCTGAGCTTGCCGTTCATCGGCACACTCTTGCCGCCGACAACGCCGCTGACAACCACAGCATTGGCCGTTGAACGCCAAGCCAATGAAAATGAAGCAAGCACGGCCACCGATCCGGCCTCTCTGTTACGATTTGAAAGCGGAATGCAGAAGACCTCCGAGCCGACTCATTCGAGCGGTCTGCTGAGCGAAACCAGTCAAAGTGGGGCCGAACGGCAATTCATGGACGAACTGAAAAACCTGTTGGCGATGATGCCCGGCGCCGGTCATGAAGACCCGGCACCGACCGCCGATGCCCAGGCTGTCACACCGCTGGCGCAATCCATCGGCTCCGCCAGCCCTGATGGGACGGCCAATCTGACTGGAACGGCCATGACGTCGCTGGCACCGCCCTTCCTGCACAATTCACCTGGCGACACCGCAATGACAGGCAAGGCTGAGTTGCCACCCGCCAGGCTCCTGATGGAGCAGCCGCTCAACCTCGATGGCGATACCTGGGTCGATGGGTTTGCCGAGCGCATTCTCTGGGCAAGCAAGAACCAGTTCCACTATGCAGAGATTCAGCTCGACCCGCCCGAGCTGGGCGCACTGCAGGTGCGCATTCAGATCCATCAGGATCAGGCGCAGGTGCAGTTCATCAGCCCCCACCACCAGGTGCGCGAAGCCATCGAAGGCAGCCTCGACCGACTGCGCGATCTGTTTCAGCAGCAAGGGATGCAACTGGCCCACAGCCAGGTCGCCGATGGGGGTGGCCGCGGCAGCGCCCAACAGGAGTCACGCCGTGAAGGTTGGCATCCCATTGCAGGTGAAAACCCAGCCACCACCGAAGAGCCCATGCTTCAGTCACGCCCACTGCGCGAAGGCGCACTGATCGACCGTTATGCCTGAGGGGCAATGAACTTGCCCGCCATCGCCGGATACATTGCCAAGCGGCTTTGGCCGCCTCGAACGCTTCCGGGCTGAGATAGCCGTTGGCGCTGTGCCGGCGGATTCGATTGCAATCAACCTCGATGTACTCGAACACGGTCGCGCGCAGCTGCCTGCGCTTGGCAAACCGCTCGCCGTGGACTCGAAAGGAGGTTTTCCATCCATTTCAATGACAGCCCATGGCTGAGATTGCCATGCATATAAGAACAGATTTTATTTGTATTCAAGAATGATTCTTGTTTATATTGACGGCAAGCAAACGGCAAAACAGCTTTTGAGGCAGATCACGTCGTGTCGCAAACTCCAAACTGGCTGTTTTTTTCCGCTGCCTGCGTGCCGCTCATGGCGCCGGTGCCTGCGCTTGCCGTGCAGTACATGACGACGGAGGCAGCGCAAAAGCTGATGTTTCCGGAAGCAAACCTGTTCATCCCGCATTTCGTGCGACTCGACGATGCGCAAAAGGAAGCAGTTGAGAGCGCCACCGGCGTGAAGATGCGCCACGCCGAGCAGCCGGTCTGGCAGGTGATGGTGGGTGGCAAACCCACCGGCTGGTTCGTGCGGGACGAGGTGTACGGCAAGCACGAGTTCATCACCTACGCCGTTGCGCTCGATGCCAGCGGCGCGGTGCGTGGCGTCGAGATTCTCGACTACCGCGAGACCCATGGCCGCGAAATCATCAACCCGAAATGGCGCGCGCAGTTCACCGGAAAACGTCATGGCGCGACGCTGAAGCTCGGTGACGACGTCCAGAACATCAGTGGCGCCACGCTCTCGTGCAAACACATCACCGAGGGTGTGCGCCGCGTGCTGGCGATTCATCAGGCGGTGCTGAAGTGAAGGTGCGCCGCGCACAGCCCTGGCTCGGCACGCTGGTTGATATCCAGGTCGAAGGCGATGACGCAATGCGACTGCGCAGCGCGTGTGATGACGCCTTCGGGCGCATTGCCGAAATCCACGCGGCGCTGAGCTTTCAGTCACCCGATTCCGAGTTGACGCACGTCAACCGCATGGCACAAACCGACTGGGTGGGTCTGTCACCCGACTTCACCGCCGTGCTCGCAGCCGCACTCGACTTCGCCCGGCTTGGCGACGGCAATTTCGACCCCTGCGTCGGTGGGCGGCTGGTTGCAGCAGGCCGGCTGCCACGCCACGCTGGATTTCCTGAAAAGACCAATGGCAACTGGCGCGCAATCGAGTTCGACGGCGAACGCCTGCGTTTTCGGGCTCCACTGCTGCTCGATTTTTCGGGCATCGCCAAAGGCCATGCGGTCGATCAGGCGCTCGCCACGCTCCGCAGCACCGGCGTCGCTGCCGCCACCGTCAACGCCGGTGGCGATCTTGCACATTTCGGCCACACGCCGATTCCATTCGAGCTGCGCGATCCCACACACCCTACCCGCCTGCTGCGGCTCGCGCAGATCACATGCGGTGCCGCTGCGACCTCGGCCGATTACTTCCAACCCGGCCAGCTGATTGATCCGGCAGATGGCACATTGCTGTGCCGTGCCTCCAGCATCACCGTACTCGCTGCCGACTGCCTCACCGCCGACGCCCTGACCAAGATCGTTGCCGCAGACCCGAAACACGCGCCCGCACGGCTCGCCCACCATGGCGCACAAGCGATCCTGTTCGATGCCGAGGGTCTGCACCTCGGCGATGCGAAGGGCTGGCGAACTGTGTATGCCGCCGTTCGTTCTGCCACTCCAATCGCCGGCCACGGGCAACGTCCCCAGCCGGTCACCGCTCTCAACTGACCTGGAGTTCTGATGAAAACCCACCTTGCCCCCACCCTGCTCGCGGCTTCGCTTGCCGCCACACTGGCGCTGCCCACGCTGGCCGCCGACGCGGACACCGAAGCACGGTTGAAAGCACTGGAAGCGCGCCTCAATGCGCTCGAGGCCGAAAATCAGCTGCTGAAGCGTCAGCAAAAGGCCACCGAGCAGCGAGTCGACACCGTTCAGGAAGAGGCCAAACCTTCCGGAAGCGCCGGCTGGGCGGAAAACAGCCGCATCGGCGGTTATGGTGAGTTGCACTACAACAACCTCGACGGCGAAGGCGGGGCGTCCGACAAGGAAGAGATCGACCTGCACCGCTTTGTGCTGTTCTTCGGCCACCAATTCAACGAACGCACGCGTTTCTTCTCTGAACTCGAACTCGAACACAGCATCTCCGGGGAGGGCGAGAAAGGCGAGATCGAACTCGAACAGGCCTACGTCGAGTTCGACCTCAACACCCATCACCGCGCCAAGGCCGGTCTGTTCCTGCTCCCGATCGGCCTCATCAATGAAACGCATGAGCCACCGGTGTTTTATGGCACCGAGCGCAATCCGATCGAGAGAGAGATCATCCCCGCCACTTGGTGGGCCGGCGGCACCGGCCTGTCAGGCGACCTCGGCTCCGGTTTCGGCTACGACATCGCCATTCACGAGGGGCTTGCCACCACGGCGGCGAAGGGCTACAAGCCACGCGATGGCCGCCAGAAGACCAGCGAGGCGCGTGCCGAGGAGATCGCCTACACTGCACGCCTGAAGTGGAGCGGCCTGCCCGGGCTGTCACTGGCTGCCGCCTTCCAGCATCAGAGCGACATCACCCAGAACCTGGACGCAACCGCCGGCAGCGCCAACCTGTTTGAAGTGGATGGTGTGTTCAACCACGGCCCCTTCACCCTCAAGGCGCTGTACGCGCGCTGGACTCTCGAAGGCAGCGGTCCGGCCGCGATCGGCGCGGATGAGCAGTTCGGCGGCTACATCGAACCCTCATTCAAGCTCAACGAACAGTGGGGCCTGTTCGCACGCTACAACCTGTGGGACAACGCGGCTGGCGCCGGGACGGCCAGCGAAAAACGGCAGACCGATGCCGGGGTGAACTACTGGCCACACCCCGATGTGGTGCTCAAGGCTGACTACCAGTGGCAGGATAACGACGACGACAAAAACCAGAACGGTTTCAACCTCGGTGTCGGCTACCAGTTCTGATCCATCTGCCCAGC
>ERZ1645192.600-NODE-600-length-30042-cov-13.314303_pt1 | contig 30042 bp, 28 predicted proteins | sample MGYA00575354_ERZ1645192 | MGnify/ENA primary metagenome ERZ1645192 (study PRJEB40844, sample SAMN11349763) | freshwater sediment metagenome | isolation source: river sediment | host: Sediment | place: India: Faizupur Khadar , New Delhi | collected 2017-02-21 ... | reverse complement strand
TTGCGGCGGATCCAGTTGAGGGCGCCCTGCACCTTGGGTCCGCGCACCAGCCGCTGGAGCAGGCCCCGCTTGCCGGGGAAGTCCATGACACAAACGCCGATGAGCACCGTGAGCAATCCCTGGCCGGGCAGGAAGAGCATGGCCAAGCCGGCCGCGACGAGCAGCAGGCCGAGCGCGTTGCGCGCCAGGAACACGGTCAGGGCCAGGGCCGGGTGGCGGCGGTGGCGGGCCTGGACCACCTGCCAGTGGGTGAGGAAGTAGTCGGCGCGCATGCGACCGATCAGCCAGGGCACGGCGACGAGGCTGCCGACAAAGGTGACCACGGACAACAGCCCGAGCAGGGTGAGCAGGTCGGCGGGCGTCATGGCCGGGCTGGCGGCGCGAGGAGGATGTCACCAAGCGGCCGCTTGGGCACGTGGTGGACCCCGTCCGCATCGCGCCAGTAGCGGACGTCGCCGTCGGTCCCCACCGTCTCCACCACCACGGTCTCGGCCGGCTCGCCCAGCGCCACCACCAGGAGCGGCTGGTAGCGCGCATCGAGCTGCAGCAGCGTGCGCACCTTTGCCGCATGGAAGGCGCCGATGCGGCAGCCCATGACGCCGTGCTCGGCCGCGCCGAGCAGCAGGTTCTGGGTGCTGATGCCGAGATCGAAATGGGCCTCGCTCTCCGGGCCGCGCTGGCGCTCGCGATCGAGCACGCAGACGACGTAGGCCGCCGGCCGCTCGCCCGCGGCCGGGCCGGGCCAGTCGGGCAGATACCCGGCCCAGGCGAGCAGCGGGAACAGGGCCGCGCGCAGGGCGGGCTCGGTGACGACCAGGTAGCACAGGGACTGGGCGTTGCGAGCCGAGCCGCCCAGCCGGGCCAGGTCCACCAGCTGTTCGAGCAGGGCCGGCGCGAGCGGGGCCTCCTCCCGGAAACGTCGTACCGTGCGCGTCCGCGCCACCAGCTCAGCGAGTGCCATCCTGCCCTCCCGGCCGCGAGCGGCCGCCTTTGCCATTATTTTCCTGTGCAAGCCGGGGCGGCCATGCTACATATTTTCAGGCTCCCGATCACCCCCAGCCCGCCGCGACCCGCATGCTCGACGCCATCAGCTCCATGCGCCCGCAGGACTTCATCGACATCCTGCTGGTCTCCTACATCATCTACCGGATCATGCTGCTGTTGCGCGGCACCCGCGCCGTGCAGATGGTGGCCGGAATCGCGGTCATTATTATCATCTATTTTCTCTCGGGCAAGCTGGAACTGCAGACCCTGCACTGGCTGTTCAAGACCTTCCTCAGCTCCATCCTGCTGGTGATCGTCATCCTCTTCCAGGCCGACATCCGCCGCGCCCTCACCCAGATGGGCCGCACCCCCTTCCACAAGGCGGACGACGTGGCCGCCGCCGACCTGGACGAGATCATCCGCGCCGCCACCTTCATGGCCCGGCGGCGCATCGGCGCACTCATCGTGCTCGAGCGCGGCACCGGCCTGCGCGACTACATCGACACCGGCCACCGGCTCGACGCCCGCCTGCGCGCCGAACTGCTGGTGGCCATCTTCCAGCCCACCTCGCCCATGCACGACGGCGGCGTGATCATCCACCAGGGCCGCATCCACTCCTCCGGCTGCCTGCTGCCGCTCTCCCAGAACACCCGCATCGAAAAGCGCTACGGCACCCGCCACCGCGCCGCGCTCGGCCTTTCCGAGGAGACCGACGCGCTCATCATCGTGGTTTCCGAGGAGACCCAGGAGATCTCGGTGGTCCGCCAGGGCACCATCACCCCCTTCCACGACGAAGAGGGCTTGCGCGCCGCGCTCACCGCCATCTGCCTGCCGCGGCCGCAGACCCCGCGCTGGCGAACCCTGCTCAACACCCTGCGGCCCGACCATGCGCGCAAAGCCTGATTTTTCCCGCCTCACCCGGCACTGGCTGCTCAAGCTGCTGTCGCTGGTCATCGGCGCCAGCCTCTGGTACTTCGTGGTCGGCGAGGACCAGGTGGAGATGGCCGTGACCGTGCCCATCGAGCTGCACAACCTGCCGGCCGAGCTGGTCATCGCCAACCAGTACAAGAAGGACATCGACGTGACCGTGCGCGGCCCGCGCCGGCTCATCCAGGAGGTGCGCCAGCAGCACATCAGCCGGCCGGTGGACCTGAGCAAGGCCGAGCCCGGGTCCATGGTCATCCAGAACGACAGCCACTCCATCCGCTTTCCCCAGGGCATCGCCGTGCAGCGGCTGCAGCCGGCCAACATCACCCTGCTGGTCGACCGGCTGGTGGAAAAGGAGTTCCCCATCACCGCGGTCACCCGCGGCAAGCCCGCGGCCGGCTACCTGTTCGAGGAGGTGGTGCTCAACCCGGCCAAGATCGCGGTCACCGGACCGCAGGCCTACCTGGCCCGGGAAACCGCCCTCAAGACCCACCAGATCAACCTCGACGGGCTGCACCAGTCGAGCCAGTTCCAGGTGCACCTCAACCTGAGCGACGCCCTGGTCAAGCTCATCGGCGAGACCGTGGTCCAGGCCAACGTGGTCATCCGCGAGGCCATGGTCCGCCGAACCGTGCCGGGCATTCCCATCAACGCCCGCGGCTACGGCCAGGAGGGCATGCGCATCGTCCCGCCCACCGTGACCGTGGAAGCGGACATCCCGGAGCTGGTCGCCCAGGAGACGCCCGAGCCGGCCATGCTCTTCCGGGCGGTCCTGAGCGGCGAACTCGACCTGGAAACCGGCGAGCTGGTGGTCATGGTCAACGGCATCAGCCTGCCCGGCCACGCCCCCATCGTCATCCGCAGTTTCACCCCGCAGAAGGTGCGCATCGTCCGCTGAAGCGCGATCCCGCCGCCTGCCCCGCAACCCAACCGTTCACCCCAACCAGCGATCAGAAATTATGAAACAGCTCTTCGGCACCGATGGTGTCCGCGGCGTGGCCAACGTCTACCCCATGACCACCGAGATCGCCATGCAGCTCGGCCGGGCCATCGCCTTCATCGTCAAGAACCGCGTGCGCGGCAACACCATCGTCATCGGCAAGGACACCCGCCTGTCCGGCTACATGCTCGAGAACGCGCTGGCCGCGGGCATCTGCTCCATGGGCGTCAACGTCCAGCTGGTGGGGCCGCTGCCCACCCCGGGCATCGCCTTCATCACCACCTCCATGCGCGCCGACGCCGGCGTGGTCATCTCCGCCTCGCACAACCCCTTCCAGGACAACGGCATCAAGATCTTCTCGGCCGACGGCTTCAAGCTGCCCGACGAGGTGGAGGCGGACATCGAGGATCTCATCTTCTCGCAAAAGATGGCCGCGCTCAGGCCCGTGGCCGAGGAGGTGGGCCGGGCCTCGCGCATCGACGACGCGGCCGGCCGCTACATCGTCGCCCTGAAGAACACCTTCCCCAAGGACTACGTGCTCGACGACTTCCACATCGTCCTCGACTGCGCCCACGGCGCCACCTACAAGGTCGCGCCGCACGTGTTCGCCGAGTTGGGCGCGCGGGTCACCTGCATCGGCTGCGAGCCGGACGGCACCAACATCAACGCCGGCTGCGGGGCGCTGCACCCGGAGGTGATGGCGGCCCGCGTGCAGCAGCTGGGCGCGGACATCGGCCTCGCCCTGGACGGCGACGGCGACCGGCTGATCGTCTGCGACGAGCACGGCGCCATCGTTGACGGCGACCACATCATGGCCATCTGCGCGAGCGAACTCCTGCACCGCCGCAAGCTCAAGAAAAAGACCCTGGTGGCCACGGTGATGAGCAACATGGGGCTGGAACAGGCCATGGTCGCCATGGGCGGGCAGATGGTGCGCACCCAGGTGGGCGACCGCTACGTGGTCGAGGCCATGCGCGCCCGCGGCTACAACTTCGGCGGCGAGCAGAGCGGCCACCTGGTGTTCCTCGACTACAACACCACCGGCGACGGCACCCTGGCCGCCCTGCAGCTGCTGGCGATCATGATCCGCAAGCGCAAGCCGCTGTCCGAACTGGCCGCGATCATGACCACCTTCCCGCAGATCCTCGAGAACGTGCGCATGGCCGTGCGCATCGCCCCGGAGCAGATCCCCGGCTTCCCCGAGGCCCTGCGCGCCTGCGAGCAGCGACTGGGCAGCCGCGGCCGCATCCTCGTGCGGCCCTCGGGCACCGAACCGGTGATCCGGGTGATGACCGAGGGCGAGGACGAGGCCGAGATCGCAGCCATGGCCCACGAACTCTGTGACGTCATCCGCCGGGCGGACCGCATCTGAGCGAAGGTCCGCAGGCACACAAAAAGGCCGTCCCCCGCGCGGGAGACGGCCTTTTTTTGTGGCGCTGCGAACTGAGCGGCTACTTGCGGGCCGCAGCCATGGCCCGTTTGAAGCCCTCGGCCGAGCCGGCGATCACCCGCTCGTCCACGCAGAAAGCCAGGCGGATGTAGCCGGGCATGCCGAAGCCGCGGCCGGGCACGGCCAGGATCTTCTGCTCGGCCAGGAGGCGGCAGAACTCGACATCGTCGTCGATGGGCGCCTGCGGGAACAGGTAGAAGGCGCCCTTGGGCCGCACGTAGCTGATGCCGGCGCCGTCGAGCACGGTGCAGAAGGCCTCGAGCCGGCGGGCGTAGATGGAGCTGTCCGCGCTCACGTCCTGCAGCCGGGCCACGGCCCGCTGCATGAGCGCGGGCGCGTTGACAAAGCCGAGGATGCGGGTGGCGAGCGTCATCGCGCCCACCACCTGTCCCTTGTCCGCCATCTGCGGGTGCACCGCCAGGTAGCCGATGCGCTCGCCGGGCAAACTCAGCTCCTTGGAATAGGACGAGGCGATGATGGCGTTGGTGGTGGCGGTCATGAGCGGCGGCACCACGTGGTTGTCAAAGACGATGTTGCGGTACGGCTCGTCCGAGACCAGGTAGATGGTGGTGCCGAAGCGCTTGCCGGCCTCGTCGAGCAGGCGGCCCAGGGCCTGCAGGTCGGCTGCCGGGTAGATCTGGCCGGTGGGGTTGTTCGGCGAGTTGATGAGCACGATCTTGGTCTTGGGCGAGAGCGCCGCCTCGATGGCCTTCAGGTCGAGGTTGAAATCCGCGTCCGTGGCCACCACCTTGACCTCGCCGCCGTGGTTGTCCACGTAGAAGCGGTACTCGACGAAGTACGGGGCGAACACCATGACCTCGTCGCCCGGGTCGAGCAGGGCCTTGAACAGCACGTTCAGGCCGCCGGCCGCGCCGCAGGTCATGAGCAGGTCGTTGGCGGTGAAGCTGACCTGCTGCTCGGCGGAGAGCCGGGTGGCGATGGCCTCGCGCACAAAGGGGAAGCCGGCGTTGGCCATGTAGCCGTGCACGCCCGGCTCCTCCTGCTCGACCAGTTCGCGCAGCACGGTGGAGAACTTGGCCGGCGGCGGCACGTCGGGGTTGCCGATACTGAAGTCGAACACCTTGTCCGCGCCGAACTCGGCCTTCATCCGCGCCCCCTCCTCGAACATCTTGCGAATCCAGGACGAACTCTCGGCAAACGTCTGCATCTTTTTGGCCACACCGCTCATTGTGCACTCCTTGGTAGTGTTGAAATGATGACTCGTCCGTCTGAAGCTGGTTTCAGCCGGGAGGCTGTCAGGATGAGGTTTGAGAGGCTATTAGACTGTAGGCTTTTAGGCTGTTAGGTTGAAGGCTTCTCAGCCCTGCGGGCTGACTGATCAAAACCTACAGTCTAAACACCTGAACTGCTAAACAGCTAGTCAGGCTGTAGGCTATTAGACTGTTAGGGTGAAAGCTTCTCAGCCCTCCGGGCTGACATTTGAAAGCCTACAGTCTAATCCCCTAAACCCCTAAACTCCTATCGTGCAAACTTCTTCTCGAAATACCCGTACGCCACGTTGATCTCCTTCATCTTCTCCTCGGCGACGTTCTTGAACTCCTCGCCCAGGTGGCCGACCTTGTCCGGGTGGTACTGCATGCTCAGCTTGCGGTAGGCCTTCTTGATCTCGACGAAGTCGGCGCCCTGCTGCAGGCCGAGAACCGCGTAGTACTGTTCCTCCTGGCTGGCGGCGGTGGCCGCCTCCTGCCGCTGGCGGTACATGTACTTGGCCTCGATGGTGCGCTGGTCGTAGGACGAGATCTCCAGGCGGGCGGCGATCTCCCGGGCGAGCCGCAGTTCGTTCTCCGGCGGCGGCTGCTTGAGGTGAACGATCTGGTAGATGAGTTCCAGCAGGATGAGCCGCGGCTCGTAGGCGAAGTTGGCGCGGAACTCGTCGACCAGCTGGGTCAGGTCGTTGTCGGCGTCGCGCGCTTCCTTGATCAACTGCTTGACCCAGTACATCTGGTCCTGGCTGTAGCGCAGGTTGTACTGGAAGAAGTTGAGCATGGCGGTCAGCTCGGCCCGGGTGAAGTGGCCGTCCGCCTGGGCGATCTTCACCAGGATGTTGACCAGCAGGAACACGAACCGGTTGTGCGTCTCGGTCTGCGAGGCCGTGTAGGTGGAGACCCGGCGCTGGACGTAATAGGAGAAGGCGAAGAAGCCGCCGACCAGGAGCAGGACAAAGGCCAGGCCGGTGGTGAGGAAGAAGCCGAGCAGTTTGATCAGGGCGGGCAGGCCGCCGGTGACCAGGGCCAGCAGGGCGGCCAGCAGCAGGCAGCCGCCGCACCCCGGCTGGTTGTGGTATCGATATTCCATGGGTCAGGGCAGCAGGGTTGGGTAAGGGTCTGCGGGGAGAGTGGAGGAACAGGGGGCCGGGCCGGACCGTCAGGGGCCGGCGGCACCCCCCCCTGGCTGGCCGGCGAACAGGGCCTCGACGAACTCGCGTGCGTCGAAATCACGCAGGTCGTCGAGTTGCTCGCCGATGCCGATGAACCGCACCGGGATGCGGATCTCCCGGCAGACATTGGCCACGATGCCGCCCTTGGCGGTGCCGTCGAGCTTGGTCAGGGTCAGGCCGGTGACGCCCACCGCCTCGTGGAACATCTTGGCCTGGGCGATGCCGTTCTGGCCGGTGGTGGCGTCGAGTACGAGCATGACCTCGTGCGGCGCGCCGTCCATCTTCTTGCCGATCACCCGCTTGATCTTTTTCAGTTCTGCCATGAGGTTGACGCTGGTGTGCAGCCGGCCGGCGGTGTCGATGATGATCACGTCCACCCCGTGGGCGACGCCGTACTCCAGGCCGTCGAAGACCACCGAGGAGGGGTCGGCGCCCGGCTTCTGGGCGATCACCCGCACCCCCACCCGTTCGCCCCAGATGCGCAGCTGGTCGATGGCCGCGGCGCGGAAGGTGTCCGCGGCCACGAGCAGCACCGACTGGCCGGAGCGGACGAACTTGGCGGCGATCTTGCCGATGGTGGTGGTCTTGCCCACGCCGTTGACCCCGACCACCATGATCACGAACGGCCCCTCTTCGGGCAGCACCAGTTCGGCCGGCTGGTCGGTGGCCTCGATGTAGGCGAGTATCTGGTCGCGGATGATGTCCTTGAGGGCCTGCGGGTCGCTCAACTGGTCGCGTTTGACCTTTTTGCGGGCCACGTCGATCAGCTCCAGGGTGGTGGCCACGCCCAGGTCGGCGGTGATGAGGATCTCCTCGAGCTGCTCGTACAGGTCCTGGTCGATCTCTTTCTTGCCGAGGAACAGCCGGTCGAGGCGGTAGATGAGGGCGTCGCGGGTCTTGCCGAGCCGTTCCTGCAGCCGCTGGAACATGGAGCGGGCGGCCGGTTTCTCCTGGGTGCGACCGCTGATCGGCGGCGCCGGGACGATCTCTTCGCCCTCTTCGCTCGCTTCGACCTCGTCCAGGGGCGCTTCGCTGGACGCGGGTTCCTCCGGGGCGGACTGCTCGGCGGGTGCCTCGGCCGCGGGCGGGGCTTCTTCCGGGGCGGGTGCCGGCGCTTCGGCCGCGGGCTCCGGGATTGCCTCCGGCTCGACCGTCACCTCCGGTTCCGGCTCGGGTTCGGGTTCGATCGCCGCCTCCGCTTCCGCCGCGGGCTCCGGCTCGGCTGCGGGCGCCTGCGCCTCGGGAGGCTCGGTCTCCGCGGCGGGTTTCGCTTCGGCGAGCACCTCGACCTCCGCGACCGGCTCAGCTTCCCGGTCCGCTTCGGCCACCACCTCGGCGGGCTCCGGCTCGGGTTCGGGTTCGGGTTCCCGGTCGGCTTGGACGGCCGCGCCGGTTTCCCCGGCGGCTGTGGCGATCTCGGGCTCGGCCGCTTCCGGCGCAGGTTCAGTTTCCTCGGGGATCGCCGCTTCCGGCAGGATCTCCGGCTCGACGCCGGCGGCCGGTCCGGAAGGTTCGGCCGCCACCTCGGCTGGTTCGGGCGATTGGGTCGGCTCCGCCGCGGCGACAACCGCCTCGACCTCGGCCGGTGGCGCCAGTTGCTCGGCACGCTCCGCGACGGTCGGTTCGGCCGGGACCGGTTCCGCCGCCGGTTCGTCCTTCTTCTTGCCGAATGTTCGCTTGAACCAGCCCAGCATCAGCGCTTATCCCCGCTTGTGTCCATGACGATGGCGAGCGCCTCGCGGATGGTGTGCGGGTAGTGGAAGACCACGCCCGCGCGGATATCCTCGGGGATTTCGAGCACGTCTTTTTCGTTGAGCGGCGGCAGCACCAGCTCGCGGATGCCGGCCCGCAAGGCGGCCAGCACCTTTTCGCCGATGCCGCCCACCGGCAGCACGTCGCCGCGCAGGGTGATCTCGCCGGTCATGGCCACGTCCCGGCGCACCGGCCGGCCGAGCAGCATGGAGGCGAGCGACGACACCATGGCCACGCCCGCGCTCGGGCCGTCCTTGGGGATGGCGCCCTCGGGCACGTGCACGTGCAGGTCCGTGGCCGCGAACACCTCCTCGTCAATGCCCAGTTCCGAGGCATGGGACTTGATGTAGGTAAGCGCCGCGGTGGCCGACTCCTTCATCACCTCGCCGAGCTTGCCGGTGAGCATCAGCCCGCCCTTGCCCTTCATGCCCGAGGTCTCGATGAACAGGATCTGCCCGCCCACCGGTGTCCAGGCGAGCCCGGTGGCCAGCCCCGGGCCCCAGCTGCGCGCCTTGATCTCCGGGTAGAACCGCTGCGGACCGAGGAAATCGTAGAGCTTGTCCGGGGTGACCACGGTCTTGCCGGTCTCGCCGCGGGCGATGCGCGCGGCCGTGCCGCGGCAGAGGGCGGCCAGTTCCCGCTCCAGGTTGCGCACGCCCGCCTCGCGGGTGTAGCTGCTGATCAGGGCCTCGATGGTCGCCTCCGGGATCTCCAGGTCGTCGGCGGTGAGCGCGTGCGCCTCCAGCTGCTTGCCGATCAGGTGGCGGCTGGCGATGGCCACCTTCTCCTGCTGGGTGTAGCCGGAAAGTTCCACCACCTCCATGCGGTCGCGCAGCGGCCCGGGGATGGTGTCGAGCACGTTGGCGGTGGCCACGAACATCACCTTGGACAGGTCGAACTCGATGTCCAGGTAATGGTCGGTGAAGGTGGCGTTCTGCTCCGGGTCGAGCACCTCGAGCAGGGCCGAGCTGGGATCGCCGCGGAAATCGTTGCCGAGCTTGTCGATCTCGTCGAGCAGGAACACCGGGTTGTTGGCCCCGGCCCGCTTCAGGCTCTCGATGATCCGCCCGGGCAGGGCGCCGATGTAGGTCCGCCGGTGCCCGCGGATCTCGGCCTCGTCACGCACGCCGCCAAGCGCGATGCGCACGAACTTGCGCCCCATGGTGCGGGCGATACTCTGGCCGAGCGAGGTCTTGCCCACGCCGGGCGGGCCGACCAGGCAGAGGATGGGCCCGTGGATGTCCTCCTTGAGCTTGCGCACCGCCAGGAACTCGAGGATCCGCTTCTTGATCCTGGCCAGGCCGTAGTGGTCCTGGTCCAGGTCGCGCTCGGCCTGCACCAGGTCGAGGGTGTCGGTGGTGGAGTCCAGCCAGGGCAGGTCGAGGATCCAGTCGATGTAGTTGCGCGCCACCGTGTATTCCGGCGACGAGGGCGGGATGCGCTCCAGCCGGGAGAGTTCCTTGTCCACCGTGGCCCGGGCCTGGGGGCTGAGCTTTTTCTCGGCCACCCGCTCGCGCAGTTCCTTGAGTTCGACCTTGTCGTCGTCGCCCTCGCCCAACTCCTTGCGGATGGCCTGCAGCTGCTGGCGGAGGAAGAACTCGCGCTGCCGCTCGTCCATGTCCTTCTTCATGGTGGCCTGCAGCTGGTTGCTCATCTCCACCGTCTCCAGCCGCTTGGCCAGCTCTTTCGCCACCCGGTGAAGCAGGTCGTGCAGGGGCACGATCTCGAGGATCTCCTGCTCGACCTCGATCTTCAGGTTGAGCTGCGAACTGACCAGGTAGGCGACGTAGAACGGGTTGGTCAGGCCGTTGACCGTGGCCACCAGTTCCGCCGGCAGCTCGGTGGAGCCGACCAGTTTCTGGAACTGGCTGCGCAGGGTGAAGAGCAGGGCCTCGGTCTTCTGGTCCTCGACGAGTGCCATCGGGATTTCCCGCACCCGGGCCGTGAGGTAGGGCTCGGAACCGGTGAAGCCGGTGATCTCGAACTTCTTGGTGCCGCTCATGAGCACCTGGTAGAACCCCTCCGGCGCCTTGTTGAGCTTGTGCAGGTAGCCGACCACGCCCACCGAGTAGAGGTCCTCCTGGCCGAGCACGTCGTCATCCTTGACCTGCTCGCGCCGGCTCGGCACCAGGCCGATCATGCGGTCGCCGAGGAGGACGTCGTCGATCAGCTGCTTGGAGGAGTCGCTCGACACCTGCAGGGGAAAGCCCATGCCCGGGTAGAAGACAAAGCCGTGCAGCGGCAGGATGGGCAGGGTTTCGGGGATGTCCAGCCGGGTGGGGTCGATCTTCCTCGGCTGGGTTTGCTCTTCCTGTCCGGAATGCTGTTCGTTTTCCATATTGTTCAGGCTCCAGGCGTTATGCTGATCGTCACGCGCCCCTTTCTCGCCCGCTTGGGCAGGGTCACCGCCAGAATGCCGCCGCTGTAGGCCGACTGGACCCGGTCCACATCGACCACCGCGGGCAGGGTGACGGTTCGCTGGAAGGCGCCGAGTTCGATCTCGAGCTGGTGGATGCAGGCGATGGCCTCGGCCGTGGGCAGCTCGCGCACGCCGCTCACCTGCAGCTGCTGGTCGGTGACCGTGACCCGCAGGCTGTCCGCGGTCACCCCGGCCAGGTCGGCATAGACGAAGATCCGGTCTTCGGCCTCGTAGATGTCCATGGCCGGCTGCCAGCCCCCGGACTCCAGCGGCATCATCCGGGTCAGCGACATGGAGCGCAGGATGCGCCCGGTCTGCTGCTGCATCTGTTCCAGTTCCTCCAACAGTTTCTTGCTGAACGGATCCATCCTCTCCTCCCAACCCGCGCGTCTGTTGCGGAAGTGTTCAGGTTGCCGCCTGCCGGCCTCGTCACCGGGCAGGCCGGCACTGCGTAACAGGTAAACACTATACCGGTCCTGGCAATGACAAAGCAACAAAAAGGCCGGTCCCGCGCCCCCCTGGACCGGCCCGCAACGGGAAGTTTTTTTCATTGCTTTTCAAACGGCCGTCGTTAGTGTATACGACCAAGTCGCGGTCCGGCCGTTGTTTCGCCGGGCCTGTTCGTTGCCGTGCCGAGCCCGCCTGCGGCCCGGCGGGGAGTCGACCCCGCGTTCACCATCGATGCAGCGCGCATCGTTCTTTTTTCATTTTCCTGTCGGAGGATATCATGAGCAGTTCATGCGGTAGTTCCTGCGGAAGCGACCAGCAGGGCAGTTGCGCGTCCGGTGACGCCCGGCTCGCCCAGCAGGATCTCGCCATCAACCGGTCCCTGGGTAAAATCAAGCACAAGATCCTCGTCATGAGCGGCAAGGGCGGCGTGGGCAAGTCCACCGTGGCCGTCAACCTGGCCCTCTGTCTGGCCAAGAAGGGCCACAAGGTAGGCCTCATGGACGTGGACCTGCACGGCCCGGACGTGTGCCGGATGCTCAACCTGACCGGGTCGCTGGTCGCACCCGAGAATCCCGACGACCTCATCCCGCCGCTCGCCTACAACGACAACCTCAAGGTGGTCAGCCTGGAGTACATGATGAAGAACCGGGACGACGCCATCATCTGGCGCGGCCCGCTGAAGATCCAGGCCATCCGCCAGTTTCTGGCCGACATGGACTGGGGCGAACTCGACTACCTGATCGTCGACGCCCCGCCCGGCACCGGCGACGAGCCGCTGACCGTGGCCCAGACCATCCCCGGCGTACAGGCGGTGGTCGTCACCACCCCGCAGGCGGTGGCGCTCGCCGACGTGCGCAAGTCGATCAACTTCTGCAAGGCGGTGGAGATGCCCATTGCCGGCGTGATCGAGAACATGTCCGGGTTCATCTGCCCGCACTGCGGCGAGACCGTGGACATCTTCAGCAAGGGCGGCGGCGAACAGACCGCCCGCGACTTCGACCTGGCCTTCCTCGGCCGGGTGCCCATGGACCCGCGCGTGGTCATGGCCGGCGATTCGGGCAGCCCGTACCTGAGCGGCGACGAGGACACCCCGGCGATCAAGGCCTTTGACACCGTGGTCAGCGCAGTGGAGCAGCGCCTGCCGCCCGGCCCGGTGACCGTCAACCCGTTCGCTGCCGGCGGCTGCGGCTGCGCCTCGGGCGGCTGCGGCACCCAGTTCAAGTAAGGCCCCCACCCCATCCACCCGCGGCCCGGCCTCGCGCCGGGTCGCGGGCAATCTTCCCCAAGGAATGCGATCCATGCTAGTCAAACAGCTCACCGTGGGCATGATGGGCGTCTGCTGCTACATCGTCACCTGCGAGACCACCGGCAAGGCCGCGATCATCGATCCGGGCGGCGACGAGGACCGCATCCTCGACTACTGCCGCGAAAAACAGCTGCAGGTGGAATACATCATCAACACCCACGGCCACCCGGACCACGTCTGCGGCAACGGCCGCCTCCAGCAGGCCACCGGCGCGAAGATCGTCATGCACGCCGACGATGTCGCCTATTTCGGCGACCCGCGCGTCAAGGGCTACTTCTCCGGCCTCGGCCTGCCCGAGTCGCCGCCGGTGGACGTGATCGTGCGCGACGGCGACATCATCCGCTTCGGCGAGGAACAGTTCGAGGTTATCCACACCCCGGGCCACACCCCGGGCGGCATCTGCCTGTACAGCCCGCCGCACTGCTTCACCGGCGACACCGTGTTCGTCGGCGCGGTCGGCCGCACCGACTTCCCCGGCGGTTCCATGGAGCAGATGATCGGCGCCATCAAGTCGCGCCTGCTCACCCTGCCGCCGGACACCATCGTCTGGCCGGGCCACGGCTACGGCGGCCTGCAGTCCACCATCGGCCGGGAAGAGCGGACCAACCCCTATTTCGACCTGTAAAACCGGAACCGCGCCTCTCGGCGCGGTCTCCGCCCTCCCCCGGGCTCCTGCATGCGTGAAATCATCCTCGGCACCGCCGGACACGTCGACCACGGCAAGACCAGCCTGATCCGGGCCCTGACCGGCATCGACACCGACCGGCTCAAGGAGGAGAAGGAACGCGGCATCACCATCGAGCTGGGCTTCGCCTACCTGGATCTGCCCTGCGGTCACCGCCTCGGCATCGTCGATGTGCCCGGCCACGAGAAGTTCATCCGCAACATGGTGGCCGGCACCGCCGGCATGGACCTGGTGGCCTTTGTCATCGCCGCGGACGAGGGCATCATGCCGCAGACCGTGGAGCATTTCGAGATCTGCCGGCTGCTCGGGGTGCGCGACGGCCTGGTGGTGCTCACCAAGCGGGACCTGGTCGACCCGGACTGGCTGGAGATGGTCACCGAGGAGGTGGGCGAGTTCTTTCGCGGCAGTTTCCTCGAGGGCGCGCCGATCGTGGCCGTGGACTCGATCAGCCGCACCGGCATCGACGAGATCGTCCGCCTGCTCGACGAACGGGTGGCGGCCATGGACTTCCACGAGGAATTCGGCCCGTTCCGCCTGGCCGTGGACCGGGTGTTCTCGATGAAGGGGTTCGGCACGGTGATCACCGGCACCTCGTTCTCCGGCCGGGTGGCGGTGGGCGAGGAGATCACCTTCTACCCCGGCGGGCTGACCGCGCGCATCCGCGGCATCCAGGTGCACGGCCGCGACGTGGAGGTGGTCGAGGCAGGCCACCGCACGGCCATCAACCTGCAGGGCATCGAGAAGGAACAGATCAACCGCGGCGACATGGCCGCCTCCCCGGGCAGCATGGTCGCCACCACCCTCCTGGACGCCAGCTTCCTCTATCTCCACTCCGCCGGCCGGGAGCTGAAGAACCGCACCCAGGTGCGCGTCCACCTGGGCACCCGCGAGATCCCCGGCCGCATCGCCCTGCTCGAATCCGAGACCCTGCGCCCGGGCGAGGAGGGGCACATCCAGCTCATTCTCCACGAGCCGGTCACGGCCTGGCCGGGCGACCGCTACGTGGTCCGCAGCGCCTCGCCGATCACCACCATCGGCGGCGGCACCATCCTCGACAGCCGGCCGAAGAAACGGCGGCGCGCCCTGGAACGCGACCGCGAACAAAACCGCGCCCACTTCGCCGCACTCACCGCGGCCGACCCGGAGGGGCGGCTCCGCCTGCTCATCGAGGAGAGCGGCACCCGCGGCCTCACCGCCGACCAGCTGGCCGCCCGCACCGGCACGGTCAGCAAGCGGCTGAAAAAACTGCTCCAGCACCCCGTCTCCACCGGCGCGCTCCTGGTCATCGATTCGGACACCCAGCGGCTGGTGGCCGCACCGGTGGCCGAGAACCTGGCCGGACGGATCACCGCCTTCCTCGCCGCCTTTCACAAGGACAACCCGCTCAAGGCCGGCCTCGCCCGCGAGGAGCTGCGCTCGCGCCTGCGGCCGGCGGTGGACCAGAAGCTGCTCCACGCCCTGCTCGCCCAACTGCAGCGCAAGGGGGTGATCGAGCAGGACGGCGCCGAGGTGCGCCTGGCCGGCCACACCGTCACCCTGGAGGTGAACGAGCAGGAGATGGAGGAACGGATCGGCGCCCGTTACCGCGAGGCCGGCCTCACCCCGCCGCTGCTCAAGGAGGTGCTGGCCGATTTCCCCGGGTTCCCGGAGAAGCGCATCCGCCAGGTGATCGACCTGCTGCTCGGCCGCGGCGAGCTGGTGCGCATCAACGAGACCCTCATCTTCTCCGCCTCGGCCGTGGCCCGGCTGCAGGACGAGGTGGTGGCCTACATCCGCCGCGAGGGCGAGATCGACGCCCAGCGTTTCAAGGATCTCACCGGCCTGACCCGCAAGTTCTCCATCCCCCTGCTCGAGTACTTCGACCGCATCAAGCTCACCATCCGCATCGACGACCGGCGCGTGCTGCGCAAGGGCTAAAGCCCGTCGTCCGCCCCGAACTCTCCCGCCCGCAAAAACCGCACCACCAGTTCCTGCACCCGTCGGTCACGCATGATGAAGGCGTGGCCGCAGTCGACCACGCGGAAATCCGCCATGCCCTCCAGCCGCGCCCGGGCCACCGCCACCTTGCCGTCGTTGGCACCGGTGAAGCAGCGGGCGAGCGGCCAGTGGGCGCCCCGGTCGCCGATGAGGATGCCCAGGGGAAAGTCGGCCGGACCCAGCCGGCAGGGCAGGCTGTGCGTGGCGGTGGAGAGTTCACCGGCCGCCGGCCCGAACAGCCGCTGGAACCAGCGGAACCGGCCGAGCCAGTCGACCACCTCGCTGCCCCGGTTGGGTGGGGCGAGCATCACCACCCGCCCCAGTTCGGGCAGGGGTTCGGCGGCCAGCCAGGCGCGCAGGAGGATGCCCCCCATGGAGTGGGTGACGAAGTGGATGGTGGTCGCGCCCCGGGCGCGCAGACCGGCCACGGCCGGCGGGATGGCCAGGCGGGCCAGGGTTTCGACCGGATGACGGCGGGATGGGTAGCCGGGATTGACCACCTGGAACCCGGCCCGGCCCAGCGGGCCGACCAGGGGCCGCATGGACAGCCGGGTGCGGGCCAGGCCGTGCAGAAGGACGACCCCGGCGGCAGGGTCCGTCGGCCTCGGCTCGCGGACCGGAACGGTGGGAATGGTGCGGAGGCGCATGGTCGTCGCCGGGACGGACAGGCGCCGGCCTCAGAAGGAAACGAAGCGGTCGCTGGCGACGATCAGCTGGTACAGGTCGGCCTGCGTGGCCCGTTGGTGATGGCCTGCCTCCACCCCGTGGAGGTCGAGGAGCTTGCCTCAGGCGAGCAGCACCCCTTCGCTCAGGGTGAACACCCGGGCCAGTTCGACCAGGGGAAAGGTGGAGGTGGCCAGGGCGGCGTAACGCACCGCCGGGCCGTTGAGAAAGATGGTGACGTCGTCCATCCGCTCGAGCATCAGGTTGCCCAGGCGGAAGCCGTTCCAGAGCACCTCCGGGTCACCGCTCACAAACATCAGCGCAGTCTGCATAATTCCTCCCCGGCGCGCGGGCGCACCTGGTCCGGTTGGTTGGCTAGCGGCCACTCTTCCTACTTGAGAAAGCGCAGGCCGGCGATCTTCAGGGCGCCGCGGTGGTAGCCGTCCGGGAACAGGGCCTCGAAGCTGTCCAGGTCGAGGTCGCAGTTCTCGCAGGTCTCGTAGATGTTGGGGATACGGTGCTCCACCTGGTAGACGTCGCGCAGGTAGTAGATGATCCGCCAGTGGTCGTCGGTGAGCTTGCCCAGGGGGATGCGCATCTCCAGGGCGCGGTGCACGGCGAAATTCTCGTCCCAGCACTCCGGATCGACGAGAAAGCCGCGGGCGTCGGTGCAGTAGACCTTGTCCGCGGACAGGGCGCGCATGTCGGCGACACTCTCCTTGATGTGGGCGCCGTAGGGCATGTGGCTCACCCGGTAGTGCACCCCGGCGATCCGGCAGGCGCCGCCGTGGTAGCCGGTGGGGAAGAGCTTCTTCATGTCCGGAAGGAGCAGGCCGACCGCCTTGCAGGTGGCGAACACCGTCGGGCAGACATGGGTCTGTTCGTAGACGCTGCGGATATAACGGATCACGTCCCAATGCTCGTTGGAGAGCACCGGGATTTCGCATTCCCGGGCCATGCCCTCGGCGAAGTTCTCGTCCCAGCTGTCCGGGTCGAGCAGGCAGCCCTGTTTGTCCACCGCGTAGGTGGTGCCCATATAGGTCAATTCACTCATGGCTTCTCCCTCTCGTTCATGGTGACACCGGCGTGCCGGTCTCTCCCGGCCGGCGCGCCGATGGTCGTGTCCTCGTCCCGCCGATCGGGCGGCGGAACCGGACCTATTTAACGAACCGCAGCCCGGCGATCTTCACCGCACCGCGGTGATAGCCGTCCGGGAACAGGGTCTCCAACTCGTCGAAATCGAGGCCGCAGGCCTCGCAGGTCTCGTAGATGGTGGGAATACGGTTTTCCCGTGTGCAGACACCGCGCAGGTAGTCGATCACCCGCCAGTGACGGTCGGTGAGCTGGCCCTGGGGGATGCGCATCTCCAGGGCGCGGTGCATGGCGTAATGACGGTCCCAGCTTTCCGGATCGACGAGGAACCCGCGCACGTCCACCAGGTAGTGCTTGTCACCGGACATGGCCTCCAGGTCGGCGGCCGCCGCCTCGCGGTGCGCGTCGGCGGGCAGCCGATGGACCCGGTAGTGGACGCCGGCGATGCGGCACAGGCCCCGGTGGTAACCGGCCGGGAACAGCTGTTTCATCTCCCGCGGCCGCAGCCCGTTGGCCTTGCACAGGGCGAAGATGGTGGGGCAGGTACCCCAGTTGGCGTACACCTCGCGCAGGTGATTGATCACGTCCCAGTGCTCCCCGGTCAGGTTCTGGAGACCGCATTCCCGTGCCATGCCCTCGGCGAAATTCTCGTCCCAGAATTTGGCGTCGAGCAGAAATCCCTGTTCATCGACCTCGTAGGTGGTGTCCTTGTAGGAAAAGTGAAACATGCCTCACTCCTTGTCAGCGGCTGCCCGCCTTGATGAGTCCGCGCCTCCCGGCGGCCGGCCCTCTCCGGCCCGCCTGACCGCGCCCCCGACCGACGGTCGGAATCCGGCAAAAATAGCATCCGGTCGGCCATCCTGCAAGGCCCGGACACGCCCTTCCGGCCGGTGCGGCCGGGACAGGGCCGCCCGCCGGCGGTTCGGCCCCTGTGCGGCAACACCTTCAGCCCCGGCAGTGGCCGAGCCCGGAGGCGACGAGGCGCATGTGTTCTTTTTCCGCCTCGGCGATGCTGTTGAACACCTCGCCAAGCAGCCGTCCCTGGAAGCGGTGGGCCATCACCCGGGAAAGGTCGTAGGCCGCGTTTTCGATGCCCAGGGCGATCTCGAGCACGGCCCGGCAGGGGGTGAGCGGCTGATGCTCGACCATGGCCAGCAGTTCGGCCACCGGGCGCCCCCCTTCCACCAGTTCGCCCGCCAGGCCGGCGTAGACGGTCTCGAAGGGCGGCGGGGCCTCTTCACCCTCGGTCCAGAAGCGGTAGATCATGCGCGCGTGCATCTCTTCCGCCCCGGCCAGGGTGGCCAGCTCGGCCGTCCAGGGCACGGCGTTGTAGCGCTCCCGCAGGGCGGAGTAGAACCGCTCGGCCCCGCGCTCCAGGTCCATGGCCCGCAGGAGCAGATCCTGCTCGGACGCGTCGAGGTCAAAGGTCTTCAGGTTCGGCAGGTTCTCGAGCACCTGGCCGTTCCAGGCGAGCATGCCGCCGGTCAGGTTGTAGATGGTGCCGGCGGTGCGCGGCCGGGAACCGGTGAAGATCGCCGCGCTGCGCGAGCGCATGCCCGAGCGGCAGTAGAAGAGGATGTCCCGGTCGGGGGGCAACTCGTTCTGGCGGGCCGGCAGCTCGCCCAGCGGAATGAGGACCGCGCCGGGAATGTGTTCGCGCGCGTACTCGTCGGGCTGACGCACATCCACCAGCAGGTAGTTCTTTTCCCGGCCCCGGGTCATGTACGCGCGCGCCTCTTCGGCGCGAATCTCCTGGTACTCCTGGCTCATGGACGCTCCTCCTGTCTCGCCTGTTCCAACCCGCGAGCGAACGGGTTGTTTTCGCATACCTCTGGGGATCGGCCGGCCGAGTGCAGGCCAGCGGCCTCGCCGCCGGCGCTCAGACCGGGCCCAGCCGCCCGCGCCAGGGCCCCTGGCCGCGCGGGTAGGTGAACCGCAGCGCATCGCGGCCGATCGTGACCCGCAGGCCACGGCTCAGGTGCAGTTCGCTGCCGCTGCGTCCTTCTTGGGCCGCCCGGGTCACCGCCAGGATGTGCGCGTAGCGGGCCGTGTCCCCCACCCGCCAGAGCAGCCGCTCCACCAGCCGCCGCTGCAGGGCCGGGTGGAGCGCGCAAAAGGGGGCCCGTCGGAGCAGGGCCGCAGGCCTGCCGGCCGCCGGCTCCGCCCACTCGATGGTCTGCCGCCAGTGTTCGTCCACCAGGGCGGCGAGCAGATCCTCGTCCGCGCCCAGGTTGGCGGCGGTCTTGGCCAGGGCCGAACGCACCCCGGGATCGTAGTCGGTTTCAAGCAGGGGCAGCAGGTGGTGGCGGATGCGGTTGCGCAGGAAACGGAGGTCAGCGTTGCTCGAATCCGTGCAGAAAACGATCTCCCGGTCCCCCAGGTAGGCGAGCAGCTCCGCCTTGCGCACCCCGAGCAGCGGCCGGATCACCCAACCCGAGCGCGGCCCCATGCCGGCCAGCCCCTTGCGGCCGGCGCCGCGCAGCAGGCGCAGCAGCACCTCTTCGACCTGGTCATCGGCGGTGTGGCCCACGGCGAGCCGGTCGCACCCCAGCCGGCGGCCGATGTCCGCCAGGGCCCGGTAGCGCAGCTCGCGGGCCGCGTGCTCGAGACTCATCCGCTCTGCCCGCGCATGGCCGCTCACATCCACCGCGGTGGTCTCCCAGCCGATGCCCAGACGGTCCGCCGCCGCCTGCACGCAGGCCCGCTCCGCCGGGGTTTCCTCCGGCCGCAGGCCATGATCCACGTAGGCCGCCACCAGGGTCAGGCGGAACTCCTGGCGCAGGGCCGCGAGCAGGTGGACAAGCGCCATGGAATCGGCCCCGCCGGACACGCCGACGAGCACCCGGCTGCCCGGGTCGAGCAGGGGTTGGGCGAGCAGGGTGCGTCTCAGGTTCTGTTCGAGGGGGTGGTTGTGGCCGGCCGCCGCTTGCATCGCCTCCGCACCTGTTCTATGCTGGGAAACCTCGCACCGTCACCAACCTGAACCGGGTGAACAGCCATGAACCGCGACGCCTGCCTGCAGGCCATCAGAGACCACCTGCAGACCGCCTACCTGCTGACCGAGAAAAAGACCGAGGAGATGATCCCGGTGTTCGTCGCCACCCTGGGCGACCATGTCGAGCGGCTGGCGGCGCTGGCCGCAGCCGGCGACCTGGACGGACTCGGCCGGGCCGGACACGCGGTCAAGGGCGCCCTGCTCAACATGGGCCTGCCCGACCTGGCCGAACTGGCCCGACGGATCGAACTGCAGTGTCGCCAGCGGACCGGCCCGGTGGACCGGACCCTGATCACCGACCTGGAACGGGCGGTCCGCCTGCTCGCCGGCTCCTGATCGCGGCAGAGGCCGATTCAGCCCGCCTGGCCGAGCCGGGCCAGCAGCCGCTCGTGGATGTTGTCGAAACCGCCGTTGGAGAGGATGGCGACCACGTCGCCGCTCCGGCAGGAGCCGGCAAGCGCGTCGAGGATGGCGTCGGTGTCGGCGCAGGCCTCGGCCTGCAGCCCGCGGGCGCGCAGGTCCCCGGCCAGCCGGGCGGAGGAGAACTGCTCGTCCGCCGGGACCGTGTCCAGCGGCACGTGCGCACGGATGAAAATCCGGTCGGCGTCGCCGAACACCCCGGCATAGTCCTCCTGGAACACCGCCCGCCGGCTGGAATTGGTGCGCGGCTCGAACACCACCACCAGGCGGCTGTCCGGCCAGGCCAGGCGCAGGGCCTGCAGGGTCTCCCGCACCGCGGTCGGGTGGTGGGCGAAGTCGTCGATCACGGTCACCCCGCCGACCACGCCGCGCACCTGCTGCCGCCGCTTGACCCCCTCGAACGAGCCCAGGCCGGCGGCGATGGAAGCGAACGGAAAACCCAGCCGGGTGAGCAGGGCGATCACCGCCAGCGCGTTCAGGGCGTTGTGGTGGCCGGGCATGGGCAGGCGGCAGCGGCCCTGGAGCTGGCCGCGGCGGAACACCGAGAACTCGCTGGCCAGGCCGCGCGGTTCGAAGTCGTCGTAGCGCCACTCACAGCCGTTGCCCGCGCCGTAGCCGATCACGGGGCAGCGGGCCTCCCGGGCCAGTTCGGCCACCACCGGGTCGTCCAGGTGGGCGACCAGGGCGCCCCGCACCGGGATGCGGCCGATGAACTCGGCAAACGACCGCTTGATGGCGGCCAGGTCGGCGAAGATGTCGGCGTGGTCGAATTCGATGGAGGTGAGAATGGCCGAGTTCGGCCGGTAGTGCTGGAACTTGGACACCTTGTTGAAGAAGGCGGTGTCGTACTCGTCGCCCTCGACCACGAAGTAGGGGCCGTCGCTGACGTGGAAATTGCGGCCAAAGGCCTCGACCAGGCCGCCGATCATGAAGCCCGGGGTGGCGCCCATGCGGTGCAGGGTGGTGGCGAGCAGGGAGGAGGTGGTGGTCTTGCCGTGGGTGCCGGCGACCACCAGCGAGGTCTTGTTCGCCAGGAAGAAATGGCCGAGCGCCTGCGGCATGGACAGGTAGGGCAGGCCGAGGCGGGCCAGTTCCACGGCCTCCGGGTTGGTGGCGCGGACCACGTTGCCGACGATCACCAGGTCGGGCCGGCCGGCCAGGTTGGCGGCCGCGTAACCGGCCAGCACCGGGATGGCGAGACCGGCGAGGAAGTCGGACATGGGCGGGTAGACGTTCTCGTCCGAGCCGGTGACCGTATACCCCCGGGCCTGGAGCATGCCGGCCAGGGCGGCCATGCCGGTGCCGCAGATGCCGATCAGGTGGATATGGCGGGGATCGGCCGGGGCCGCGTTCAGGGCCGGGTCGAGGCGTGCGGTGCTCATGTGCCGCGCACCGCGCGCTCGACCGCCCGGTAGATCCGGGCGAAGTCGTCCTCGAAGGAGGCAGGGGTCATCCGCCCGACCTCGATGAACTTGACCACGATCTCCTTGGCCACCTTGAACAGGGCCTCGTCACTGATCGCCCGCTCCACCGGCGGTCGGCCGGTTGCGCCGTCGTCCCTTTTCTTCTCCATGCCCATCCGTTTGGCCATAAAAAACCCCTGTTACAGGAAGAAGGCCAATTCTTTACCAGTTGTAACAGGGGTAACCATTCCCGCGCGGGAAAAACCTCGTCAGCACTCCCCGCCAGACCATGGTTGTGTTGTCCGGCGGGCGCAAGCCGCCCGCCCGCCGCCGGCATCCCGGCGCTTGTTCAGTTCTCTTCCAGTACCCGGTAATCCATGGCCTCGCCGTAGGCGAGCAGGTCTTCACGGGCGACCTGCCTCCCCTTGACGGTGACGACGAAGCGCGAGGCCACGACAATGTAGAGTTCGCCGCTCTTCTTGCCCGAATCGAACTTGAGCACCGAACGGTTGCCCTTGACTGTCTCCAGCCGGCCGCCGCCGGCACCGGCGAACACCGGGTTGTTGAGCATCATCAGGACCGACTGGAGCACCGGCGAGTCGGAGACGATCTCCACGCTGATCGTGGACGCCCCGCGGGTGTAGTCGCGGCTGACGGTGACGCCGCCGCCGAGCACCGCCGCGCCCAGGGCCTGGGCGCTGGCCTCCTTGCCGTCCCAGCCGGGCAGGGGCTCGGGCAGCAGGTCCTTCATCTTTTCGCTCTTCTTCTGGCGGATGAGCTGCGAGGCGTAATCGAGGTTGGAGGCGGAACCGCTGTAATCGCCGGCCTGGTACTGCCGGGTCGCCTCCTTGATGGTGCTCAGCACCGTGTCTTCACCGGCATGGAGCGGCAGGGCGAGGAAAAGGACGGCCAGGGCGGGAACGATCCGCGGCGCGAGATGTCGAAGCATGGGAATACCTGCGAAGGGGCTGGAAAAGTGGGTTGTGCCTTGATACCAGCAGGGGCTGGAGGTGTCAAGAAAATGAACGGTTGCCGACCCGAAGACACCGGCAACGCATTGTTTTCACGCTGTTCCGTGAACAGCGACAGCCATGCCCGGGCAGGTCCGGCAAAGCGGAAATTCCGGCCGCGCCCGGCACGGGTTGCCGCCCGGCCGCAAACCGGCTACCCTGCGGCAACGGCGCGCAGCGGGCGAACGGATGGGCCGGTCGCCCGGCCGCCACGGCCAGGAGGAGCACATGGGTCAAGAAATCGAACGGAAATTTCTGCTCGCCGGTGACGGCTGGCGCGGTCTGGCCGAGGGTGTTCCCTACCGCCAGGGCTATCTGTGCGCCAGCCGGGAACGGACCGTGCGGGTGCGCATCGCCGGCCACCTCGGCCTGCTCACCGTCAAGGGGCCGACCCGGGGCCCGACCCGGAGCGAATTCGAATACGAGATCCCCCTGGCGGACGCCCGGGAGATGCTCGACACCCTCTGCCCGCAGCCGCAGATCGACAAGCTGCGCTACACCATTCCCTGGGCGGGCATGGTCTGGGAGGTGGACGAGTTTTTCGGCGTCAACCAGGGGCTGATCGTGGCCGAGATCGAACTGGAACGGGAGGACCAGGACTTTGCCCGGCCCGAGTGGATCGGCGCCGAGGTGACCGGCGACCCGCGCTACGCCAACTCGGCCCTGTGCGCGGAACCCTTCACCACCTGGAAATAGGCGGCCGGACGCGCCGCCGCCCCTACTTCCTGCGGCCGCTGCGCTCGCGGAAGAACAGCCGCACCGGCACCCGGTCCAGGCCGAGGCCTTCGCGGAAGGCGTTGGTCAGGTAGCGCTGGTAGGAGAAATGGATCCCCTTGGGATCGTTGGCCACCACCGCGAACCGGGGCGGGGCCGTGGCCAGCTGGGCGGTGTAGTAGAACTTGAGCCGGCGGCCGTGGTGGTAGGGCGGCTCGTGGCGGGCTAACGCCTCGGCCAGCAGCCGGTTGAGAGCGGCGGTGGGAAAGCGCTGGTGGAACTGGCGGTGCACCTTGCCGATCTCCGGGAAGAGGCGCTTGATGCCCCGGCCGGTGAGCGCCGACACCTTGAGCACCGGCGCGAACGGGATGAAGTTGAGCGCCTGGCGGATCTCCTCCAGCAGTTGCGTCTGCCGCGTGGGGTCGTTCTCGATCAGGTCCCACTTGTTGATGAGCACGATCAGCGCCCGCCCCTGCTCCTGGGTGTAGCCGATCACCTTGGTGTCCTGCTCGGTGATGCCCTCGCCGGCGTCGAGCACCACCAGGGCGATGTCGCACCGGCCGATGGCCTTGAGCGCCTTGAGCACCGAGAACTTCTCCAGTTTGTCGGTGGTCTTGCCCTTGCGGCGGATGCCGGCGGTGTCGATGAGCAGGTAGGTGTACGGGTCGCGGCTGAGCAGGGTGTCCACCGAGTCGCGGGTGGTGCCGGCCAGGTCCGAGACCACCATCCGCTCCTGGCCGATGATGGCGTTGACCAGGGACGACTTGCCCACGTTGGGCCGGCCGAGAAAGGCGACGCGCATGGTGTTCGCCGGCAGTTCCGCCTCGCCGGCCTCTTTGCCCAGGTGCGGCAGCACGGCCTCCATCAGGGTGGTCAGGCCGTAGCCGTGGTCGCCGGACAGGGGCCACAGCCGGTCCACGCCGAGTTCCCAGAAGGGGGCGAGCAGTTCGTCCTCGATCTCCGGGCTGTCGATCTTGTTGACGATGAAAAACACCTGCTTTTCAGTGCGGCGCAAGAGATCGACGATCTCGATGTCACTCGGGGTCAGTCCCTCGCGGCCGTCCATGAGAAAGAAGATGACCTCCGCCTCCTCGACCGCGAGCAGGGCCTGCTGGCGGATGTGCCCGGCCATGGGATCGCCCTCGTCCTCGATGCCGCCGGTGTCCACCAGCAGGAAGGGCTGCTCCTCCCAACTGACCCGGGCGTAATGGCGGTCGCGGGTGACGCCCGGGGTCGGATCGACCAGGGCGTCGCGGCGCCGGGCGAGGCGGTTGAACAGGGTGGACTTGCCCACGTTGGGGCGGCCGATGAGGGCCACCAGGGTGGCGGTTTTGCTGGTCATGATCGTCGCTCGAACTCCAGGCGGCATTGGTCGGTGAGGTGGCGCAGGGCCGGGAAGCCGGCGGCCGCGGGCGAGGCCAGCAGCGTTGCCAGCGAATCCAGGGCCGGCCGCAGGTAGCGGGCGAAAAAGGGTTTGCCGCGCATCTGGCTGAGAAAGGCGAAGGCGCCGAGGATCTGCAGGTTGCGCTGCAGGGCGAGCAGGAGGTATTCCCGTTGGAACTGCTCCCGGTCGTACGGGATCTCCCGGTTCAATTCGTCCAGATAGACTTGGGTGAGGTGCTCCTGCAGACCGGCGGGCAGGGCCGCGTAGGGGTCGAGCAGGAGGGCGGCCAGGTCGTAGGCGAGCGGCCCGAGGCGGCCGCCCTGGAAATCGATGAACCACACCCGCCCCGCCCGGACCATGATGTTGCGGCACTGGCAGTCGCGGTGCAGAAAGAAATCGTTCGGCGCGGCCGCGGCCGCCTCGCTCAGTGCGGCGCACTCGGCCGTCACCGCGGCCCGGTCGAACCGCAGGCCCAAGAGGTCCGTGCAGCAGGCCCGCAGGAAGTAGCCGGACTCGCGTTCCTGCATCAGCTGCCGGTCGTAGTGGGGCGTGTCCCAGCACCAGGCGGGGTCGAAGCCGCGCGCGCCCCGCACCTGCATCCGCGCGAGACCGCGCGCCGCCTGCTCGTACAGGGGCAGGCAGGCGGCCGGGCCGCGCTCCGCCACCTCCTCGAACAGCCGCCGGTCCCCGAGATCCTCGCACAGGGTGAGCCCGCTCACCGCATCGGCCCCAAGGATGGCCGGGACCGGTGCGCCGCAGGCCCGCAGGTGACGGCCGATCCACTGGAAGGCGCGCGCCTCGCCCGGGCCGCTCGGGTCGTCCGCCGGCGGCAGCACGGCGAGCAGGGACTCTCCGTCCGGGGATCGCAGCCGGAAGAAGCGGCGGGAGGAGCCGTCCGGCACCAGGGCGGTCACCCGCACCGTGTCCGGGTTCCAGTGGCGACCGTCCTGGCCGAGCAGCTGCCCGGTGCGATGGATCAGTTCCACTTCATTCATCCGTCCGTCCCCCGGGGCCGGGCGCCGCTGTCCACAAGCGGATTTCCGGTGAGGATCCCGCCCGTGCAGACCGTGTGCGCCGGCACCACGGCAGAGTCCCAGACCACGGCGTCGCACAACCGCGCGCCCGCGCCCACCCGCGCCCCGGCGCCGATGCAGCCCCAGCCCGCGAGTTCCGCATCCGCGGCCACCCGTGCCGTGGGGTCGATCAGCCAGCCGCGTTCGGCAAGCAGCTCCCGGTGCAGATCCAGGTAGTCGGCCGGGGTACCGATGTCGCGCCACAGGCTGCCGTCCACCCGGCAGCAGCCGATCCGTCCAGCCGCCGCCAACTCCCGGTACAGGTCGATGATATGAAAAAAGCCCTGGCGCGGGATCCGCTCGATGGCGTCCGGGTCGATCACGTGGATGCCGGTGAAGGCCAGCCGCTCGCCCTCGCCACCGTCGAAGCCCACCACCCGGCCGTCCGCGACCGTGACCGTGTTGAAGCGGGGATGATCGTGCAGGGCCATGGTCACGTCGAACCCGGAACGCAGGTGCTGGTGGTACACCCGTTCCAGATCGATATCATGGTACAGGTCGCCGTTCACCACCAGCACCGGGTCGTTGTCCATGCGGTCGATGGCCAGCCGCAGGCTGCCGCCGGTGCCGAGGATCTCCGTCTCGCGCTGGACCAGCACCTCCGGCCGGCGGCCAAGCGCGGCCTCGACCTGGTCGGCCAGGTGGTGACAGTTGACCAGGATCGGCACAGCCCCGGCCGCGTGCAGCTGGTCGAGCAGCCGGTCGAGCAGCGGCCGGTTGGCCACCGGGAAGAGCGGCTTGGCACGAAGATCGGTATAGGGGCGGAGACGGGTGCCGTAACCGGCGGCGAGAAGGATGGCCTGCATGGGGAAATCCGCGGGAGATTGATCTTGACGGGGGGTGGAAACTGCTCTAATTAGCGCCTTTCCGGCGGATGGGGCCAGCCCCGGTCCGCCTGCGGCGCAAGGTCGGCGAACCTGACCTTGTACCGGTTCTCTCCCCTCCCCGCAAGCACCAGGACGGAAAAAACCATGATCACCCTCCTCGATTACGGCGCCGGCAACGTCCGCTCGGTCATCAACGCCATCGAACGGCTCGGCGAAACCGTGGCGGTGGTGCACAGCGGTGCGGACATCGACCGCGCCGAACGCCTCGTCTTCCCCGGGGTCGGCAATTTCGGCGCGCTCATGCGGACCCTGCGGGAGCGGCGGCTGCGTGACCCGCTCATCCGCTACCTGCACTCGGGCAAGCCGTTCTTCGGCATCTGCGTGGCCCTCCAGGCCCTGTTCGCAGCGAGCGAAGAGGCCCCGGAGGAGGAGGGGCTCGGCATCCTGCCGGGCAGGGTACAGCGCTTCCGCTGCGACCTGGCCGTGCCCCACATCGGCTGGAACGGCATCAAGGCGCGCCAGGCCTCGCCGCTCTTTCACGGCCTGCAGGGCGACGAAAAATTCTACTTCGTCCACTCCTACCATGCCGTGCCCGAGAACAGGGCCGACGTGCTCACCGCCACCGACTACGGCTGCGAGTTCACCAGCGCGGTCCAGCGCGGCCAGCTGGTGGCCACCCAGTTCCACCCGGAAAAGAGCGGCCCGGCCGGGCTGCGCATCCTGGAGAACTTCCTCGCCGGCAGCCGGGAGAGCGTGCGCCTGAGCGCCTGCCCCGGGACCACCACCCTGGCCAAGCGGCTCATCGCCTGCCTGGACGTGCGCGCCAACGACCGCGGCGACCTGGTGGTCACCAAGGGCGACCAGTACGACGTGCGCGAGGGCGGTGCGGTGCGCAACCTGGGCGACCCGGTGGCGATGGCCGGCGACTACTACGACCAGGGTGCGGACGAGATCACCTTTCTCAACATCACCGGCTTCCGCGATTTTCCGCTGGAGGACCTGCCGCTTCTGCAGGTGCTCGAACAGACCTCGAAGAACGTGTTCGTGCCGCTCACCATCGGCGGCGGCATCCGCGATTTCACCGACCGCGACGGCCACCGCCACAGCGCCCTGGACGTGGCCGCGCGCTACTTCCGCGCCGGCGCGGACAAGGTGTCCATCGGTTCGGACGCGGTGCTGATCGTCGAGGAGGTACTCAGAAACGGTGCAGCCAGCGGGCTGTCGTCCATCGAGCAGATCGCCCGGGTGTACGGCAACCAGGCGGTGGTGCTGTCCGTGGACCCGCGCCGGGTGTACGTCAGCGGCCCGGACACGGTGCCGCACACGGTGATCGAAACCGCTGTGCCCGGCCCGAATGGCGAACGCTACTGCTGGTACCAGTGCACCATCCGCGGCGGCCGTGAAGGCCGCCCGGTGGATGCGGTGACGCTCGCCCGGGTGTGCGAGCAGCTGGGCGCCGGCGAGATCCTGCTCAACTGCATCGATCGCGACGGCACGGGCGCGGGCTTTGACCTGGAGCTGATCAACGCCGTCCGCTCGGCGGTCACCGTGCCGGTGATCGCCTCGAGCGGCGCCGGCTGCAGCGAGCACTACCTGGAGGTGTTCACCCGCACCCGTGCCGAGGCCGCCCTGGCCGCCGGCATCCTCCACCGGCGGGAGGTGACCATCGGGGCGGTGAAGACGTTTCTCCGCGACCGGGTGCCGATCCGCACGCGCTGACCCCGGTGCGGTTCGCTTTCAGTAGCGCCAGGGGCGGCCGTCGTAGTAGCGCTCCTCGTAGCGGTCCGCCCGGTCGTAGCGGTCCGCCCGGTCGTAGCGGTCGGCGCGGTCGTAGCGGTCACGCGAGCGGCCATCGTCGAACATCTCCCGGCTGTCGCCGCGCAGGCAGCGGTTGAACTCCCGGCTTCCCGGCCGCCAGCGGTCCTCGCAGTACTGGTAGACACGGTCGTGCCTGTTCTCTTCCCTGCGGTTGTCATACCGCTGGGGCCGCTCCCTGTCCCACGGCTGCCGGGCCGGCGGCGGCTGCACCGCCTGCCGCCCGCGCTGCTCCTTCTCCAGGAGCTGCTGCTTCTTTTTGATCGCCAGTCGCTGTTCATAGGGCATGTTCCTGGTGGCGTCGGGGATGTACCCCTGCTCATACTGGCGCTGCAGCTGTTCGCGGAACTGGCGGGAAAGTTCCGCCCGGACCGGGGAGCAGGCGCCCTCCACGGTCACCCAGACGAACATGACCAGCAAACACACCATGATCCGCGACTGCCTGCGCTGTTCCTTTTTCATTGTCCACGCCTCTTGTTTTTGAAGGGGATAGCCGTTGTGCGAGAATGCAACTGCCAAAGTGTAGCGCATAGCGGGACGGAGGCAAGGACGAAAATGCGGGCCGCAGGGACGCCGGACGCCTTTTGCCCGGCCCTGCCGACACCGGCGGGCAACCGCGGCCGGCCGCCGGGCCTTGCGGCAGCGTTTCTGCGGCAGAGCCGCCGCCATGGCCAGGCACCGGCGGGGCCGGCCCGGCAAGGCCGTAAAGAATCGGTAAGCAGTCCGCGGGCGGCCGAATTAAGACTCGACCGGACCAATGCCAGCCGGTACCATGCAGATGTTTTTCCGACCACCGAAACGCCCCGGCTGGCGGACCCGGCGGCTTTCCGCCAGCGATGACGCGGCACCGGCCGAACTGGCGGCCCGTCACCCTGGACAACCCTTTTTGCAGGAGGTGCACACCATGGCCAATTTTACGGATCTTCTCGGCACCCTGATCAAGGCCGGCATGAGCCAGTCGAGCGTCGACCGCACCACCAGCGCCCTGGGCGGCAGGGACGGTCTCGGCGCCCTGACCGACCTGCTCGGCCAGGTGATGGGCGGCGGCCGGCAGAGCGGCGCGGGCGGCGGCCTCGGCGACCTGCTCGGCAGCGTCCTCGGTGGTGGTGCCGGTGCACAGGGCGGCGCAGGCAGCGGCCTGGGCGGCGTACTCGGCAGCGTGCTCGGCTCACTGGCCACCAACCGCTCGGCCGCGGGCGGGCTCGGCGCCCTGGCCGGGGCCATCCTCGGCGGCGGCCGCGGCGCCACCCGGGGCGCTGTCGGCGGCGGCGGGCTGGCACTGCTGGCCTCGCTGGCCTTTGCCGCCCTCCAGAAGGCCGGCCAACAGCCCCCGGTACCCAAGGCCCTGCTCGCCGAGG
>ERZ1645192.598-NODE-598-length-30096-cov-7.887154_pt1 | contig 30096 bp, 24 predicted proteins | sample MGYA00575354_ERZ1645192 | MGnify/ENA primary metagenome ERZ1645192 (study PRJEB40844, sample SAMN11349763) | freshwater sediment metagenome | isolation source: river sediment | host: Sediment | place: India: Faizupur Khadar , New Delhi | collected 2017-02-21 ... | reverse complement strand
GGTTTCCTTGTTGCTCAGCAGGCAGGGGCGAAGGGTTCCCCGGGAAGTTAAGCGCAACCTGTTACATTCACTGCAGAAATGCGAGCTTACAGGTGTGATGAAGCCTAAGATTCCCGGTGCCCCGGTCAGTCTGTACGTTTTTGCCGGTCCGTCATTTATTCCTTTAGGGATTGGCGTCAAAGGCCCATGGGTGTTAATGATAATATCTTTAATGTCCCGGGTCAGGATTTGCCGGTCTGCATCCACATCTGTATCTCCCATGGGCATGTATTCAATGAACCTGACATGAAAGGGGTATTCCCGGGTCAGTCCGGCAATGGTCTGGATTTCATCATCATTGAAGCCTTTTAACGCCACAGTGTTGATTTTTATGGGTGATATGCCTGTGTCGTGGGCTGCCATAATATTGTCCCATACCCTTTGGAACTGATCCCGCTGGGTAATCCGGATAAATTTTTCCGGCACCAGGGTATCCAGGCTGAAGTTGAGCCTTTGGATGCCCATATCCATCAACTCTTGTAGTTTATCCGGGTTCAGGCAGGAACCGTTGGTGGTAATAGAGATCTCTTTTAACTGGGGAATGCGGCATAACCGGCGGATAAAGGAGAAAATACCCTTTCTGACAAAGGGTTCTCCGCCAGTGACCCTGACTTTGGTGATGCCCATATCACAGCCAAGGCGGACAATCCTTAAGATTTCTTCATACCGGGCAATGCTGTCATGCTCAATGCGCTTGAAGGGTGCTGCAGGAATACAATATATGCACCTGAAATTACACCGATCCGTAACGGAAATTCTCAGATAATTTATCTGCCTGGTTCCGGCAATCATCGTATCCTTTAATTGTCTGCAACACCGGGCAGGGCTTTTTCATAATGTTCGAGCAGTGCTTCAATAAGACCCTCAATGGTAAAAGAATCCGCTTCAATATCCGGAGCAAGCCCTTTGGCCCGGATGGTATCCGACGTGATGGGGCCGATGCTGGCAAGAATCACCCCTTCAAGCAGGGCAGGGACGTTTTGCCCGTCAAGCAGAGTCAAGAAATTGGTTACCGTGGAAGATGAGGTAAAGGTTACTGCATCAATATCCCCAGCCTTGAGCATATCAATGAGAAGGTCTTTCCCCTCATCTGCCAGCCGAGTCTCATATGCGGTTACCTCATCCACCAGGGCGCCCATGCGTGTCAGTTGTTCGGGCAGGATGGTGCGCGCCTTTTTGGCCCGGGGCAGCAATACCTTTTTGCCGGTCATATCAAGGCCTGAAAATGCATCCACAACAGATTCCGCCTGATATGTTTCGGGGAGAATATCGGAAATAATGCCATAGTCGGCCAGGCGTTCTTTGGTCACAGGGCCGATGCAGGCAAATTTAAGATGCCCCAGGGCACGGACATCCTTTCCCTTTTCAAAAAGGGTGTCAAAGAAGAATTTTACGCCATTCACCGAGGTCAGCACCAGCCAGTCATACCGGTCCAGGTGATCAATGGCTGCTTCCAACGGATTTTTATCTTCAGGTGGTGCGATTTTAATGGTGGGGATCTCGATGCATTGGGCACCAAGGCGGTTAAGCTCGGCTACAAGGCCGGAGGCCTGGGCCCGGGCCCGGGTAATCACAATTTTTTTTCCGAACAAAGGTTTTTTGTCGAACCAGGCCAGTTCGTCCCGTAACGAGACCACATGCCCCACAACAATGATGGCGGGGGATTTCAACCCTGCTTTTTCAACCGCATCAACGATAGTGTCAAGGGTGCCGGTTACGGTCTGCTGGCGCGTGGTGGTTCCCCAGCGTACCAGGGCTACAGGGGTGTCAGACGGTTTGCCGTGTTCCATCAGTTTTGTTACGATATTGGATAAATTTTTGACCCCCATCAGAAAGACCAGGGTGGCGTCGGATTTTGCAAATATGTCCCACTGCATCCGGGACTCTTTTTTATCGGGCCGTTCGTGACCGGTTATAAATGAGACAAAGGAGGTATGGTCCCTGTGAGTCACAGGAATCCCGGCATAGGCCGGGGCCGCCACTGCGGACGTGACACCGGGAATCACCTCGTAGCTGATGCCATAGGACAGCAACTCCTGGGCCTCTTCCCCGCCGCGGCCGAAAACAAAGGGATCCCCGCCCTTGAGGCGGGCCACGCTTTTGCCTTCTCTGGCCTTCTCCACCAGAAGCAGGTTGATTTTCTCCTGGGTCAGGGTGTGATCCCCTCCCTTTTTGCCCACGTAGATAATTTCAGCCTCTTTTTTCGCATAATCAAGCAGAACGGGAGATGCCAGGTAATCATAAACCACCACATCCGCAGATTGAATGCACTCTTTTGCCTTTACGGTGATGAGCCCTGGGTCTCCCGGGCCTGCACCAATCAAATAAACCTTGCCCCTGGTCTGTGTCATGGGATATTAAGTGCCTCCAATATGCGTTGTCCGCCTTTCTCAAGAACAAGTTTTGCCAGTTTCCGGCCTTTTTCGGCCACCTGTTCAGGGGTTGATTCAATGGTTTCTTTAATTAAGGATTCGCCGTCTTCCGATGCCACCACCGCGGTAAGCATGACCCGATTGTCCAGGATCTTGCCGAAACAGGCCACTGGGATATGGCAGCTGCCCTCAATCGCTTTGAGAAATGCCCGTTCCCCGGTCACACAGATCCGCGTGGGATCATGGTCAAGGGTCGATAAAATTTCTGCCATGTCCGGATCATTCTCCCGGGTTTCAATGCAAAGCGCGCCTTGGCCAACCGCCGGAACCATGTCGGTTTCTGCAAGGTACTCGGTGATCTCGCTGCCCTGGCCCAACCGTTCAAGCCCGGCAGCCGCCAGAACAATGGCCGCATATTCACCGGATTTGACTTTTTTAAGCCGGGTATCCAGATTGCCCCGGATGGATTTGATTTCAATATCCGGGCGCAGGTGTTTAAGCTGGGAGCCTCTGCGAAGGCTGGATGTGCCGATAACCGCACCTCGGGGATAATCTTTGAAAAGTGCTCCCTGGGCAGATATGAGTACATCAAAGGGATTGGCTCGTTCCGGTATGGCCCCGATCACCAGTCCTTGGGGCAGTTCACCCGGCATATCCTTCATGGAGTGAACGGCCAGATCAATACTGCCGTCTAAAAGTGCCGCTTCGATCTCTTTGACAAAAAGGCCTTTGCCTCCCACCATGGAAAGGGGACGGTCCGTTATCCGGTCGCCCGTGGTTTTGATAATTTTTATATCAATACGGGTGTCCGGAAAATTTTTTTCAATGCTGTTTTTTACATGGTTGGCCTGCCACAGGGCTAACGTGCTTCCCCGGGTGCCGATACAGATAGTTGATTTCATGTTCATCCGATCGTTGCGCTGGAACTGCAGGAACTGCAATTTGTTGAGGAGCAGCCGGCACAGGCGGAACTGCCCGCTGATTTTGTTGTCTGAATCTGGCCGCCGGGGCCTGTTGATTTGGAGACAAATCCGCATTTTGACATCAGTCGTGCCAGGTCTTCACTGCTGCATGCCGGGCATGTCGGTATATCACTGCCCATTACCAGGGTTTCAAAGTTTTTACCGCAAGCGTTGCAGGTATATTCATAAATCGGCATTCTTCCGCCCCTTTTTATTAGTTTATAATTAGAAATAGCGTAACAATATAAGGCTATAGGGCTTGTTTTTCAAGGGCATGATTCAATAATTTGCATTGCTGCCGGATGGTTTATGATAGCCTGGAAGTGTCAGGGCGGGCGAGTGTTCTCTTTTTGTCAAAGTGGAAGGCTTCCTTAACTTTGTGCCTGAAATCCTGTTCAGTTAAGAACTGCCAGGCAATCTGGGCAAGAATCCGGGCAATTTTTTTCATCTGTGAAAAGGCAAAGTCCGTTGCTGCAGCCTGGGAAAATTCCCTGGAGTGAATAATAATACCCGGATCATCTTGGGTAATATTAAAATAGGCGTGCATGGCAGGTACTTCATAGGTGACATCTCCGAAATCCGAGGAGGCACGGGACGGTTCCGACCATTTGGGCTGCATGCCCGCATCCCGGGCAAGAGAGAAAAAGGCCTGATTGAGCGGATCATTGGGAATGCCGGGTTTATAAGGGTTGGGGATTGCGGAAAATTTCAGCGTTGTATCGGTCATAAGTGCCGCGCCTTTGGCAATATTTTCAAACCGGACCTGCATCTGATCAAGAAAATTAAGATCAAAATCACGTAAATAGAACTCGGCCCGGGCAAAATCCGGGATAATGTTGGGAGCCTGGCCTCCGTCCCGGATCACCCCATGAACCCGACTGGTCTCAGTGAGCTGCTGGCGCCAGGCGTCCACACCGTTGAACAAAAGCCGCAGCGCGTCCAGGGCGTTGATCCCTTTTTCCGGACAATCCGCTGCATGTGCGGTTTTCCCCGTGTACGAGACCATGAATTGTCTTATGCCGGACTCTCCGGCATAAGGAGATGTGGCATCATCCGAGGGGTGAGCCATGAGCACCAGGTCCACATCTTTCAGGGCACCGGCCTTGATCAGATCAATCTTGGCGCCCCGCTGCTCTTCGGCAGGGGTGCCCATTACCGTAACCCTGCCGGGTAAATGATGGTGGACCAAAAGATTTTTAACCACCACGCCCGCCCCTAATGCCACACCGGCAATCAGGTTATGACCGCACCCGTGGCCCATTCCGGGCAGGGCATCGTATTCAGCCATAAAACAGATATGGGGTCCGTTTTGGCCTGCTGTTGCATTAAAGGCCGTGGCAAGGCCTTTATAGCCCGTTTCCACAGAAAACCCCCAGGCTTTCAGCAGATCTGTCTGCCAGGCACATGCCCGGGTCTCTTTTTCTGAAAGTTCCGGTGTTTGATGAATTTTGCGCACCACGGACAGCAAATCCTGTTCGTGGGTTTTCAATATGGATCGGGTCAGTTCTTCTGGAGTGCTCATCCAACAGTGTTTTCAATGGGGTGGTAATTCATATTTGACGAATTATTTAGTCATCGTAACCGTCATATCATCTATATTGACTATTATTTGGTTGGTGCTGATACTGGCAGTGTCAAAATTGATAAAATGTTGTTTAATAATGCCGCTAATCAGTGCCGGACATGAATTTTTTGACTATGAAATTTATATCGTTTACCGCTTGTTTATACAAGAATAAATCGATTTTTTTTTGATGGAAACCGGCTGAATTCTGTTTTTGTCTAAAGGGCCTCAATCACGCCTGCAGCGATCAGGGGAATCAGTATTTCGTGATGCCCGACAATGGCATACCCTTTGCCCCGGCCCTGGGTGGGGCGGTTGACCACATTCGTCATGGGTCGGTAATGGCGGATAAAATCCAGATTTACCGTGGTGAAATCATTCACCTGATGGCCCAGGTTTCTGACCAGGGTCAGGGCTTTCAAAAATACTTCAGGAAGAATAACAGCTGACCCCGCATTGATGAATACACCGTTTTCAAGGTCTGCTATGGTTGATGCCAGGGTCTTAAAATCATGAAGGGTTGCCGCACCGCAGGCCGCGCCGTCAAAGCCCGGGTGCATGTGAATAATGTCCGTACCAATGGCCACATGGACAGTTACGGGCAAATCCAGGCGTGTGCCGGCAGCGGTCAGGCTTGACTCCTTAAAGGGCAGGTTCAGATCCTCGATAAGCCGACCCACGGCCCGTCCCAGTCCTGTTTTTTGTTCATGGGCCATGGCAATCGCCTGGTTGAGCAGTTCCGAGGTCTCTTTGGCCATGCCGAAGCTGCCCGAGGCCAGACTTTCGGCCACATCTTCACTGGTGCGGCCGGTGAATGCCACCTCAAAATCATGAATGATACATGATCCGTTCATGGCCAGATGGGTGATTACGCCTTTTTCCATGAGATCAATCAGGATGGGTGCCATGCCGGTTTTGACCACATGGCCGCCCATGCCAAAGCAGACGTGGCGATTCTTTTGAGCGGCTCCTGCAATGGCATCAATCACATTCCGGATATCTTTGCCCGCAAGAATGGCGGGCAGCCGGTCAAAAAAAGTCCCAAGGCCTGCGCCCTTTGTCCAGGGGGCTGCAAAATCATCCCGGGATACCAGGCTTTTCCTGTTTTTAATCGAATAGGTGGAAAGTTTTGAGTAATCCAGCTTTGCGTGATCCGGTTTTGAGCAATACAGGGGGGGCTGCCCATCCCCTTTCTTATTGGGGATGTTTTTATTGGTCATGGAATAGCATCCTTTCGACAAGGTCGCAAAGAATATGACCCAGGGTGATATGGACCTCCTGGATACGCGCTGTTACGGGACTGTCCACACAAAAGGCAATATCGCTGATTTCCTTGAGCTTTCCGCCGGCCCCGGAAAATCCCACCAGGGTCAGTCCCTGATCCTTTGCCACGGCTGCCGCCCGGATCACATTGGCAGAGTTGCCCGAGGTTGAAATTCCAATGGCTATGTCCTTTTTGTGTCCCAGAGCCTGGACCTGTTTTGAAAAAATTTCGTCAAAGGAGTAGTCGTTGCCGATACTGGTGATAATTGAGGTGTCGCAGGTCAGGGCAATGGCGGGTAATGGTTTACGTTCCATCTGAAACCGGTTGACAAATTCTGCAGCAATGTGCTGGCAGTCTGCCGCAGAGCCACCATTGCCGAAAAGCAGCAGTTTCCCCCCGGCATCAAGGGTCTCTGCCATTTGCCGGGCACAGGTTTCAATGAGATCCTCATGCGTTGCAAAGAATTTTTGCTTGGTTTCAATAGCATCCTGAACAGTTTTTCGGATCAGCGCTTTCATTTGTTTCCTCTTGTTTTAGGTCCCTTTTACGCAGCGGTATCAGGCTGATTTGATGGAACGGTCTTGATTTTTTTCTGCAATCCGGCTGTAGAGATTTTGAATTTCTTCAAGATATTGTCTGTATTGTTTATTCCCAGGGTCCAGAGCCAGACTTTTTTTTGCAAAGCTAAGGGCTATGGGCAGATTTCTTTTCTGTAACGCCATGGCCCTGGCATATCCGGACAATGCTTCGGGATCATTGGGATTGAGTTTGACGGCCTGGTTGAATTGGGCTGCTGCACCGGCGGCATTTTGCCTTTCCAGAAGGATCTTGCCTTTGATTGTAAACGCTGTGCCTGACTCGGGTTTCAGCCGGATAGCGGCATCCAGGTGCTTAATGGCGGGGTCGAATTTTTTTTCCTTGAATAAAAGATGGCCCAACAGCAACTCAATTTCAAATAGATCCGGGGCAATCCCATGGGCTTTTTTAAGATATGCCAGGGCCGAATCGTTTTTACCGTTGATCCGGTGGATCAGGCCGATATTGTGGATGACCATCACCTCTTCGGGATTGATTTTTCTGGCTTTTTCAAAAAATTCCATGGCCTTGTCCAGGCAGGCGTCCACCCCAAAGGCAACGCCCAGGCTGTTGAGCAGGTTGAAATCAGTCGGAGAAATGGAAAGCCCTTTTTCGTATTCAGTAATGGCTGCGTCAATGTTATTGAGCTGGAACAGCCGGTCTCCACTGATATTCAGGGACAGGCCGTCAAATTCAACAGCATGGCCCGGGCCAAAAAAAGCTGCATGGTCCAGGGCTTTGAGCGCGCATCCTGCCATCTCTTCAACCGGAAAATCATGAAAGGGGAAGGCAATTGTTCCCATGATCAGTTTGGCATTCACGGCCTGGGAAATTTTTTCATTGAGCAGGTCAAGCAGTTTTTTCCCTTGGGTAGGTGCTTGATAACCCCAGAACGCAAAGATGGCAGTGAACGGGTCCAGGCATTCCCAGATGCCTCTGTCTTCATCCAGCACCGAATGAAAGCAGGCGTCAAATATATCATTGGCAGTGTCAATCGTCTTTTCCGGCGCTGCCGGATCAATCTGTATGGCCGCCGTGATAAATGTTTTTTGGGATGCGCAGGTATCGGCTATACGCCGGGAAAAAATTGCGAATTCCTTTGATGGCTGCATAATCAGGTCTGAATAGTAAATTTCGGGGGGGGTAAGCTCAGGGGCATCCCCGGTTGTTTTTAAAAATTGAAGTTCTTTTGCAATGAATTTTAGCATCATAAATAATTAATCTATCAGTTTTTTTAAAATGTTGGCAAGAATCTTGTCCTGTCCGGGTTGAAGTGTTCTGGGGTCAATGATGAACCGATCGTTCTCAATACGCCCCATGACGGGCGGATCAAAGGCCCGCAGTTTTCTGTCCAAAGCTGTTACGGACATGGTTTTGGGGCGGATGGTCAGGCATCGGGTGGGCAGGGTCAGTCCGGGATAGGACCCTCCGCCCGGCCTGGAGGTCATATCTGCCAGGGCAAGTTCTGCCTGGTTCCCCACCGCGTCTGTAACCAGCGAGAACAGAGCCTCTGCATCCCGGCAAATTTGTTCGTAGGGCAAGGTCAGCATCCTTAGGGTGGGAATTTCTTCAACCGCCACCAGGGTGTCCCGGTAAAGCTTGAGAGTTGCTTCCAAACCGGCCAGAGTCATTTTGTCAATACGCAGGGCCCGGGTCAGCGGGTTGGCCTTGATCTGGTCCATGCATTGTTTTGCGCCGACAAGAATACCGGCCTGGGGACCGCCTAAAAGCTTGTCTCCGCTGAAGGTGACCACGTCAGCACCCGAGGCCACCTGTTCAAAAACCGGGGGTTCGGAAGGCAGCCCGAATGCGCTCAAATCAATCAGCGTACCTGAGCCCAAGTCTTCCATTACCGGAATTCCATGAGCCTTTCCAATGTCCACCAGTTCCTTGAGAGAAACCGCTGTGGTGAATCCTTCAATTTTATAATTGGAGGTATGGACCTTGAGTAAAAGTCCTGTATCTTCGGTAATGGCATTGGTGTAATCATGGGGGTGGGTACGGTTGGTGGTCCCCACTTCCTTTAAAATACACCCGCTTTTTATCATTACGTCCGGCACTCTGAAGGAGCCGCCGATCTCCACAAGCTCTCCTCTGGAAACAATAACCTGGCGTCCTTGGGCAAGGGTATTTAAGGCCAGCAGTACGGCACCGGCATTATTATTTACGGCCATGGCTGCTTGGGCCCCGGTCAATTCGCAGATCAGCTCTTCAATTGCCGCGTAACGGATGCCACGTTTGCCTGTTACAAGATTGAGCTCAAGATTGGAATAAGCGGATGCGACCGCCATGATATTATCTAAGGCATCCCGGCAGAGCAATGCCCTGCCGAGATTGGTGTGCAGGACCACGCCTGTGGCGTTGATCAAAGGGGTTAGCCGGTTTTTCATTTTCTGGGCAGCGAGCAGGGCTGCCTGCTTTATTATAACTTCATCATTGATTGTGACAGGGCTGCCTTCACGTATTTTTGTGCGGGTATTGTCAATGGCTCTTCGTACAGATTCAAGCACGAGGCTGCGCGGTATCCGTGCAAATCTGTCATCTGTTTCGGCAAGGGTCAGAATATGATCCACACCGGGCAGGGATTTTAATTGTAAATGCTTATCAGGTATTGCTTGTTTCATCCGTCAGATCCTGTGTCAGTATATCCAAGGGCAGATCGTCGATGCACCGGACCAGGGATGCACCGTCCAGATCCAATTTTTTTATGATAGCTTCCAGGTGCAGGGCATCTGGTTTATCAATATCAAAAAATGTGAAAAATTTTTCCATAACTTGATCCGCCAGGTAAATAATTTCCACCAGATGTGAGTGGCCTCCTGTCTCTTCAGGGGTATGGTGACAGCGGATGGCTTCGGTCAGTGCGTCTGAAAAGCCCCATTTTTCCGCCAGGATCACGCCTGCCCGACAGTGGTTGAAGTTCAGAACTTTTTCTTCAGCGTGGATGATACTTTGCTTTTCATCCCCCAGGGTACGAAAAAAAAACGGCAAATGCGCTGATATATGCTGGTCCAGAACAACCTTGCCGATATCGTGTAGCAGTCCTGCCATATACGCCTGAGAGGGATGAGCTAAACCGCTCTGCCTTGCCAGCCGTTCTGCAAGGCAAGCCACACCCACGGCATGGAAAAAAAGCCCTCCCTTGCATAGGGAATAGCCTGATGGGCCGACCTGTCCAAAATAGCTCTCAATGGCTGTTGTTATTACACTTTTAACCAGCCTTTCCTCGCCAAGCATCATCAGCGCATCCTTGAGCGTGTCAATTTTTATGATGCCCGCAAAAAGGACGGAGTTGCACATTTGTAATGTCCGTGCCGACAGGACCTGGTCCTGGGATAGCTCCCGGGTAATATCATCAATGCTGTGGGCATCCTGATTGAACATCCTTAAAATTTTTAATGCGGTCTGGGGGATCGGTTGGAGATTGTCAATGGTCTCCATGATGGCTTCAGGACCCGAAACCGGTGCAATGGCGCCCGGTGCAATGGCTGCTTGCCAGACCGGCGCAATTTTTGTTTTGCCGGTCATCATGTCCAGTTCAAGGGTACACGCAAAAAAACCGCCGGTCTCAGACCTTAGAGTTTCAATGCCTTGTTCCTTTAATATACGGCGGGCAATCTCTGCAGAGCGGCCCCCGATGTCCAGGCCCAGGTCTATGCGGGAAACAGGCCCGACCAGAGCCCCGCCTGCAATGGTGGCCTTCAGGGCCTTTGTGGTGCATCCCATGCGTGTAAGTTCGTTGATCAACATGGGAATGCCCGTGGAGGCATATTTTCCGGGGGTGTCCGCTTCGAAGCCCGCATTTCCCAGCGGGGAGGGTAGAAGGATATGGATCAGCCCTCCGGCTTTCCGCTCTTGATCATAGAGCGCCAGGCCCAGGCAGGTGCCAAGGCAGGCCTGAAATATTTGAGGAGATTTTCTCCCCACCCTGAAGCGGCCTGCGGGAATGTGATGGTTTTGTATATGGTTCATTAGATAAAAATACAGATGCTGATTGCCATTAAAATAGCCTTAATTATCATTAATTGTCGGAAGGATTCAATCTTAATCTAACTTTGAATCAGGGTTCCCGGTAAAGAGCTAGCACACCGGACCGGGCAAGTTTTTTGATGCCGAAAGGTGACAGCTTTTCAAGAAGAATGTCAATGGTATCCTCGTTGCCGCATACTTCGAAAATAAAGTGCTGATTGCCTTCATCGATCATGGTGCCGTTGAATTCCTGAATCAGGGCTTTAATATCATCCTGGTTTTCAGGCAGGGCCTTGACACAGATCAGGGCCATTTCCCTTTTTACCGCCTTTTGGCCGGTCATGTCTCTGAGCTTGATGACGTTTATCAGCCCCTTGATCTGTTTCATGCACTGCTCTAAAATTTCCGGGCGTGTGTGTGTGGTGATGGTGATCCTGGACATTTTGGGATTTGCCGTGGGTGCACCGCAGATGGTTTCAATGTTATACCCCCTGCCGGCAAAAAGCCCCGTTATTCTGGCCGTCACCCCGGGTTCATTTTCAACCAGCATGGTCAGGGTGTACCTGTTTTTTTTCAAGGAAGAATCACCTCTTTGCCATTGTGCGTGCCGGTGCGGTTTCGGCCATTTTTCTTGGCGGCATAAAGGGCCTTGTCTGCCCGTGCAATAAGGGCGTTTAAGTCTTCGCCGGGAATGAGCTGGGCCACGCCTAAAGAGATGGTGATCGTCCCGATATCCTTGCCTGAGCTTTTGGACTGCCATCTGACTTTTTCAAGGCTGGTACGGATTTGTTCGGCCAGGGCAAAACCGCCGTCTATTTTGGTTTCGGGCAAGGCCATGATAAATTCTTCGCCGCCGAACCTGCAGGCAATATCTCTGCCTTTGATGTGTCTCTGTATAAGTTTGGATATCAGTTTGAGTACAGTATCGCCGGTAAGATGGCCATAGTTATCATTTATTCGTTTAAACTGGTCGATGTCTGCAATGATCAGGGTTAAGGGTGCGGTCTCTTCCTGGGCATCCTCCATGTGTTTCTCAATGGCATCGTCAAAACCACGGCGGTTAAGAAGTCCTGTGAGCGCATCCGTTTTTACCGCTCTCCTCAGGTTTCCAAGTTCCAGCTTTAGGGCATTAAGTTCAGTGACGGTGCTCTGAATATCATTTTTAAGCTCGGTATTACCGTCAATGATCCGATGGGTTTCCAAAACAATATCCCGGCAAATGTTTTTGATATCCGGTTGGTTTGAGGCACTGTTCAGCGTCTCGATATGTGCTTTGAGCCGGTCTCCCTGCCGCTCCATAAGGTTTCCGGCCTCGGTGAGGCGTGAGGTCATTCCGTCAAGAAGGTTTCCCGCTTTTCTGGTTTGTTCTTCGGTGACAAATACTTGCCTGTCGGAAACGTGCTCTCTGAACCATTCAAGGACCGTTTGATAATCTATAAGTTCCTTTTTTTTACGGATTGCCTGGATATTCTTGCTCAGTTTGGGATTCTGGCCCGAAACATACTCATACCAGACCGCATAAACAATTGGCGTATACGGAAGTTTAAGCTCGGCGATCTCTTTGAGAATGATTCGAAGATATCTTCCGGAGGTTTCCAGGGAATCAAGATATAAGTTTTTTAACATTGAGTTCCCTTTCCGTTAAATTTAAATGGGACCGGAATTAATAGTTGTTAATATTACGTTACATCTACATCTTATAAAAATCTTATAAAAATTGACATTCGGAAAATGACAAGGACAACTGACTTGTTACCATAAAAACAGCGAACGAATCAACAAAAATTCTTATTGCCAGGCAGACACTGACTATGGGGTACACCGCTTTTGCTCGTATTTTTTTTAAAGCAAAAAATGCCTTTTGTGGTAAGATACGGGTAATTTTTTTTTATTATGTTTCAACCCCTAAGATCGCAAAGGGTGATTATGCAGACAACAGCAAAAGAATACATTATTTTTCCTCTGGATTTTCCTTCCATGGAGGCGGCCCAGTTTCATATCCGGCAGCTTGACGACCGGGTGGGCATGTTTAAAATAGGCCTTGAACTGTTTATCCGCCAGGGTCCGGCTGTGGTAGGGATGGTCAGAAAGATGTCCAGTGCAGGGATTTTCCTGGATTTGAAGCTGCATGATATCTCCGCTACGGTTGGTCGGGCCATGGCCCGGGTGGCGGATCTCGGAGTGGATCTGGTGACAGTCCACGGGGCTTGCTCACAAAAAATGCTTGAGTCTGCCGTTCAAAATGCCGGAAAAACCAAAGTGCTTGCCGTGACCCTGCTTACGGACAATGACGCAGATACGGTTCGTGCCCAGGGGTTTAAGGATGAATATGTTAATGCGCCGGAAAAGCTGGTGCTGCTGCGGGCCCGTATGGCCATGGAGGCCGGATGTGCCGGTGTGGTGTGCTCAGGGCAGGAAACCGCTATGTTGAAAGCACAACTGGGCAAAGGGTGCCTGGCTGTTACGCCGGGGATTCGGCCCCAATGGTGCCTGACACCCGGGGATGACCAGAGACGGGTTGTCACGCCGGCGAAGGCTGTGCAGGCGGGTTCTGATTATATCGTCATTGGTCGGCCCATCCGGGATGCCCACGACCCGGCCCGGGCCGCTGAACGGGTGGCCCGGGAAATTGAAGCCGGTCTGTCAGGCGGCCCTGCTGCGTAGGGCCACCTGACAGACCGGCATTAAAAACCAGCGAAAAAATCCGTTTTAAATTATTGTTCCTTGTCCAGACCAAAGGCTGCATGCAGGCTTCTGACGGCCAGTTCCGCATATTTGGCCTGAATAACGCATGAAATACGGATTTCAGAGGTTGAAATCATACGGATGTTGATGTTTTCTTCGGCCAGGGCCTTGAACATCACCGCAGCCACGCCGGAATGACTTTTCATCCCCAGGCCGATGACTGATATTTTGGCAATGTCGGTGGCGGTTCTTATTTCGCCGGCATTGATCTGATTCGCCAATTTTTCGGAAATTTTCATTGCCCGGTTAAAATCATCCTTGGTTACGGTAAAGGTCAGGTCTGTTTCGCCGCCGGTGTCTGTTTCGCCTCCGTTGCGGGAGTTCTGGATGATCATATCCACGGAGATCGCGGCTTCGGCAAGGGCCCCGAAAACCTTGGCGGAGATGCCGGGTTGGTCCGGGACGCGTTTGAACGTGATTCTTGCTTCATTCATGTCGCAGGTGATGCCTGACACCACCGGGCTTTCCATATCCGCACTTTCGTTGACAACCATGGTTCCTTCCTCCTCATTGAATGATGACCGGACATGCACGGGCACATTGTATTTTTTTGCAAATTCCACAGACCTGATCTGGAGAACCTTTGCTCCCAGAATGGCCATTTCAAGCATTTCATCATAGGAAATTCTGTTGATTTTCCTGGCTTGCGGGCATATCCTTGGATCGGTTGTGTACACCCCGTCCACGTCAGTGAAGATCTCACAGACATCGGCTTTGAGTGATGCGGCAATGGCAACGGCCGAGGTGTCGGATCCGCCCCGGCCCAGGGTGGTGATATCCCCGTGGTCGTCCGCACCCTGGAATCCTGCCACCACGACAATATTCCCCTCATCCAGTGCCCCACGCAGGTTCTGGCTGTCGATCTCCCGGATTCTGGCTTTGCCTGACATATGGTTGGTCTGGATGCCGGCCTGGAAACCTAAGAAAGATTTGGCTTTAAGCCCTCTTGATTTGAGCATCATGGCCATTAAGGCCGCCGTAGTCTGTTCTCCGGTTGCCAGCAGCACATCCAGTTCCCTTTCATCCGGGTTTTCGGATGCCTGCCTGGCAAGGTTGATCAGATTGTTTGTCACACCAGCCATTGCCGAAAGCACCACCACCATTCGGTCTCCGTTTTCATGGGCCTTTTGTACCCGGTCGGCCACCGTGGAGATCCTTTCGAGATCTGCCACAGATGTGCCGCCAAATTTTTGCACCCGTAAAGCCATTGTGTCTCCCAAAATTTTAGCTTTTATTAATATATTTATTACAGGGATAGATTGCTTAGCAGATTTATTCCGGCTTGTCCAGATGGAGAAAAGGTTATTTTTCTATTAAAGTCGGCATCAAATTCAAAATGGATGTGAAGATCAAATTCAAAGCCGGTTTCAATGAGAAGATCCGGCCATTCCACCACGGTGACGCTGTCCTGTCCCATCTGATCCTCAATGCCGATATAGTCAAGCTCGTCCGGGTCTGAAAGCCGGTAGAGGTCCAGGTGGCATAGGCGCATTTTACCTGCCGGATATTCGTTCATGATGGTAAAGGTGGGACTGGTGATGTAGTACCCGTCGGCCACATCCAGCCCCCTGGCAAGGCCCTGGACAAAACAGGTTTTGCCGCAGCCAAGATTTCCTGTCAGGGCTATGGCGCAACTTAAGTGCTGTTTGCGGATATATAAGCCCAGGCGCCTGGCCGCTTCCTGGGTCTGTTCCGGACTTTTGGATATAATCTGTTTCATGACAAAAGGGTAGTTAACGCCTGGGGAATGCCCGCCACCATATCTGATGCCGAAAACCCAACGGCGTGGTCTTCGGCCAGCAGATCCCCACACAGTCCGTGAACATAAACGCCTGCAAGGGCAGCCGATTCAGGGGATAAATCCTGGGCCAGGAATGCGGCGATCATGCCGGTAAGCACATCGCCCATGCCGCCGCAGGCCATGCCGGGATTTCCCGTGGGACAGATAAATACGGCCCCGTCCGGGTAGGCCACAAGGGTCTGGGCGCCTTTCAGCACCAGGATAACCTTGTGTTTTTCTGCAAAGTTTCGGGCGGTTTCCATTCGGTTCTGCTGAATATCCGCAGTGGTTTTTCCGGTTAGACGGGCCATTTCACCCGGATGGGGGGTCAGGATAACCGGGGCCTTGACCGTGGCCAGAATGTCAGGATTTTTTGCAATGCAGTTCAGGCCGTCGGCGTCAATGACCATGGGTACGGATGCAATGGCCAGAATGCTTTTGATCAGCTCCTGGGTGCCGGAATCCGTGCCCATGCCGGGTCCTAAGGCCAAAGCGGCCTTGTCTGCCAAAAGTGTAATAATGTCATCCAGGGCTGCGGCATCCAGGCCGCCCGAAGAGGTTTGGGCAAGCGCGGTTGTCATGGGTTCGACGACCATAGGTTCCATGACGGGCATAAGCTTTTCTGGAACGCCCAAGGTCACCAGGCCTGCACCGCTCCTCATGGCCGCGTTGGCGCATAATGCCGCGGCCCCGGTTTTACCCGGCGAGCCGGCCAGTACCAGCAGGTGGCCGAAACTGCCCTTGTGGGCATTGAACGCCCTGGCCGGTATCAGACCTGCAATGTCGTGGGGTTCCGGCAGGAAAATATGGGGAGATTGTGCTTTTGCAATGTGGCCGGGAATGCCGATGTCAACGACCTCCAGGTCACCGGTGTGAAAATTGCCCGGGTACAGAATGTGCCCTGCCTTGGCAAAGGCAAAGGTGGCTGTGGCATCTGCCTGGATGGCCACCCCGCAGACTGCGCCTGTATCCGCATTGATTCCCGAGGGGATGTCCACGCTGAACACCGCTTTGCCCGAATTATTGATCAGTTCAATAACATCACGGTAAATGCCCCGGACATCGGAATTGAGCCCTGTGCCGAAAATGGCGTCCACAAACAGGTCATGGTCCAGCAGAATTTCGGTTACCGCTTCCAGGGCGTCTTTGTCGGGAATTTCAATGAATTGTGACAGGGCGTGTTCGGCCAGAAGGTCCAGTACCAGGTCCATATTTGCCCCGGCATCGCCCTGGACCCGGTCCCGGGTGGATAAAAGAAAGAAGCTGACGCTCACCCCCATCTCCATGAGGTAACGTCCGATCACAAACCCGTCGCCGCCGTTGTTGCCCCGGCCCGCCACCACTGCCACCCTGGCGCCTTCAAGGTCGAAGTGCTCGGAGAGCATCTCTATGGCACCCCGGCCTGCGTTTTCCATGAGTACCCGGCCAGGAATGCCAAAGGATTCAATGGTGTTTTTATCCATCTGCTGCATCTGTCTGGTGGTGACAATAATCATGATTTGCCTTCCTTTTTCAGGCCATTACCTCTTTATATCTGAAGCAGGAGACCAGGTGATCATTCACCATGCCCGTGGCCTGCATGTGGGCATAGATGATGGTGGACCCGGTAAATTTAAACCCGCGCTTACATAAGTCTTTTGAAAATGCGTCGGACTGGCTGGATGTGGCCGGAACCTGCTCCTGGCTGGTATAGCGGTTGATGATGGGCGCTCCGTCCACAAACCCCCAGGCATAGGTGTCAAAGGTGCCGAATTCTTCCTGGATCTTTAAGAACGCCCGGGCATTGGTGACTGCAGACCGGACCTTGAGCTTGTTTCGGATGATGCCTGGGTCTTTAAGCCGTTTCTGAATATCGGCTTCGGTGAACCGGGCTATCTTTTCAGGGTCAAACTCACAGAATGCATTGCAATATCCCTGGCGACGCTTGAGGATCGTCAGCCAGGACAACCCTGCCTGGGCACCTTCCAGGATGAGAAATTCAAAAATTTTTCGGTCATCGTGAACCGGCACCCCCCATTCCGTGTCATGGTAACGGATATATAAAGGGTCACTGGTCACCCAGCCGCAACGTTTAATATCGTTCATGACAGATCTATACAATAACTTTTGTCAATCCGCCATCATTCTTATTGGTCTGTGGTCTTGCGGATTTCCCATGCGCCGTCACCCTGTATGAATAAAATTTTGTCGTGATAGGCTTTCAATGTGGGGCGGTGGCCCACGCTGATGTAGGTGATATTAAGCCGTGACAAGGTATTGTACAAAGCCTTTTCATTGTCCACATCCAAGGCGGAGGTGGCTTCATCCAGTATGGCAAACTCAGGTTTTGCGATCAAAAGTCTTGCAAAGGCCAGCCGCTGCTGTTCGCCCTGGGAAAGCATCTCCTCCCAGTTATTTTCCGCATCTATAAAAGAGTCGTCCCCGGCGGCAAGCTGCATTTTTTGGTACAGGTCCGTGAGGTTGACCCTCTCCATGACCGCTTTGATCTGATTGTCGTTCAGATGGCCCCCGCTGGGGTACTGGAGTTGTTCCCGTAGGCTGCCCAGCACCATATACGGTTTCTGGGGCAGGAACATGACCCTGTCCGCCGGCGGGTGTTCAATGATGCCCGAGCCCGAGGCCCAGAGCCCTGCAATCCCTCGCAGCAGAGAACTTTTACCGACACCGGAATGGCCCATGATCAGGATGCTTTGTCCCGTGTCAAGATCAAGGCTCAGGTTCCGGATCAGGGTTCTTTTGTAATCAGGGGTTTGCAGGGTGAGGTCTTGCAGGTTAATGCTCTCTTTGGCAACACGCTGAATCCGGGTCCGGTTCCCGCCGTTTTCTGCCGTTTTTGATCCGGATGCTGTAAAAAGCCGTTCCTTGAAGGTGGATACACGATTAATGCCGGCGGCAAAGGCGCTGATGCTGTCAAAATATTGGACAATAATGGAAAAGGCACCCAACACCTGGCCAAAGGCGAATGAGGCCTGGGAGATTTCGCCGAACTCCACCTTGCCTGCAAAATACATGGGTGCCACAATCATGGCAGGCAGGATAATGACCAGGTAATTGTAGCCGGTGGTGAAAAACTCAAGGTTTCGCTGCCAGCCGATGAGAAAATTAAAATTTTTCAACACCGATTCGAACCGCTTGAGGATCTGCGCCTTTTCCCCTTTCTCGCCCTTGTAGAAGGCAATGGATTCGGCATTGTCTCTAATGTGAATCAAACCGTACCTGAAATCGGCTTCCTTGCGCAGCTGGTTGTAGTTGAGCCCCACCAGGCGCTTGCCGATAAATATGGTGATCAGGGTGCCGCAGATGGCATAGGCGAAAAGGATGCCGGACAACAGCCTGGAAATGGACCACAAAATACCGGTAAAGGCCACAAGGTCAATAACGGCGCCCAGAATAATAAGAAGAAAACTTAAACTGGTGACCGTGAACTCTTTTAAATCTTCGGCCAGCCGCTGGTCCGGGTTGTCAATTTCCTTGCTGGTGGTCAGGGCATAGTAGGCCCTGTTTTTAAGATAATTGTCAATGAAACTGGTGGTGATCCACTCCCGCCAGAACAGCCCCAGTTTTTTTCTGATGTATGAGTAAATAACCACAATGGGGGTGCCTATCACAAACACCGAGGCATACACATAGAGAAACCGCCAGAATGTAGGCTGGTCCTTTTGGGCAAGGGCGGTCTGAAAAAAACGGCCCACATAGCTTAAAACCACATTAAGCCCTGACACCGTGAATGAGAGCAAAAGAAGAATCCCAAGGATGCCCCAGGGCAAAAAGAACCCTTTGAGTTTTTTTGAATAAAGGGAAAAGACCAGGGCCGGAATCAGGAATCCGGCGGCCAGAATCCAGATCAGCCGGGAGTGGGTGATGCCCTGAATCCAGTCCATCAGGCCCGGAGCGGTTTGGGTGACAAACTCCGGCGCGAAGGCGTGGGTGGCGGTTGTGGTGACGGCAATGAACAAAAAAAGCACAGACGCCACAAAGGCCATCAAAAGGCACAGCATCACAATAAAACGCGTTTTGCTTTTAAGGCTTTGGGGCAGCCAGAATTCCTGGGCAATGTCCAGGTATTCCTTCCATAGGTTGAGATCCAGTCTTGAAAAACCGGAGATGTCACTGGGCGTCATTCATTTATCCTGTCTAAGGTGTTGGGATTTCGGTTGTTCTGATCTGCATGGACTGGTAAGGGGCCAGCGCCACTCCCTTATCAAGCTGTAATCTTCGAGGAAGCGGTCAAGGGTTTTTAAGGACCGATTATTTTCCTCCTCAAGGCAATTGCCGTAAGTGAGCAGGGCAATGTCCTTTTCAGACAAGATCTGTGAACACATTGGTTTCGTTGCTATGTGGCGCTTTAGTCATTGGGCTATTATAGATGGCAAATGATAAAAACGGAAGATACGGATAAATTAATTCGGCCATTACCCCATTGCAATTGTGCGACCCATGGTTTTTGTTTTACTGCTCCTGAAAGGCGTGTTAAAACATAACATATTGATAATAAAGAATATAAAAAATGGTACGGCTTTTGCTAATATTTGCTGGTGTAGCAATCTTTCAACCCTTTACGCTTAAGGAGTATTTATGAAAGTCGCAATCAGTGCATACGGCCGGGATCTGGATGCCGAGATCAATCCCAGGTTTGGCAGGTGTGAGTTTCTTTTGATCGTTGATACGGACACCATGGCTTGTGAAAGCTTTGCCAATGAAAGCATGAACCTGACCGGGGGTGCAGGTATTCAGACAGCCTCCTTTGTTATCTCCAAAGGTGTCCAGGCGGTTTTAACGGGCAGTTGTGGTCCCAATGCCATGGAGGTTTTTAATTCCGCCGGAGTCGCTGTGTATCCGGGGCAGTCAGGTACCGCGTCCCAGGCCGTAATCCGGCTGAAAAACAATGAATTGACAAGTGTGACCCAGGCCACAGCGGAAGAGAAGTCAGGTGTGAACCCGGCAGCTCCCCCCCAAAGACCCACGGCAGATGGAAATTCCGGAACTCCCGGTATGGGTTCAGGCCGAGGTATGGGAGGAGGTCGAGGCATGGGTGGAGGCGGTGGTCGAGGCATGGGCGGTGGCGGTGGTAGAGGCATGGGCGGTGGTGGCGGTAGAGGCATGGGCGGTGGTGGCGGCCGGGGTATGGGCGGCGGTGGCGGTAGAGGTATGGGCGGCGGCGGCATGGGTCGGCGTTAGGTCAATTTTTTATTTAGTGCTTGAACCAAAACCCTGTGTTTGGATGAAAAGTTGCCCAGATGCAAGGCGCAGAAAAATTTGCAACGCCTCAGATGGCCGGCTTTGTGAGCATGCGCTCCTCTAACGAGCCGTTCAAACACCATTAAGCATAACAGGAGGTGTGTATGACAAAAGTGGGACTCATCCGGTGCGAAAAAAATGAAACCAGATGTCCTTTGACCAATTGTTTTAAAGCAATGCTTGAAACCACCGAGGGATTTGCCGGTTATGATGCCTGTACCCAGGTTGGTGTCTTTACCTGCCGGTGCCCCGGGGACAATGTGGCGGATATGGCAAAAATACTTAAGTCAAAAGGGGCGCAGGCTATCCATTTGTGCACCTGTACATTTGCGTCCAAAACCGAAGAGGGATGGGATAAGACCAAAGGCGGGTTCTGTCCGAACATTGAAAAAATCGCGGCCGATATATCCCGGGCCTCTGGCCTGCCCTGCATCTTGGGGACGGCCCACCTGCCCAAGGATTATTCCCCGGTCACCTTTGAGTAAAAAAAGAAACGTATCTATTCATTGAGTATTTTACCAGGAAGAACATCAAGTTCAGGAAGATATTAGAGTACTGAACTTCGTGTTCTTCTTATTCTTCGTGGTTTTAATCTGCAACCATCTTAATTTCATGACATTGATCATGAAGATGCAAAATTGAATTTTTGACTTTTGGTTTTAAGATGCATATATTAAAAAGCTAATTTGTGCAAAGGAGATTTAATTGCAGATGAATATAAGGGTGGGCACAGGAACCGATGTCCATGAACTGGTGGCCGGGCCCAGGCTGGTTATCGGCGGGGTCGAGATCGATCATCCCATGGGGTTGAAAGGACATTCAGACGCGGATGTGCTGCTCCATGCCGTTTGTGATGCCCTTTTAGGGGCAGCGGGCCTGGGTGACATCGGGGAACACTTTCCGGATACGGATCCCGCATATAAAGGGATGGACTCCACCCGGTTTCTGCATATATGCAAAGGGAAAATTCAGGATAAAGGATTTATGGTCGCCAATCTGGACTGCACCATCTTTGCCCAGGCTCCGAAGATGAGTCCCCATAAAAAGGCCATGGCCGCCTGTATTGCCACGGTCCTGGAATTGTCACCGGACTGTGTAAACATCAAGGCCACCACCACCGAGCATTTGGGATTTATCGGCAGAAAACAGGGCATTGCAGCCCAGGCCACTGTGCTGCTGTATAAAAATAAAAGTTAAGAGACGGGATAAAAAGCAATGAGTTTACGGATTTATAATACCCTGAGCGGGAAAAAAGAAGAATTTGTTCCAATTAGAGCCAATAAGGCCGGCATGTACGTGTGCGGTCCTACGGTATATGATACCAGCCATATCGGTCATGCCCGGTCCGTGGTGGTGTTTGACATGGTGTACCGCTGGCTGATGCAGCTCGGGTATGAGGTGACCTATGTGCGCAATTTCACGGATGTGGATGATAAAATTATCAAAAAATCCAATGAGACGGGCGACTCCTGCACGGCTATCACCACAAAATATATTGACGAATTTCACAATGAAATGGACGCGCTCAATGTGCTCCGGCCCACCATCGCGCCTAAAGCCACCGAGCACATTGAGCATATTATCCGGTTTGTCCAGCGTCTGATTGATCTGGGCAAGGCCTATCATGTGGAAGGCGGGGATGTCTATTTTTCCATTTCATCTTTCAGTGAATATGGAAAACTGTCCCACCGCAACCCCGATGATATGCAGGCGGGTGCCCGAATCGCCGTGGACGAAAAAAAGAGAAGTCCGCTGGACTTCACTTTGTGGAAACCAGCCAAACCCGGTGAGCCATACTGGGAGAGCCCCTGGGGAAAAGGGCGGCCCGGCTGGCACATTGAATGTTCGGCCATGAGTTACGAATACCTTGGCGAAAGCTTTGATATCCATGGCGGGGGCAAGGATTTAATTTTTCCCCACCATGAAAACGAGATTGCCCAGAGCGAGGGGTCTTTTGGTGTGCCCTTTGTCAAATACTGGATACACAACGGATTTGTGGACATTAACAATGAGAAGATGTCCAAGTCCCTGGGTAACTTCACCATGATCAAGGAGGTGCTGGCCGACTACAGCCCGGAAGTGATCCGCATGTTCCTTTTGTCCAAGCATTACCGTTCTCCCATCGATTACAGCGAAAACAGCATGCGTGAGGTGTCCGTGGCGCTTGATCGTATTTATGGGTTCCTGGAACGTCTGGACAAGGCAGGCATTAGCGCGGATACTGCCGGAGGGGAACACGGTCCTTTGTGGGCGGATATTGTTGAGGCCTTGAACGATGATTTCAATTCCGCAAAAGCCATGGCCGAAGTATTTGACGCGGTTAAGAAAGGCAATAAACTGCTGGATGATGCCAATGACGCACCCGGGGAAAGTGACAGAAATGTCCTGGCCGGTATTTATGCAGATATCAGGTCCGCTTCGGAAATACTGGGCATATTTATGATCTCCGCTGCTGATTATTTTGCAGCCAAGAAAGACAGGGCCATGGCCGATCAGGATGTGGATTCTGCCATGATTGACGCCCTGATCGTCGAGCGGGCTAATGCCCGAAAGTCTAAGAACTTCGCCCGGGCCGACGAGATTCGGGACCAACTCCAGGCAATGAAAATTGTGTTGGAGGATGGGCCCCAGGGTACAACCTGGCGCATTGAATAACAGCCCCGCAGCTATGTTCTGTATGGGTTGAGCCTGGAGATCGACACCCAGGCTCAACTCACAACAATCAAAAAGCACAAAAATGCAGATCTAAAATGAGCGCCGCAGGCGCTTCACCTTCTTGTCTCTTGTTTCTAGTATCTAGTTTCTTGTCACTACCTTTGCCCAGGTATCCCTGAGGGTAACGGTGCGATTGAAAACCGGTCTTTCAGGAGAGCTCTCCTTTGAGTCCAGGCAGAAGTAGCCTAAACGTTCAAACTGGTAAGCCGTTTCGGGCTGAGCCTTTTCAAGGCTTCTTTCCAATTTGGCGTGTTCCAGAATCTCAAGGGAATCCGGATTGAGGTTTTCCACAAAATCCTGACCATCTTTTCCCGGGTTCTCATCCTTGAAAAGTCTGTCATAAATTCTGACCTGTGCATCTATGCAGTCCTCGGCATTTACCCAGTGAATGGTCCCCTTGACCTTTCTGCCGTCCGGGGTATTCCCGCCGCGGGTTTCAGGGTCATAGGTGCAGATCAGTTCAACCACTTCCCCGGCTTCATTTTTAATGGCTTCTTTACATGTGATCAGGTAGGCGGCCCGCAGGCGCACTTCCCGACCCGGTCCCAGGCGGAAGAATTTTTTTGGGGGATCTTCCATGAAGTCATCCTGCTCAACATAGAGATGCTTGGAGAAGCTGACATCCCGTTTGCCGGCTTCCGGTTTCTGGGGGTGATTCATGGCCTCCATGGTTTCAGTCTGTCCTTCGGGGTAGTTTTCCAGGGTAACTTTCAGGGGCCGGATAACCCCCATGACCCGGGGGGCATTTTCGTTGAGATCGTCCCGGAGGCAGGATTCAAGCAGGCCCATGTCAATGCGGCTCTCTTTTTTGGATACCCCGATCACATCGCAGAAATTCCGGATGGCCGCCGGGGTATATCCCCGGCGGCGCATACCCTCCAGGGTGGGGAGTCTGGGGTCGTCCCATCCGGCCACCAGGCCTTCGCTGACCAGACGCTGCAGTTTTCTTTTGCTTAACACAGTATAGTTGATATTCATCCGGGCAAATTCAATCTGCTGGGGATGGCAGGGTATGGTTATGTTGTCCAGAATCCAGTCGTACAACGGCCGATGATCCTCAAATTCCAGGCTGCACAGGGAGTGTGTGATCCCTTCCAGGGCATCGGAGATACAGTGGGTGAAGTCGTACATGGGGTAAATGCACCACTTGTCCCCGGTGCGGGGGTGGGGTGCTTTTTTGACCCTGTAGATCACCGGGTCCCGCATGTTCATGTTCGGTGAGGTCATGTCGATCTTGGCCCGCAGGGTGTGCTCGCCTTCATCGAACTCCCCTTCCTTCATCCGCCTAAACAGATCCAGGTTTTCTTCAACACTCCTGTCCCTGTATGGGGAATTTTTTCCCGGCTCGGTGAGGGTGCCGCGGTACTCTTTCATTTCATCAGCGGACAGACTGCACACATAGGCTTTGCCCGCTTTAATCAGTTCCACGGCAAAGTCATGAAGGGCATCAAAATAGTCTGATGCATGGAACGGTGTGTTGTAGTCAAACCCCAGCCATTTGACGGTTGACTTGATGGAGTCGATGTAAATCTGTTTTTCTTTGGCCGGGTTGGAGTCATCAAACCGCAGGTTGCACTTCCCGTTAAACTGCTGGGCCATTTTAAAGTTCAGGCAGATGGATTTGGCATGGCCGATGTGCAGAAAGCCGTTGGGTTCCGGTGGAAAGCGTGTGGCTACGCGACCGTTGTTTTTATTGCCGGCAAGATCTTCTTTGATAATGTTTTCAATAAAATGCCCTTTGGCGGTTTGTGTTTCCATTTTTTCTTCTTTCCAGTGGGTTGTTAAAAGATGAATCTAAATATCATATTCATATTAAGGATTAAAGGATTTCGTGTATTGGCCGGCAATTCTAAAGATGAATCTTTTTCGTTGAAAAACTCGCACAAAGACACCAAGACACAAAGCCTTTATTTGGTTTTATGACCCTTTGTGCCTTTGAGGCTTTGTGCGAGAATAAAATTAGAATTTCCGGTATTGGCCGGTTTTCAGAAGAACCAGGGTACAGGCCTCCTGGACCTTGATTCCGGCGGATTTGAGTTTTTCATAGGCTTGGGGGTTTTCCGTGCCGGGGTTGAAAATCACCCGTTGGGGTTTAAGGTCGAGAATTTGCTCAATCACCTTGTCCTGCCGGGCCGGGCCCAGATACATGGTTACCGTGTCAATGGGTTGGGGAATATCGGTAAGCGCATGGTAGACGGTTTTGCCTTCAATGGTCTCGTGTTTGGGCGCTACGGGTATGGGGCTGTGTCCGTACTCTTCCAGCATATTCTGGGCCTTGTTGGAATATCTGTCTTTCAAGGGGCTTGCGCCGACCACCGCAACGGTCTCTTTTTTTTCTTCCATGGGTTTTGTATCTCCTGTGTGTTATATTTATCCATAAGTATCTGTTTATAACCAAGGAAAGTACAGGAAAAAATATGGGACTGTTTAATCTGGTATCTCCCTATGGCCCGGCCGGGGACCAGCCAAAGGCCATTGACTATCTGGTCCGGGGGGTAAAGGCGGGTGAAAAATACCAGGTGCTTTTGGGGGTCACAGGATCGGGCAAGACCTTTACCATGGCCAATATCATCAATCAAGTGGAAAAGCCGAGCCTGGTCATTGCGCCCAACAAGACCCTGGCGGCCCAGCTTTACAATGAGTTCAAGATGCTGTTCCCGGATAATTGCGTAGAATATTTTGTCTCATATTATGATTATTACCAGCCCGAAGCCTATATTCCGTCTTCGGATACCTATATCCAGAAGGATTCTTCCATTAATGAATTGATTGACAAAATGCGGCACTCGGCTACCCGGAGCGTTCTGGCCCGCAAGGATGTGATCGTGGTGGCATCGGTCTCCTGTATTTACGGTCTGGGAGCGCCCGAAGAGTACCTGGATCTGCGGGTGACCCTGGACAGGGATATGGAGATTTCACGGGAGGATGTGATCCGGAAATTTGTCGATATCCAGTACACCCGTAATGACATGGATTTCCACCGGGGCACCTTCAGGGTTCGGGGGGATCGCCTGGAGATTTTTCCGGCCTACGAGGAGGACAAGGCTCTCCGCATTGATTTTTTCGGGGACACCATTGAAGAGATCAGTGAGATTGATGCCCTGAAAGGTATGGTGACCAAACGGTTTGACCAGATCACCATCTATCCGGCCTCCCATTACGTCACCAATAAAAAGACCCGGAATCAGGCCGTGAAAAGTATTGTGGCCGAACTTAAGGAGCGGCTGGCCGTTTTGAATGACCAGAACCTGCTGGTGGAGGCCCAGCGCCTGGAGGAGCGCACCCGGTACGATCTTGAGATGCTGGAGGAGATCGGGTATTGCAACGGCATTGAAAACTATTCCCGGCACCTCACGGGCCGGGCTCCGGGACAGCCGCCCCCCACGCTTCTGGACTATATTGATCAGGATTTTTTACTCTTTTTTGATGAAAGCCATATTTCGGTCAGCCAGCTTGGGGCCATGTACAAGGCGGATCGCTCCAGGAAGGAAACGCTTGTTAAATATGGGTTCCGTCTGCCCTCTGCCGTGGACAACCGGCCGTTGAAATTCGAGGAGTTCAAGGACCGGGTGCCTCGGACCCTCTTTGTGTCGGCAACCCCCGGGGACTATGAACTGGAAACGGCCGGTGTCCGGGTGGCCGAGCAGATTGTCAGGCCCACTGGCCTGCTTGACCCCCAGGTGGAGATCCGGGATGCCAAAACACAGGTTGACGACCTCTACCAGGAGATCCTCAAACGGGTGGAGGCCCGGGAACGGGTGCTGGTGATCACGCTGACCAAACGCATGTCAGAGGACCTTACCGACTATTATACGGATCTGGGAATCAAGGTAAAATACCTGCATTCGGACATTGGCACGGTGGAGCGTATTGATATTATCCAGGATTTGCGAAGGGGCCTGTTCGATGTGCTCATTGGCATCAATCTGCTGCGAGAAGGCCTGGATATCCCGGAAGTCTCGCTTGTGGCCATTCTCGATGCGGACAAGGAGGGATTTTTACGCTCCTTTCGTTCCTTTATCCAGATTTTCGGCCGGGCCGCCCGTAATGCCTATGGCCGGGTTATCATGTATGCGGAAAAAGAGACCGGCTCCATGAAACAGGCCCTGGCTGAAACCCGCCGCCGCCGAAAGATCCAGAAGGTGTATAACCAGGCCCACGGCATTACACCTGCCACCATCAATAAAAAGATCAATGCCTTTGATTACACCATGGCCGACATGAATGCCAATAGGGTCGAAGCGGCCGTAAATGAGGAACTCAAAGCCTATGAGGCGGATGAACTGAATCTGGACGATGTGATCCGGGACCTTGAGGCAAAAATGAATGAAGCGGCTGAAAAACTGGAATTTGAGCAGGCCGCACAATACAGGGACAAGATCCGGGAATTGAAAAAGATCAAAACGGCCCAGCCATGATCCGTGGCAAAATGATTTCAGTGACTATGGTGATCAAATTTAAGGTTTAACTTAAAGCATAAGAGCCTTCGCATGGAAGGCTCTCAGCTAATTGCTTTCTATGTTTGCTGTGTCCATCGGGACATGAGGCTATTAATTATTAATAGAGTTCAATTCCAGAACATTATCATCAGGCGAATATACATAACCTGAGGCGGTTACACCATTTACGGAAAATACAAACTCGCCGGATGTTTTTGTCTTTGGTGAGGTGAACATAACCGTACCGTCGCCGGCCGTGATTCCGGATTGGGAAGCTGTGACAACACCGCTCCAGACACCGGTAATAGCGGCGTTTTCAATGGGATTTCCATATTGATCAACGACTTTCACCGTTGCAAGTGCAACAGAATTTTTCCCCAAATAGCTAACCTGCATCTCTATACTGGAAACGTGTATAAAAGCGTCATTTCCACTTTCTGCTTCAATCGTTACGGTAACCTTGTCTTCGGAAACGGCTCCCCAGTCGTCTTCCACCCTCAGAATCACCTCATAGGTACCGGCGGTGGAAAATTCATGAATTAAATATGTACCGTATGAGAGGATCTCTTCTCCCATCCGCCATTCATAGGAAAGGGTATCACCAGCATCGGGATCATAGGAGTTTTTACCTTCAAAGTAAATAGAATCCCCTTCCATACCGCTGACTGGACCGCCGTCGATAACGGCCACCGGACTCTGATTAGAGCTTTCCTGGGTTTTGATACTGATGGATGAGACGGTATTTAAAGAAGCGTCATAATCATATCCCGATGCAGAAATCGTATCCACAGTAAATGTGATGGTGCCGGATTGAATCGTTGCAGCGGACACCCATTCGATCATGCCGTTTTCAGATGTCGTGCCGGACACATTCCCTGAAACCAGTCCGGACCAGTGCCCTTCAACCAGTGCTCCGGGCATGGGATTGAGGTTATTGTCCAAAATTTCAACACTGACCCGGGCCTGCTGGCCTGTTTCTTCGACAACAAGTATTGCTTGAATATCCGACACATGAACCTGTTTAGAAGGATCCACATCAATCTGAATCGTAACGGAATCGGTATCGGTTGCACCCTTATTATCGGTTACCGTGAGGCTTGCAATATATGTTCCCGGCTGATCATAGGTATGCACAGGCTGGGCGCCGTACTGGGATGCGCCGTCTCCAAAATCCCAGGAAAAGGAGGCAATTGTTCCGTCATTGTCATAGGAGGATGATCCATCAAAATTGATCTCAAGCGGTGCGTATCCTGAAAATACGGAGGCATCTGCCCGGGCTGAAGGCGGAAGATTTTCACCGGAAGGATCATAATCAATGCCCGCATAAACCTGGTCGCCGTCAACGGTTTGGGGAACTTCCAGGCTCTCAATCACTGTATTTCCGTTTGCAACATCAATCAGGGTAAAGGTCCCAAGGGTTGCCTCGCTGCCTGCGGTATCATCCTGTACCCCCAGATACCAGGTCGCCAGGCCCCCGCCGGAAGGCATCAGATCGGTAAAATCAAAGACAAAGGTGCCGTCAACGGCATTGGTTGTGCCGTCAAATCCGTATTCGCCGCCCTGGTTATAGATCATTTCCGGGATCCACATACTGGAAGGCGTTGACTGGTTGAGGTCTGAGGTACCCAGGGTCATCCGGAGATGATCCCGTTTGGCGTGGTTTAACTTGAACTTTCCGATAACCTTTGGCTGGTAGCCTGTTTTGGCGGTTACCCAGTGGGCCCTGGAAGGATACCATCCGTAGATCCGGCCCGTTGACGGCCCTCCGGCCACGGCAGATGGATTTTTCAATGCATCATAGGACATCCAGGCAAAGCCGGCTTCACCCCAGCCGGTCCCCCAGGAGTTGGCAATTCTGAAAGCACCTTTTTCCCCGGAATCCACGACACCGTTTCCGTTGATATCCACCCAGATATTGTCATTATATCCCACAACCGTCATGGCATGGTATCCGGAGGTACCGTTAACCCAGGAGACACATTTTTTACCGGCAAAGGCATCATCTTCACTGGTAGAGGGGTCATTTCCAATGGTCTGGTACTGCCATGAGTAAATATAGGTCGGAATATTGAGGATATAGCCGTTGACCAGCATCTGCTTTACCTGGTCAATACCTGTATCCTGATGGGTGTTCAACACATACCCGTACTGGTCAAACCGCCGGTATAAGGCGTTTTCCCAGGTATTGGGATTCAGGTTCCAGGCCCTGTAATTCGAATCATAGGGAAATTCCGCCCAGGTGGCAGAACCGTGTTTCTGGCCAATTTCATAGGCCCAGTAATACCAGGTCCCGTTATTCCCGCCGCCGTTGACCATATTATAGGTCCATTTGGGGCTCAGACGCATGGCATCCCCGCCGTTTTTGGCATCCAGGTTGTTTGCCATGGCATGCATGTGCGTCATGGCATAATAGGTGCCGCTGAAAACACCGCA